>Ga0116228_10003455_pt1 | contig 13872 bp, 8 predicted proteins | sample S1TSphfallax_2_FD_89694 | JGI IMG/M metagenome (GOLD analysis project Ga0116228, IMG submission 89694) | Host-associated microbial communities from peat moss isolated from Minnesota, USA - S1T2_Fc - Sphagnum fallax MG | ecosystem: Host-associated > Plants > Peat moss > Unclassified | place: USA... | reverse complement strand
TGATTTTGGTTCACACCCATTATTATAAATAAGGGGCCCAAACAATGCTACTGCATTTTAGGGTGAGAGTCATTTATTTTAGAAAAAAAAAATTGTATTTTTAGTATTGAATGAATACTCAAATACCTCAAGAAATGGAAAAATTAGTTAAATTTTTTACTAATATATGCCCTTTCCTTATATTAGCCTTTAAGTTTTTTCATTTGAAAAGTTGGCAAGGCATTTGTAGAAACTATTTTGAACACAAAGGGGTGACACAATATCATAGGCCAAAAAAAAACGGTATTTCATAAGACATTGGACAATTTCTTTTTAATTTAATCAAGTTCCAAATATCTTAGTGGGATGTAGATGATTCTGTTGGGAGCAATAGAACTATCAAAAGATGTATTCAATTCTTATCTATCCATGACATGTTTGTTTTGCACAAATTGATTTATGTAATATAATATTTTCATGTGATAAAAAATGGGTGTGTTGTTTTGGACAAAAGAGCGCTTGCACAAACAATATTTATGAAATAGCATGCAAAACTAATTACATTTGTTTCACTTTTTGAAATTTTATGATTTTGTTATTGTGGTTAAGGACTTTTTCATTCAAAATAATGTTATAATCTTTTTGAAATTTTTATCTAGGTGCGTTAATAGTAAAAGGAACCAAGGACTACATGCACACACGTAAAATCTTACACTTCCATAACTTTCAAAAATGATTATATGAATTGTAAGGATTATAATTTAATGAAATCACTTTCAAAATGTTTGTAAATTTAAAATTTTCATCAAAATGAATTTTGTGCAATTTTGATATATTTCATTGGTCATAAAGTGTATAATAAAAAGTGGACAATTCACTGTGTACAAGGGTTAAAATTTTGAATGTCCTTTATGTAAAACCAAACCATTAATTCTAAAAAGTTGTGGATGACCATATATTGATGATTATGAGGGCATGGTATCATTAAAAATTTGAATATATGTTTTCTTTTGATTACTCACAATAGTCCTTTTTTAGTGTTTAATTGTGCTTTTGATCATTAAAACTACATAATTTGAAAAGCTTCCGCAAACAAAAAACATATATTTTGGTATAAGCAAAAGCAAGGTTGGATTTTCATGAATATTGAATGTGTTACATAACATTATTTTTTATTTTTTGTCAATATGTTATGCTCTCCATTTGGAATGATGTTAAAGAAAGGTATGTTTGATAAACTCAATGTATAACGTATCATTGAAGGTTTGAAACACATATTATTTAAAAAATATTCACATGTTTGCTTTTGTTGAAATCTACACATTTGATTTACTTGAAAACTTATCATTAAAAAAATTTAAAATTAATTGCATATTGTTCGAAAATTCATGGAAACACATGTGAATTAACTTTTGAAATTGGGACTATCATCCAATAATGGGCCCTATCCAAAACATGGAGGCCATGTTTCAAACTTGAAAAAACATAATCTTTAGAAAGGACCTGCACCTGGGGCCCATTGGTTCTTTTTACTGTGAATGCACCCATCTATGTTATTTTTCACCCAAAAAACTACAAATAATTGTTTAGGACAATATTTTCAAACACCATAAAAGACTCTTTCACCTTTCATGAAAACAAATGACATATCCTTGTGCCACATATGAACAATGAAAACACAATATTTAAACTATTTTGAAATTATACAAAATTATGTGGCACATTCACATTAGGTGTTTCCATTATAGTTTTTCTTCAAAAGATAATCCAAGATAATCAATGATTATGTCTTTTAAATTTTGGGCAATTTTGCAACTCATTTGCAACATATTTGAAAAAAACCCAAATGGGTGCAAACACAATAAAAAGAGCCATAAGGTGTGTCACAACTACTTAAAATTGTAATATTATATCTTTGAAAAATCATGAGATGAGCATAATAAATTGAATTTTCATTTTTTTTTCTTTTTTAAGTTTCATGATTTATAAAGTTCCATTGTTCAAAACTTGATGCAAATTGATGGTGTTTCAAGAGTCCTTTTGCATGTTTAAGGCAATTGTCACACCTTGGTTTTTTTAAAACATCCTTTTTCCTCATCAAATGTGCACCATTCCTTCTCAAAATTGAAGAGGGTCTTAAAATTGATGATTATAAAAGAAAAAACACTTGAAATTGGTAAATTTCATTTTAAAACACATTTGAACATATTTGTTTCAAACATGTTTTTGACCTTAAAAATCATGAATTAAAAAAATGTGTCTTTAACCAAAATTATTTTTGTGTTATTTAAAGCGTGGATGCATTATATATAAATGATATAGACCAAGATATAGTAAAAAGTAATTATATTTAAAACATAACTATAAACTTAGACAAAAATTTAAATTAAGAAAATTGACCGACACAAGAATGCCATCCGTCAAATGTAGTCCTTGGAAAGGACTTTAACCTTGTAGCCCATGGCTCCTTTTACTACATTTACACCCAAGTTTATATATTTCTCTTTTAAAAAATTCAATTGTTAAATATCTTTTACTTTTCTTGTTTTAACTTCATTTGTATGGTTTTTCATCATTTCCATGTGAATGGTTTTATAAAAATTTAACTAGGAAAAGGAAAATCTTCCATTTCTTTAAATAGTAAAATTTCAACCAATTTTTCATCTAAATATATTGAAAATTAGTTACATCCAAAAAACATTTGGTGCAAAATATATCCATAGAGGTTTGGGATTTGGTTGTTGGTCCCCTTTGCATAGGTGACACTTCAAACTTTGCATCAAACATGTAAAATTTAATTTTGTAGCAACATAAATATGGCACATGTTGATAAATTTTCCAATTTATTTTATTACCATTGATTTTATCTTGTGATGACAATATGATACCAAAAACAATTCACATGATGCATGCCTTCTTTCTATTTTCAAGCAACTTCATCTTCATTGACTTTCCAATTAATTTTTAATACCAAAATGGTTTGTACAATGTTTTCCATATCATGTTCAAAAGCACCAATGCAAATAAAAAATGATTATTTCAATGGAACCTAATGCTAACAATTATAAGTAGAGTTACATAATTAAGAACATTTCCACCTTTCGCAACACTTAATATCCTTGTAACAATAACAAATAGGGCCATTTGCCACTGCACCATTTTGACATTCCCCATCATTGCAATTAAGCCTATACAAAACAATTTGACCATGACCAAAAAAAAACATTATATTTGAACTCCAAATTGTAATGTTTTGGGAAGGCTTGCAAATATCTTTGCTAACCTTTGGCAACACATTGAACAACATTCATGATGTTACATATTGGGCAATGGAAAACTAGATCAGTTCCATTAAAATGCCAATTAAAATAAATAATGAAAAAATGAGGAAATCATGCATTATAAAAGCTAAACCTAATCTACGAAAGTCGGGTGCAAATGGGCTAATAGGAGCCCCTAATGCCCATTAGGTGATTGCTTTTTGGGGATATTCTTGGATTATTTTGAAACAAATCTTCAAAAAAATATTTTTAAATCTTAAAAATTTCTTTGTACTATTTTATTAAGGTTTATGTTCAAAATTTGTCAAAAATATGTCATTTTCAAAATTTTCCAAGTCCATTTCCAAGTCCTTTTATTGCTTAAAAATAGTGGTTACAAGTCTTTTGGCACTAATTTTGAAGCTCGAAATGTTAATGAAATAATTTCATATTTTGGACATTTATAGAATAAGATATTAGATTTTAATTTGTGTAAAAAATTTAACTTATTTTCAAGTTAAAATTCTCTTAAGAAAATTTAGGTGTAGAAAACACAAAATTAAATAGAGATTATGACTACTTTTGGCTCCTATTAGCATAACTACACCTAGTCACGGTTGTAACCATGTTGAAGAATATCACAATTTTTTAACATTAAAATTGTATGACGTTCTTCACAATGCCTAAAAATTAGTTGCAAAGTGAAAAATCTTATGCCTACATCACAAATTTAACATGTGACAAATTAATAATGAAAATCATGTGAAGTTCACTCATTCATAGGTTTATAAATTTTACACATGAATACCATGTATCGAAAACACATTTGACACGTTGATAAATGTGTTGGTAGATGAAGTATGAACCTATGAATGAACAAAAGTCACACGAATTTTACATCTTCCTATAAATCTATCTGTCAAATGTGTTTTCAATGCACAATATCAATGCGTGAAACACATGAATATGAAATGAACAAATTTTGCATGATTTCCATTATTAAATTGTGAAATGTTAAGTTTGTGATGTATATCAAGCTCCAAAGAGCAAAAGACCTTCAAAAACTTTGAACCTAACTCCAACAATGCACCAATTTTTTATTTTTATGGCAACCTACAACTCCCTCATAGCACATCAACAAACCCATCACAATTGATAGTACAACTAATACCTATTAAGATATTAACAAATTCTAGTTTAGGTCACTTTTTGAAACAAACATAACCAATTAAATTTGACACTAGAAATTGAAATTTTCTTTAAGTGTGTCTAATTAGTGCTTTTGTGAGCCCATAAATGTTCAATGAGATCATTTTGCAAACTAAAGTGTGTATCACAATTCTCTATCTATTCTACTCCATCTTTGTATTGTTGAACTTAAAACATGAGTTCATAATCCATATCAACTACATGTTTTTAAAAACATCACTGGGTCAAAGCAAAATAAAGTTTGTATGAACAATGTGCTACCTTTATAGTTTGCTTGTGAAAATGACAAATGGTAACAATCAAAACCAAAATAAAAATATTATACATTCAATTTTTTTTACATAAGTGATAAAAAACACTTGATACTTCTTCATTATTGTGTGTTAATTTTCAAATTTTGCATTATAAAGGTAGGTTGGAAGTATGTTTTCTAAATGCAAGTAACTTTTGAAGTTCATTTTTTGCAATGTTACATTTGTTTAAAATATGTGTAAGTATGTGAATTAATGCACATTTTATTTATTTTTTCAATTCCTTGCTTGAAGATATAAAATTCTTTACATTTTGATTTAGTCTATATCTATTTCATTAAGTTTTTTAATGAAAAAGTATTTTTTGAACACCATATTGACTAATCAATTTCAAAAATACCCGTTTTTTACTTTTATTAATAAAAAAAATCAATTTTTTTGATCAAAATATATTAAACTCAATGAAGAAAAATGATTTCATAATGAAACTTGATTATATTTTGAATCTACTATCTTGTACTTATGTCAAAAATTATTTCATTTTAAACACAGCTTTGATTTGTTGATTTTTTAATATATTTTACCATGTTTTCACCAAGTTCCAAATCCAAACAACGTTTGTCCTAGATATGAGCATATTTTCTCCTATTACACAAGCTACAAGAATATCAAACACACACAATGTGTCTATGTCGTTTTTTGTAACAACCTCTTGAGTTTGAATAAAATGTTTTTGTTCTTCTCCTGGTGACTCATGGATGGTTTACACACAACAAGATCATCTCAGGTATATCCCATCCACAAGGAAATGATACCTAGAATATACATTGCTATTCACTTCAAACTTTAAACCTACAACAAGCCCACGTAACAAATTAGAAATCAATGGACTCTTATCAAGAGTGTTAAGGTCATTACTTTTGCTAAACAAACCAAAATGATTAGTGTCATATCCATAGATTTTGATTAACAACTTCAATAATGATTGAGGTGTGTGAATATTTGTGAAAAACATGTGAGCTTGCCAAGTCCTTACACAATTTCTCCAATGGTAATGCATACAATTTGAAGACAATAAAACATACATCCTAAAAAATTCATGCTAAAATTGATATTCTGATGTAATGTATGCCACAAATACCACAAAGATTATTTCACACAAAGAATTCTAACAAATAAAAGACCATTTTATTTTTTTCGGCCAACCTTTTTAAGAATTATTTTAACATCATGCACACCAGCAACATGTATAGTATTTGTAAAAGACTTCGATGATGTTTCAAGTGTCATTGCCCCTTTCTTGCTTCACTACAACCTTGCTTGTGATGGAAGGTTCTTACACAACTACAAAATGTGTTCAATTTGAACAAACAAATTGAAGTTGAAATGGATCTCTTATGCACAATACAAACTATAAAGTTAAACACCTTGATCACAAAGTATCTAGGTGATTGATTTATTTGGACTTCTAGTATTTCAAAATAATTTTTGAACTTCATCAATGAATTTGCTTCAAAAGTGCACAAAGTTGGAACACATGTTTACACATGTTCACTTATGAACAAATGTGGAGATGAATGGGTTTTCAATATAAATAGTTAAACTATCTCAAAAAGAAATTTAATTCAAGTAAGAATGCCCTTTTACTCCATAGATATTAGCCTCCATTTTAGGGTTGTCACAATGTCATGACATCCATTGAGATGCAAATACAACCCAACATCATGTCAAGATAAGGTCAATTTAGGTCAACCTAAGTCCATATCAGGCCACCTAAAGTATGGATAAAGGTGATGGAAACTAGACCTATTTTGGTCGCCATAGTCATGAATTTTCAGTTGCCATAGTGGGCGCAATCACACTAATGTGCATACAAGCAATTATAACCAATGTTTGGTTTTGTGTATCTAACATTTTATTAAAAAATAAAGAACTCCAAATGGAATTGCTTTCACATAATGTTATTTTCAATGTATTTGTATATATACTCTTAAAGTTTGAAATCAATTTAATGAATGAAAAATACCCAAAAACATTTTAAAAGCATTGTAACCAATGTTTTTAAGCAATAAAAGGACTTATACAAAGACTTGCATTTTTTTGACAATGACATATTTTTAGCAAATGTTTTATGTAAACCATAACATAATAGTTTGTTCAAAATATTCTTAAAATATTTTAGAATAAACACCCAATAAGTAGTCACCCAAGGGGGTGGGGGTGGCTCATGATATCTTGTTTGCACCTTAATCACTTGTTTTAGTCACCACTTTTTTCAATCGCCACAAATTTTTCCATTGCCAAAATTTTGGTTGCCAACATATTATGTCACCAAAATTTGGGTTGCCAACAATCCATTTTCAATCACCATAATTTTAATAGCCACAATTATTTTTTAATCACCACATACCATTTTCAATCACTAGCATTTTTAGTTGTCACACATTAACCAACGATTGAATTTTGATGACAAAAAACAAGGGGTTGAAGAAGTTTCGTCCCATGTTTTTGTGCTAATCAAATTTCAATTTTTTTGTTAAAAAATTTTACTAGTTTTGCTAGGAATTCTTTTTTGCATGGAATTTCAATCAATTTTCAATATTTTTGTTACATTATAATTATAGTGAAAATCTCCATACCAAAAAATGAAAAGCTTAGGGACATGAAATGATGGGATGCATGTTATTTACTTATGCCTTTAACATGTGCATATAATGAAGAATCGAAATATGAATAGAAAGCCCAATATCACTCAAATTCCAAATATAATCACACATGACATCATGATTATTTAGTAAAACTTTATTTTATGAAATTAGTTCAAGTTCACAACACGTCATTTCTAACAATTCATAAAAATTACACCAAATATCTTATGAACCAACTATAAACAATTTATGGCTACTTTCAACTACATTCTTTAGATGGAGATTAATTATATGGAAACTACATCAACGTGTGTACAACATGCTAAATAATTTACATCAACACAAGGAAAGTGCATTGATGATTTAAATGCATGCAATAAATAACTCCTTTTTTGTATAATACATCCATAATGTTCATGAATGCCCATCATAATTTCACATGATTTTGCCTAATAGTGATAAGTTGTGTTCACCCTTCCATATTCAACACCCTTTGCCACAATAACACTCAATTGTCCGAAATGGGTGAATACTTTGTGTTGTATTTTTCAAGCCATGCCCCCATTCCACGAGAATGTGTAAGCCTCCATCTTGTCTAAATGGGTGGCTAAGAACTTGAAGACACTTGGATGTTCGCATGGGCAAATTAACCCTTTTACTGAAAACTCTAAACCACCTTAATTATCCCCACCCAACAAACTTGCTACACATTTGCCATGTTTGGAATCCACAAGATGCCCTAGTTTTTAAGTTGCAAAAAAGTGTTTCAAACATTTTTTTCCATCCATAATGCCAATTGCACCTCCATATTCAAATTGTTTTTGCTGAATTTGGATCACCATCCACCTTATCCCACAAGTCTGTCACCTCCATAGCCCAATGTGCCTTGTATTTTTGTGAATAGAATAATTTCAAACCATTGCGTCAAATTGGAAGTTGCATCTAAGACCTTGCAATTAAACAATCAAAAATCCTACCAAATTCAATAATTTTATGTATTCCAGGAAAATGTTTACTTCTACCAAATATTCTTTATCACTTTTTTGTATTTGTCCAAGCCGGATGCTTGTTTTCCCATTAAAGTAGTGTCAAGGTAAAACATTAAATGCTCCTTGAAAAATTCCAAGACAATTTTTCAGAATCTTCGTATGATAATTTGTTTGGGGTCATTGTCTACAAGCATTTGCCACTTTTGAGATTGAGTTAATGAACTCCTATAACCTCTAGACATTTTTTATACCTTTTGTTGTATTTTTCCATTTTTGATGTTTAGGCACTAATTTAAGGCTTTGTAGGCAAATTGCTAAATGTAAAAAATAAAAGGTTTGGGGGTTAAGGTCAAGTTGTCCCCCTTATTGAAGGCGAAAATGAATTCAAAACTTAATTTTTTTTACTCATATTTTCCTGTTTGAATCAAAACTTTGGTCATCATTAGATGGGTGTAAAATAATTTGGTCACCAAACCTTAGTGATTAGTGACCAAATCTGATTGTTGCAATTAGATGGTGACCAAATTTGGTTGTTGTAATTGGATGACAACTGTTTTCAATCACGATTGTCCAATGGCAACCAAATGTTGTCACCGCCATCCAATGGTGATTGAATTTCTTCACCATCGTTAGATGCCAATTAAATTCCATCGTCACCATTCCATGGTGATTGAATTCCATTGCCACCATTTGAAGGTGACCAAAACATGATAATTTAGGTTTGGTCATTAATATGGTGTGTTTTTTTCTTCCCCCAGTCTTCTTCTTAATATTTTTTTTGCCCCCTCCCTTTTGCTCTTCCTTAAAAAATTTCCCCTCTTCCTTCTTTCCTAATTATTTTTATTTATATTCTTTCTAAATTTCCCTCCACCCTTTTTTTTAAAAAATCCCTTCTTCTCCTACACCCTTATTTATTTATTTAATTTTTCTTCTTCATCATCCTTAATTCTATTTTCTTGTTTTTTTCCTCCTTCCCACCCCCCCCACCCCCCTTCCCCTTATTTTCTCATTTCTACTTCCTTTCTTTTCCTTCATCTTATTTTGTTATTATTATTATTATTAATTTATTTAGGGTTTTCTTCCTTCCTTTTAGAGAGGGGGATATTTTTTCAACATATAGAAAGTGGCCTATGATTAGGGTTTAGGGTCTAATTATTAATTATAAATAATAATAGTTTATCCTCACCTAACCCTAAATCCTAACTTAATTATTAGTTTATAATAACCTATATATCATAACATTCATACTAGTTCTAATATATAAGTTCAAATATGCTTAATCATTACCAAGTACATAGATTTATTAGGTTAATTATTTTTTCTTAGTACGTTTGTTAGTAGAGGCTAAAATAACTTTTAGTATGAAGTTTAAATGGTAATGTAAAATTAAATTACCACCAATTCCAACAATAAATCTAATTTCATGAACTTTGATATTAATCAATTGCAATCACAAACTTAAAGCAACATGTAGTTTAATCATGTATCTATAGTTGGCAAAATATGTTAAAGTAATTGTAGAACTAACTTGGTTTTCATCCATCAATGGAGTCTAACAATAAATAATTGATAACATATTTTGGCTTTTCATCAAATTTTTAATCCAAACACAAGGTAATCACAAATTATAGTTGCATTTACGACTATAATCTAAATTTATTTGTTTCATAGTCATATATGTGATTATTAAAACTTGCAACATAGCACAACATCTAGGATTACCACATATGTAGTTGCAAAATGAATTGATTTGGACAATAATTGCACCCTAGTCACAAACACATGGTTGGAATGAATAAGATTTTTTGTAATTATTGGATTTAGCATAGCTTTAAGGAATCTCCTAGCACTCATTAAATTAGGGTGAAAGCATGGTAAAGTATATCGATTGGTCATCACTACCAACAAGTAAAAGTGAATTTGGAATCTTTTACATTTTAAGCATTTTAGTCGAGCCATAAATTATGAGATATACTTATCATATTAAATAAACCATATATGGTCATTCTTAATGTATGTTATTACTCTCACTAATTTATTGATTTACTATAAGTTTATTACTTTGGTTGATATTGCACATTTTTGAAATCAAACAATTCAAATGATGTGTTACTAATGTTTGAACCATTATGCACCTTAAAACACATTTTTTAGAATTTAACTTTTTGGATTATGATAATGTGAAGCCCTTCAAATGTGATTTTTTCCATAAACTTAAATTTGGCATTGATGATATTTTTTGATATGACACTAAAGTGCATTGCATGTGTTTAATTCATTACATCATGGCCCAAACCCTTTCAAAATGCAACATATGAATGAAATTTTCAAATTATATATTTTTGACTTACTTTCAATCTACTCTCTTACAATGTGACCAACTTGCAAATTTTGCAAAATAGATTGAAAGTAGGTTTTAAAAAAGGTTGATACAACTTTTGAAACTTTTAAAAATTTCAACATATCACATTTGATGCCTTCATGTAGTTCAAAAGGACAATCTCATAAGGCGTCACCTATTTTCTAATCTACTTGTCACAATTTTTTGTTTTATTACACATGAGGACTATTTTTTTGGTATACTTTAACATGTTTTCACCCATTAATGTAAGTGGAGTAATAATAGGGTGCCATGGTAGACAATGGGGAGCACAAGAGAATGATTAAAGGCCATGGGGCAAAGGGAAGACACCACGATGCAAAGCTCGAAGCATTTCAAAACTCGGTTGTGTTAACATATTTCGTATGTTGAAACCTACCCCAACCATGGTCATGCACATTATGTTCCCAATATGTGCAGTGGTGTCACATTAACAAGAAATGGCCATTATTTTGGCATGAAACACATCATAAAAATAATTAAATTGCCCAATTTATAAATTGCCTTGATGACCATATGAAGGCACACATGTTAAAAGCACACATTATAATTACAAGGAACCCAATGTTTTCAAAAAACTAGGTTCTATTGATTGTGCTAAAAATGGTGTATGCGAAGGTTGCACATGGGGTTTGGGTTGACTGGAGGACCATTCTAGGTAGTCAACAGGGCAATGTGATTCCATATCAAACAAATGTAGTTCAAGGACATCCCTCAATTTCTCCATCACATCCCCAAATCCTTCTTCAATGGGTACCAACAATACTAGTTGTAGCCCAAATCAACAACAGCTATGGAACCATGCATCTTGTGAAATAAAGTTCCCAAGGTTGTCAACCAAGTTGTACAACTCCCATGGGAGCAAAATCCCACTTGTGAAAACTTGAGCAAGTCTGATGAGGTCATGGATGGAAACAAAACATCCCAAATTTGGATGTTGTGGTTCAAATGGCATCATATGATCCATTTGGAATGAGAACACAACAAGGGGCAAACACATTGAGGCCAACTCAATATTCTAGGGAAGTGAACTTAACGATTGACATTGTACAACATGTTCTTGAAACATTACAACATGAGATGGTTTCAATGCACATTCAATTTAATGAACTAAAAATGGATTGCAATTTCTTATGTGAACAATCTGCTGAAACAAAAAAAGGGTGAAAACATGGTAAAGTATACAAAAAGTTTTGCCGAAAAAATATCAAGTTAAAAAAGAGTATTTTTTCATGAAAACATAAGAAAGTATATTCAAATTTTACTTGAATTTCATTTTGAAACTATTAAGCCCTCAATTGGGTTTATTGTAAATCAACTACAACATTTCAAAAACTTTGGAATAACAAAAGTAGGGTATAAATAGGTTTGAAATTGATTAGGCAACATGGAGTTCAAACCTACTTCTTCATTAGAAAAATCTACTTGAAACCAACTTTTACAATGCCAAATTTAAAAATTAATGCATAATAATGAAGAAATATATTGTTATTTATCATTCAACTAAGAAGATTAAATGTATAACAATTTTGTGATGGGTTTTGATCCTACTTTTTGTTCACTTAACAAGTAGATTGACAAGTACTTTTAGTTGTACACTTTACCATGCTTTCACCCAAAAAGGGTTGAAATTTTAGAAGAAGAGGTTACCCTTTGATAAGAAACATTACTAGAAGAAAAAACAAGGACAAGGGAGGTGGAAAAAAAACACCTAAATTCCATGGAGGATGTTAAATGCTACAAGCAAACTCACCCAAGTTTTTTAAAACAAGGGAATTTTTGTGGCCTCGTGTTCAACCCTTCACTAAAAATAGGAGTTAGTCTTTTATTTGTTGCAACCCATTCAAACCAAAAGGAGCATGGTGGTTGAGCACTTACCAACATGTGTACCATTCACAATGTTTAGTAACATTAATAGTGAGAAAAAGGAGATGTTCACAATGTTGGGTCTTGTTCCATTTGTGCTTGTATGAACAATTTTACCTTCAAGCTATCATGAATTGGATTTGACAAGTGAGCATGTGACTTCCAAAAAAAATTAAATAGAAAATTATTTATATATATATAACCAATGTTTAATTTTAAAGTCACCAAAAGTGACTACAATTGCCTAAAATCTGAAAGCGTGCTTCAGATTTTTCTACTTTCATATTTTGAATATTGACAAATTTGGCTAAATATACTGATGGACAATTTTCATTGAGCAAAACCAAATTTAAAAAAGAAATAGAAATTTGTATCAGGAGAAGATTTTACGTGTTCTTAAATGTGGATAAAAATATAAGCTTAGGACTCAGGTACGTTATTTGTAGGTCTTAGACACTCAAGGCCACTTTAGATGAGGGTCTAGGGTCCAATGAAATAGAGCAATCCTATTAGCTGAGGGCCATAAATTGAACCCATGGCCCTTTAGACGACGAGGGTCCAAGACCAAAAAGTGGCAAATCAAGGCTAAACCTACATGGCACTATTTTGGAGGGAAGATCAAGCGGTTAGGACCAAAAGAAAGAGCTCAAAGGAGGGAGAGTTCATGATTTGGAGAACCAAGATGCAAGCTAGTGTCCAAGGCAGAGTCCGACCCAAGGATTCAATTCGCTTCAAATGAGTCCGAATTGGTTCCTAGGAATTTGAACTCGGGACCCGCAATCTAAAGTGGTGCCTCAATGAGAGCCTTGCAAATTGAATCAGGGCGCTGCCTGACTCCAAAATGAAGGGACAGCCGCCTGTAGTGATTTGAGCTCTTGAGCGTTTATTCCCAGAGACGCCTCAAGCACTGCAGAGGAGATCTTGGTCTCCAGCAGCTGGTTCGCTGTAAGCAAGAATCCAGGGGACTGGGAGTTGAGGCTGTTGAAGGTCACTGCAGGCCCAGTACCCACGTTGATCTGGAAGTGTACAGTGGCCCTGGGGAAGATGTAGAGATCTCCCTGTTGCAGTACTTCTGCGTATAGCACGTTGTCGTAGCTGATGAAGCCTGTGTAGATGGAGCCTTGCACCACGAACAAAGTCTCGGTGGCTAAAGGATGGAAGTGTGGAGGAATGACGCCGCCTACACCGAAATCAAGTCGTACATGGGAGATCCCTTGTGTGTTCAGTGCTGGGTACTGGTGTACATCTCCCAAGGTTGGGATCGCGTTAGTACCTGAGATGGAGATATTC
>Ga0116228_10003453_pt1 | contig 13876 bp, 10 predicted proteins | sample S1TSphfallax_2_FD_89694 | JGI IMG/M metagenome (GOLD analysis project Ga0116228, IMG submission 89694) | Host-associated microbial communities from peat moss isolated from Minnesota, USA - S1T2_Fc - Sphagnum fallax MG | ecosystem: Host-associated > Plants > Peat moss > Unclassified | place... | reverse complement strand
GAGGGGGGTCGACGGGGCAAAAAACCGAAGTGGGAAATGCGAAGGACCGGGTGAGGGGGGTCGACGGGGCAAAAAACCGAAGTGGGAAATGCGAAGGACCGGGGCAAGGGGTGGGGGACCAACGATTGTTTGAAAAGATAAAAGTTTTTTAAAAAAACCAAAAACATGAACCGAACATTGTTGAAATAACACACCTGTGCATTATGAAAGGAACAATGAAGCGTCCCCTGAAGCCGGACGAATGAAGCCTCCCTTAAATCCGCTCACACAGTGGCCATGGGCAGTAGCTAAATCCGGACGGACAGGAGCTAAATCCGGACAGACAGTGGCTACGGACAGTAGCTAAATCTTTATACATTAATTTCACGAAGTCTATCACGGAGCTCGGCGATTTTGGCCGCCTAGGCTCTGTGACGGGGCCCGGCGTTTAGGGCGACCGGGCCCGGGATGATTTTCACTACGTCTATGACGTTCACGCCGACCGGGCCCGGGATGAGCTCGGCCTGGGATGGTGGAAGCTCGGCCCTGGATGAACGTCTGTGACGGGGCCCAGCGTTAAAGCCGACCGAGCCCGAGATGAGGTCGGCCGGAGATGATCGAGGTCTCCAAATTCTATCAAGGTCCCAAGATGAAAAGTATTGGGGTTTGAACTTTGGCAGTCTCCACACCCCAGTGTGGGGGCGGTTACCAACGAAGGGTAACTGACCCGAGGAGGTTATAACACTGGTTCCTTCGGGTCATTACAGGAATTCCATAAAATAACCGGAACCGGGGATTCTCTGATTCCGAGTTTGAATTGGAAACACCAGAACAAAAAGAACCGACGGTTCTCTGATTTGAAAATATGAAAGAAATGCTGGGTTGGACGGTTCTTGACGGCCGCACGTCGAACCACTGAGTGGTTATTGGAACCACGAACAGACGGTTCTCTGATTCTGACAAATGTTTTTTTTCTAATAACATTATTGGGACCGGTGGATCTCTGATCCCGACATATAAAAATGGGGAATCAGTGGATCTCTGATTCTGACATTCTGGTGTTTTTTAACACACCTGTGCATTATGCACGGGGCACACACTAGTTGATGATGAAACCTGCAAAACTTTATTAATGAACACACTGTAGATTTGGAAAATATACAAAGGTTAAAAAAAAAGGAAAAGGGGCAATTTACAAGATGTCAAGTTGGCTCAAACTAGATGTCAAAATCCCTCATGTCAAAATCTGACAACTTGTAGTGGGTCGACCATATTTCTATCTGTTAAAAATAGAAAGCCTGCATTAAGTCAGTCATGGTGATGGGACAATTTACAAGATGTCAAGTTGGCTCAAACTAGATGTCAAAATCCCTCATGTCAGAATCCCACAACTTGTAGTGGGTCGACCATATTTCTCTCTGTTAAAATAGAAAGCCTGCATTCAGTCAGTCATGGTGATGGGAGGTGTGTCCTGAAAAGGTGAAAGTCCAGAAGCAGGTGAGATCATAGCTACTGCCTGACTTAAGATGATGGAGGTCGCTTGCATCCTACCGTATATTCCATGAACCTTGAAGAAGGGATCTGGAAACCTGTGCATATTTTCAGGCTCCCAGCTGTGGATTAACTCGATTGGACTAATGAACTGCATCCAAAATTTCCAGTGCAGGGTCACATGTATGAGCAATAATGGCCACACTCCACTTTCACTGCAATCCTATGTGAGTGATGTGCTCATTTATAACATATTCGGCGGGCAAGTACATGTGTATACATTCACTATGTTAGAATGGTCCATGATAAATAGTGAACATATACATTAGAGTTTTCTCTAAAGTCTAGACAACACGGCAACAGTAGCCTGAGTTTGGTCCAAAACCGGATAAGATTTTTTAAAAACCTGCAAAATAGTACATTATCGTTCAACAGGGTGTCAAACTCAGAAATGCACCAGTTTTTGTGCCGGTTTTGATCTCGTCTTTCCTTTTTCCTGAGCACTTCCACTGCTGCTACATATATTTTCACTACTCCTACATGTACAACTACTATAATAACCTCGAACCTTGTGCATTAAATGCCGACTTTCAGCATTTCATAACCAGATGATATTCATACCCAGATGATATAAAAAACTTCCTTACTTTGCTGACCCCATTCAAAGAGGGGATAGGGGGTTAAAACAGGCCCAAAGACAGGGTGAAGACAGGAACAAACTCATGTTGACTCAGCTAATTAGAACCATCATGGATTATGTAACCGGCGAGAGTAGGCCGGTTATGGAAAAAAGTTGAGCCACATGAGCGGCGACATTTTTTCCCGTAACTGGCCTGCTTGAGCCATGTTACGAGACATAACCGGTGACTCGACAGATGGGATTTCACTTGCCCATAACTGATGACTATGTAAATGTCTGGGATGAATGTCATTGTCACTGTAGCCATAACCCTCTCGTGCCCGTTTTGCCAACCCAATATGTATCGAATATGGGTTGTAACGTGTGACCCCTGCGCCAATGCGATGATGCCACATCATTGAATTCTATGGAGGAATCAGTTATGATCATCATTTTTATTAAAGATTAGCCCTTGGCCACTAGTACCCCTCATCCATTCATGGTGTAAGTTATTTCATATCAATGAAAATAATTCAGTCCTAATTAAAGTATGAGAAATTCCATGATGTAGAGTTGGGGCAGCTAAGAAAATGAGACTAATTTTGTTCATCAATTTGTTTCAAACTATGTACATATCGACCCAACAGCACTTTGGATCTTTGGATCAGAATAACCACTGTCATGTAGGGTTGCAATTTCCAATTGCTCAACTGCCACAACATCAGGGTCTACCCCTAACATGGTGGGGTCCTTCTTCACATGGTCAAGTATCCTTCAGTAGGCTTGAGGTTCCTTCTCTACCACCATTTTCCAATCTCTGGGCCTTCATATCATCCACAAAGAGAACTCGACGTGAAAAACATATTCAAGCTTTTAAGTCATAGCATCATCATTGCTTGATAATTGACCTTTATCATCCAACATGCAACATCCATGCATAATGATAAGGCATGGACAATGCATAACGTTCAACAATGGATGCAAAGTTGTTCAATATGAATGTGAATATGGGCTTTATTTTTTTGGATAATGTACTATCACATTAAAACAGGAATGTCACTCGTTCCAAAAGGTTATATCAAACCAAGTAAATCGCCATATTTGGCACCCATCCTTTTTGTTCACAAGAAGGATGGGACGTTGAGGATGTGTGTGGATTATAGGGCCTTCAACAAGGCAACGGTGAAAAACCGGTATCCATTACCTCGCATAGATGATCTTTTTGATTGCCTCTCGGGAGCCAAGGTTTTTAGTAGGATTGATCTACGTTCGGGGTACTACCAAATTTGGATCGTGGAAGGGGATGAGGAAAAGACCGCTTATCGCATAAGGTATGGTTCATATGAGTTCATGGTGATGCCATTTGAACTCACCAATGCACTCGCCACATTTTGCACTCTCATGAATGACATTTTCTAGGAATGGCTTGACGATTTTGTAGTTGTCTACATAGATGACATTTTGATCTATAGTGAATCTTTGAAGGAGCATGCCTAGCACCTTCAAAAGGTGTTCCAAAGACTAAGGGAAAACAAGTTGTATGCCAAACTTGAGAAGTGCGAATTTGGGGTGACGAAAGTGGACTTTCTTGGACATAGGATAACTCAAGAGGGTTTGAAGATGGATGATCATAAGGTTAAGGCAATTATGGATTGGGAACCACCCAAGTCGATTCCCGCCTTAAGATCCTTTTTAGGATTAACTTCCTACTATCGCAAGTTCATCAAGAACTTTGCAAAGATAGCCACACCTTTGACCAACCTCTTGAAGAAGTCCGTCATCACTTACGAATGGGAAGAAGCATGTGACAAGGCTTTTGAGGCCTTGAAGGGTATTTTGGTGGAGGCGTTGGTGTTGAAGATATCCGACTTTGACAAGGATTTTGAAATCCACTCCGATGCATCCGACTTTGCAATTGGAGGAGTCCTAGTACAAGAAAGAAAACCAGTGGTAATTGAGAGCAAGAACTTGAATGAGACGGAGAAAAGGTGGCCAACTCACGAGAAGGAAATGTGGTGATCATACATTGTCTCAAAACTTGGGGCCATTACATAGTCTCCAAAGATGTGGTGGTGTGGACCGACAATGTGACCTTGAAGTATTTTGCCACTCATCCCAAGTTGTCCTCGAAGCAAGTGAGATGGCAAGACACATTAGCCTTGTTCAATGTGGACATCCGACACAAGCCGGGGAAGGAGAACATAATGCTGGATGCATTGAGTCGAAAACACCAACTTAAAATGGTGTATGTGGGGAAGATGGAACTCCAAAAGGAAGTCAGACTATCAAGCTGCCAAGATGCATTTGCCAAAGAGGTGAGGTAAAACATTCAAAATGGAACCAAGTCCCACTTCCATTTGCAAAATGGATTATTGTGGTACAAACAAAACCGATTCTATGTGTCGAAAAGGAAGATAAGGGACACCATCTTGAAAGAATGTCATGATGGATCGCTTGCAGGACATGGTGGTGCAAAGCGCACCATAACATTCTTAAAGAAGTCCTACTATTGGCCCAACTTGAAGGAGAGTGTGGAAGACTATGTGAAGACTTGTTTAACTTACCAACAAAACCAAACCCTCAACAAGAAGCAAGCGGGTTTGTTGCAACCTTTGCCAATTCTCGAAGGGCCATGGGAAAGTGTGTCCATGGACTTCATGGTGAATTTGCCGCCATCAAAGGGCTTTGATGCCATCATGGTGGTGGTGGATCGGTTTAACAAGATGGCACACTTCATTCCCACAAAGGATGAAGCCGCAGCCCAAGAGATAGGTAGGTTGTTCTTCACACATGTCTTCAAACACCATGGACTTCCAAAAGACATAGCGTCGGATCGAGACCCAAAGTTCACAAATAAGTTTTGGCGAGCCTTGTGGAAACGAATGGGGTCGGAACTCAAGATGAGCACCGCATTTCGCCCCCAAACCGATGGACAAACCGAAAGGGTCAACTTGGTGATCCAACAATTATTGAGGAATTATGTGGCAGCGGATCAACAAGATTGGGTGGACCATTTGGAGTTCGCTGAATTTTGTTACAATAATTCGGAACATTCCACAACTAGGTCCACCCCATTCCAAATGGTGACGGGCAAGTCACCAATTGTGCCCATGACTTGGGCAGCACGAGGACAACCCTCAAATGATGCAAGTGAGGAAGTGCCAATGGTCACACAACTTGATGAAGAAAGGCAGCGCTTGTGGGAGGTGGCCAAGGTCAACTTGGAAAAAGCGCACAAAAGGTACAAGGACTTTGCGGACAAGTCTCAACGAAAGGTGAAGTTTCAAAAAGGGGACGAAGTGTGGTTGAACATTAAGAACTTTCGGTTGCTAGAAGGTTTAAGTCATAAGTTCTTGGGCCCATATGTGGGCCTATTCAAAGTGTTGGAAAAGAAAATTTTCGACATTTATTGACGCGCCCCCAAGTTCCTTGTATGACCTAAAAAGGGTCCAAAGAGTTGGATTTGCGGTAATGGTTAAAAACTTGGTGCCGCTCTTAACTTCCAACATTAAAATGGGTAGAGGGGCGTGTTGGAAGCTCTGGGATTAAACTAGGAAGAGATCAAGCTATTTGGTCACGAACATGCATCCAAAACCAACAAAAGTTGGTTAGAATTCATTCTGCATGCATTTGGTGTCGGGACAAGCCACGGGCTAACTCGGACTCACATGACACACCACGGCCCTGGCTCAGGAGATGCCACCACCATACTCCCTATAGTATTCTTTACGTTTGCCCACAGGAGTGGCATCCGAATGGCTTTTTTTTCCCGGGACTCCCAAAATGGAGTCCCGAAACTGTCCCGGTTTGGATTTCTGAGATTTTGGGACTCCATAGTGCCTCGCCCCGACCTCCGATCGGGATGAGGTCTAAACCAAAGTTTTAGCCCTCTTCAATATCTTTCCAACGCCATGTCGTACTCCTAGAGCGCACGTCGGGAACGGGTCGATTCCTGACTTTTAGTGGTTGGGAGTCAAATTGCCAGTTTGACTCCCGGCCCTTCTTTTGCCCATAACTTGGGCTGAAGATGTCCAAATGACCAATACGAGGGCATTTTGGACATCTACACTTCAAGACCTTTCCAATGACACTAAGAACACCCCAATGCGAGGTGTTTTGGGCCTTGTTGTCGAACTCTAAACATTCGGGAGTCCCGGAGGGGTCCAAATCCCCAACTTTGGGAGTGTGAGTTTCATCCTCACACTTGGCCAAAGTGGGGTTGCGACACTTATAAGTTAGAACTATCGGAAAACCTTAAAGTTCATCCCACATTTCATGTTTCTCTTTTGAAGCCGGTTTCCCGTGATGCCTTAAAGCCCAATCAAGAGTACAACTCAAGGCCCGCACCCAACTTGGTTCATAATGAACCAGAATTTGAGGTGGAGGCCATGCTCAAGTCAAGGCAACTTTAAGAGGACGAGAGTGGGAATACTTAGTTAAGTGGAAAGGATACCATCCAATATAGGCATCTTGGGTGAATGAATCCTACATGGAACATGCCCAAGAAGCCATAGAAGAATTCCACACTAGACCGATAAAGAAGAAAATACATAGAGTGTGATGAAGACATCACCTTTCTTTTAGTGGGGAAGGAAATCGCATAAAATGTACCACATCAAATTGCAAGTGAAATAAAGGCTAAAACTTTCAAGAGATTGTATCACAAGTGTAAGTGCAAATAGGGTTGTCAAAAAGGCATTGGACAAATGGAACTTCCCTGCGTAGGCCCAAATCAAAATTGGATTCCTATTTTGGAGTTGGGGGAAACCTTGACTCCAAAAGAGGAGGCAAGTAAGGTGAGCTTGCAGGGACATGCACATGCTTTAAGTGCATCCCAAAAGGTTGGTTGGTAGTGGCGGCCAACGTGGGAAGTCATGAGCCCGTTCGCGTACTTTAATCGTGTAGTTTGGGACTTGGGTTCTAGTAAAACCCAAATGTTGTTTCTTGTACCTTGATAAGCAAACCTTTTTCGTAAGGTTTAATTGTTGTGATCAAGGCGCAAGGTTGGGAAAGGAGTCATGTCAAAGTAGCTTAGGTCAAGAGTAGACTTGACTTAAGTCCTCATGAGGGGAAAGATGGAAAAAGTTCCTCTTAAACGAGGGCTTCGTTAATTAGGCTAGTTTAATCTTTTGACAAAGCAAGGGAAGAGGGTTTTGGAGAGACTCTTCTTGGACTTGTCAAGAAAGTGTTGGAAACTTGGGGACGCCTCAATTAGCTTGAGACAAGGTCTAGCCACAAAGTTGGCAAACAATGGCCAAGGATCCAAAAGAAAGCAATTACAATTGTGAAGGAAAATTTTTAGTGTTAATGAGGACATTGACCTTTTCTTCTAGTGAGGGAGAGTGTCGCAACCCCACTTTGGCCAAGTGTGAGGATGAAACTCACACTCCCAAAGTTGGGGACTTGGAGTCCTTCGAAACTCCCGAACTTTTCGAATTCAACAACAGAGGGCAAAACACCTTTCATTGGGGTGTTCTTTATACCGTTGGAAAGGTCTTGAAGTGTAGATGTCCAAATTGGCCTCACATGAGTCATTTGGACATTTGCAGCCCAAGTTATGGGCAAAAGAAGGGCCAGGAGTCAAACTGGCAATTTGATTTTCGACCACTAAAAGTCGGGAATCGACCCGTTCCTGATGTGTGTTGGGGTAGTGCAACATGCTGTTGGAAACCTCTCAAGGGGAGCTACAAGATTGGTTCAGACCTCGTCCCAATCGCAGGTCGAGGTGAGAAGTTATGATGTCCCAAAGTCCTGGGAGTCCAAATCAGGACAATTTCGGGACTCCACATTGGGAGTCCCAAGACAAAATGCCATTCGAATGCAAGTGCGACGGGTGAACGCAGAAAATACTATATGGGGGATGGTGGTGGCATCCCCCGAGTTCGGGCCATGGTGAGTCAAGTGAGTCCAAGGTCGCCCATGGTTTGTCTCAACACCAAATGAGTGTAGAGTGAGTTCTAACCAAGTTGGGGTTGGTTTTGGATGCAAATTCAATAACAAGATAGCTTGATCTCTTCCTAGTCTAATCCCGAAGCTTCCAACACGCCCCTCTACCCCTTTTAGTGTTGGAAGCTAGGAGTGGCACCAAGTTCTAAACTAGTTCCGCAAATCTAATTACTTGGACCCATTTTGGGTCAAACAAGGAACTTGGGGGCGCGTCAACAACATTCTGGAAGTGGTACCACAAGCGCATTGAAGGTGTTAATGGCATCACTAGCGAAGTGCTCAAGGATGGCTTCCAGCAACTACTGTAGCCTCCGGCAGCACTAGCCACAGCAGGAGCTGTGACACGTGCCGCTATTCAAGCCCAGGTGGTCTCCTTTCCACCCAATGGTATTGATTACGAATAATTAAATGTTGACATCACACTAATTGAAGTACAACAAACGTTCAAAAAGTTAAAACGACACAAAGCTACAGGCATTGATGGCATCAAACCAAAATTCCTTTTGGATGCGGTTGTTGCTTTATAGCAACCATTATTGATTGCTTTTAACAAAATTCTATGTGGGGGCTATTGTGAATCACTCTCTGTTGGGATCATACATGTATTGTACAAAGGGGGTGATTATAATCAGTTTGACAATTACAGGGGGATCATAGTAGGACTAGTCTGAGCCAAGGTGTTTGCAATGATTTTTGAGTCCCGCATCAATCAATGGGCGGAGACCAATGATTTACACACAAAGTGACATGCTGGTTTCAAAAGGACTTTAGGACAATAGATAACTTGTTTATTCTTCGCACTTTGACTGAACAAGCCAGATTTCAGAAAAAGAAACTATACACTTGTTTTGTGGACTTCAAAAAAACCTTTGATATAGTACCAAGGGACCTATTGTGGCAAGTGCTGGAGTGACTTGGCATCAGTGGGCAAATATTGGAATGCTTGCGCTCCATGTACCGTCAAGACTAGGCCTACTTGCACCATCCAGAGAAGGGGCTCACGCCCACTTTCCTCTGCCGCATCGAAATGAAGCAAGGATGCCCCCTCAGCCGGCTTTTGGTTGGCCTCTTCATAGATGGCCTAGAGAAACGGCTAAATGTTTTGGAAGGTGACGCACCACCAATGTTGGAACAACTAGCTGTTCGTTTACTTTTGTATGTAGATGACTTAGCTCTCATGTCACACATTCCTACTGGATTGCAAAAACAATTGGATGAATTGCAAGCTTTTTGCTGTGAGCATCAGTTGACTATGAATGTTAAGAAAACCAAAGTTGTTGTGTTTGAAGCATGCAAGTATGTGTGTCAAGCTTTTCAGTATGAGGACGAAGCTATAGAGCAACTAAATTATTTCAAGTATCCAGGTGTTGAGCTACATGGCACAAAAGGTATGCAAGCTACAATATAACGGTTAACAATGTCAGGGAAAAAGGCAGTTTTTGCATTGTGGAGCAGATGTGCAGAGCTGCGCATCTTTGACCTAACATTACAATGCTAGCTATTTAATGCACTAGTCGAACCAATGTTTAGCTATCGGTGTGAAGTATGGTCAAACCACATGGCATGTAAATAGTTAAAGGTGGTTGATCGGGCTATTCTGAAGTCATCGCTGGGGTCAGCACCACGACATCCAGTTACGTCGTGCTGGCAGAGTTTGGCAGGTTTCCCCTAGAAATATTTTGGTGGCAATAGACCATGCGCTTTCTCTCACGTGTCAGTTCTGAGGTAGATTCATATCGCATGCTCAAGCTAGCTTATGATGTACAGCTGCAGTTGTTTGCAACCAGGCGAAAAGTCTTATTCGAGAACCAAAGTGTTGTGGGTAGAAAGAGCTGATTGCCTGGTTGTTGGTTAGCACAAGTAGATCAACGACTGTCGACGTACATTTTGTGCATCGATAGCAATCAGCTGCCACCATGTGTTCGCCTCAAGCAGTTGGTTGAAAGGCAATACATTGTACACCATCAAGTGGCTACAACTGACTCCAGCAGGGTGAGAGGCTATCTGGGGTTGAATAATTCAGCACAGTATGGGTACAAAGAATACCTCTCCAAGGTAGACAATGCACAACTTAAGAGAAGCTTGGCATGTTTTCGTTGTGCGAATCACAAGCTGCAGATTGAGCTAAGAAGGCAAGTCAAGCAAGTGAAGGTGTCGGTGCAACAACGTTATTGCAAATTGTGCAACTTGGGTGCAGTTGAGGATGAGGACCACTTCTTGTTGGTTTGCCATGCTTATCAAAGTGTTCGCAAGAGGTTTAGAGGTTTATTGCCACTAACTGCCATCACATCTTTGGCTGAATTGTTGAGCTGTCAAAAGCAAGGCATCCTTGCTCGATTCTTAGTGTAATGTTAGATGGTTAGATTTGAATTGCTTCATTAGACTTAATGTCAATTGGGTTCTGGCCTGGGCGCTTGGGCCCACTTAATGATGCTAAATTGTAAGTAAATAAGTAAGAAGAAAATATAATTTATATTGCAGAATTGGTGAGTCTATATTGCACTATTGAAAATTAGGTTATGTCACCCAACTCATGGGGTGGGGGGTGACTCATGACAGCCTTTAGGATCTTGTTGCAAGTGGTTGTGAGTTGCTAAGTGTTTGTTTCATACTTGTAATAACCATTCTAGGTGGGGCATTTTGAAAAGCGAAATGCCCACTAGAGCAAGCCATTTGTTTTTCGAAATGTTCCATCATTTTGTAGAGGATAGATTTTGCTTGATAACATGTCATTTAGATGTCATGCCTTAAGACCGAAAAGATATTGGCTTTAAAAATTCTTCTTCAAGTGAGCTTTCTGTCACCACAAACCATGTGGGTCGCCCATTATTTGATTGTCAAATATTGGGGAGGGTGGCGGCCACCGTCCCAAGTGTCCAACTCACTAGGATTTTCACTAAAAATTTCCAAAATCCACAAGTGGAGACCCCCATTTCACCATGGTTTTTTTAACAATTTTGTGATAAAGCTAAGGTGGTTGTCACATGTAAAAATGGTTCAATGAAATTGGATACAAATGAATAATTAAAGTTTTTAAAGAAAACTTTGAGCATCCTCCTTTGTTGTTGGCTAACTAGTGCAAAATGATCTAAATTTCAACGGAATTTATTTTCAAAATCTGGCTACAGAAAACCCCTGGAAAAACTTACTTTTCATTGGAATTAATTTTTTTCAAAAAATCTCATGCCATCTTGCTCAAGTTTTTGCCCATGGAAAAAATGAGCCTTTGAGCAACTAGAAAGTAAGCACATTCCAAATGGAGGCAATAGTTACTTATGGAGGGGAAAATGTACCCTTGATCACATTTGATTGGTAAATTTACTATATCATTTTCTTTCTCTTATAGAATGCTACCCATTGTATTTTTGAACTTGATCTCATTCTTTAAACCTTTTGTAAATCCACCACCAATATACCCAAATTTTCTCCCATGGCATTTTTCACCTCCGATTCTACTTCTGAAGTCTACATGGGTTGTTTGGACTCCTAAAGCCTTTAACATTAGTGGATTATGGATCCCTAAATATTTTTTGAAAATCTGAAAATGTCTGATTTAAAAAAAAATTTGGGATTTTTTCTTTTTTATCTTGATATGGAGATGCCATATATGCCATCTTGAATGAGCACCTTTGCCTCTGTGCTTAACAATGGGTCCCATGTGATACCCACTGGGTATCACGAGAAAAACAATTATTATTATTTTGTTGGTCGGGTAACAGCCTTGATGTGAGGAGTTCCCGAAATAAGTGACCCCTTGGCTCTGCCTCATGTAGGCCCTTCTTTTTCAGGTTTGTTTTAGGGTTTAGGGTTTATTTCAGGAGCACCACACTTCGGGTGTTACCTTCCACATTAGCTCATGTTGCACCATCCTTTCTCTTCAGAACTTGGGCCTAGGCTCTTCCCATAACTCTAGCTGAAACGTGAACCATATTGCGGACAAGGAAGAAACTAGATGGTTTTCATCTTACCAATACACAGAAGAAGAAAGGCTTTTTCTTGGCTTGTGGAAATTACACCTACTTGTAACTAAATATTACGAATATAATGACTAATGACCATGTGGCCGGGCATTCCATTTTCCTAAACACCCTGGTGCTAGGAGAGCTCGTATGGCCATAGAGCCTCCTGCTAATTGAGATGCTAGATTTTCAAGCACACCTATAAACAATACCTAGTAATTTGATCCAGTGGACATTTTGCTTTTCGAAACTGCCTGCCTTCAATTTTTTTCCCCCATGACTCTCCACGGCTACCATGATATGTTATCAATAACTAAATAAATAATATTAATAATAATGTCCTGGAGTTGCCTTATGCAGTGTAATGCCCTTGGAGTGGGTCGTTAGGGATAATGGCACCCTGAGAATCATGTAATATTTTAATGAATAACGCATATATTATTAAGGGTTGAAACACTAGTACAACTGGGCTAGGGATGTACTAGGTGGTAGAATGCACCCTATGGGAATGTTCCCCGGTGTGAAGGACTGGTTGTAGGTAGGAACTGGGAGAATGGGACAGTAGTATTGACAATAGCTAGCAAATGATGGAATCAGCCACCACAAAGCAATTGTTCTTGTGGCTCTTATATATAGGTACCAGTTTATAGTATTTGAATGTTTTGAAGACAAGTAGCCTTTTGCAATCCATATTAAGTGTTTGGTGCATGATGATTGGTATGAAACCCAATGCACACAAATGCTTAACTTTATCCAACTGGCAAAAACAAAAATGTCCAAGTCCATTGACATTGGTGTCCATCATTGCTTGCGATAAGGACACAGGGTAGGTGTGCCTACTAAGGTTTTTATTTACTTAGTAGAACTCCCCCCCAGAAGTGTGCCTTGGAAGCCAAGGGAAGTTCTTTGATTTACCAACTAGGATAGGTTTGATTATTGAGTCGCAGTGGTCACTTTTAAGTGTTAGAGTACACGGGTTTGATTCCAAGGTTCCCAAATGGTTGGTTGGTGACTTAAAGTACATTTGGTAGCCAAATCCTTCATTTTGCTAGGTGAGCTCTTCATTTAAGAATATTGGACACAACAGGCCTAACCATCATTTGAATCCATGACAATTTTTCAATCCAACCATATGGCCCATTGCACTTGGGCTAGTTGCTTGCTGCTTGTGATCAGCAGGTAGAAAGGGCAAAAGGTGATCTTGAAGGGATTTGTTCTTGGGAGGAGGCATCCGTGCAAGATGCTATGCTTTTGCTTTTGCTTTGATATTAACCTCTCCGAATTTCTTTACTGCCCAGTCCCTGCCTTACTTCATCTGGGTAATCAAATTATCACACCTGGGGGCACGTAAAGAGGCAGGAAAGGATTTTGATCTGTCTAGGGTAGAACCGCCCATCACCAAACTCATACCTATCATTGAACATTTTAAAACATTTGACTCATGCTTAACCAAATTAAGCGATTTTTGTGTCATTGGACGCTGAAACTGAAGGGCTACAAATCTTCTATGAGTGTCAGAAGTAAAGGAGCAACACAGAGAACACAGGAAGAGGATGAGTGACAGTTTGATTCAATTTTTTTGAAAATTTTAGCTCTAGACCCTCTATTTAGTTCCAGTCTCATATTTTCCTCATTTTTAGTCCATTTTGAGTGATTTAAGACTTGAAAGGTGCACCAACTAGGGCTTTACAAAACTTTTTTGTATTTCAGAGACAAAGATGAAATTATGAAAGGTTTTAAGCTCGAAATCATAATCTCTTTTACTACACCCATCACCGAACATTGAGACCCCTTACACCAAACCCCCCCCCCCCCCCCCCCCCCCCCCCCCCCCACCATTTTTATTTTTATTTTTATATCATTATTAATACAAATACAAGAT
>Ga0116228_10003451_pt1 | contig 13880 bp, 15 predicted proteins | sample S1TSphfallax_2_FD_89694 | JGI IMG/M metagenome (GOLD analysis project Ga0116228, IMG submission 89694) | Host-associated microbial communities from peat moss isolated from Minnesota, USA - S1T2_Fc - Sphagnum fallax MG | ecosystem: Host-associated > Plants > Peat moss > Unclassified | place... | reverse complement strand
TACTCTTTGCTCAGACCCCAATGTGATTCTAAACACAAAAGTGTACTTGTCAGATGGTTCTTACCCCTACTTCTTAAAGACTAGCATGGATCTTACTCCTATATGTAGACATAACAAAATGATGCCTCTCACTCTTAAGGAGTAAATGTAAGATCTTTTGTAGGAAGGATATTGGTAGATAAAAGGTGCGCGCACACACACACTCACAAAGGGAAAGTTCCCCTAGGTTTGAACCATGAATAAGTTTCGCCTACACAAAAGAACAACATATTCTGGTGAGGTAGGGGGGGACAATGTTATCAACTGGATCTGAAACTGATTGATGAATCGGTTGTTGGGCTGCCACTCACTCTTGTGGACCTACCGAATATCCCAACTTACAAAACTTACTATACCCAATTTCAGATTGGATGGTTGTTCTAGATTCATGTAGAATATAAACGCTTAACATTGAGAAAAGAAAAATTGGTTGCTTTTATTATCCAACCACTGGATCAAAGGCTATGAATGCATTTTCACGAAGCTCGTTCATGAAAAGAAAAATTGGTTGCTTTTATTATCCAACCACTGGATCAAAGGCTACGAAGGCATTTTCACGAAGCTCCATCACGAAAATTAACCACAAAAAATGGCCCGATCCATTGATTGTTTTCTGAGCTGACTGATTGATGAGCTATTTGGCAGGCCCACATGTTTTTACAGAAACAAGGTGGAGAACTGTGGGCCACTTATTCAAGGATGGGCACTGAAGAAAAAGCCTGCTACCTTAGTAGACATGAACTGTGGAGTGTGTGATTCATATGAATTAAGTTCATGTCTTGTGTTTATAATTTACTTTGGTTTTTTTTTTTTGGAAGGAGCCATTATTGATTGGCCTATCATCAATTGTTTTTGAAATATGGGGGCACTCCCCAATAGAAGCAACTCTTTGGACCCCAGTGGCAAAATAGAAATAGCCGTGCACCCCTATGGCCCCACCTTTTCAGTTTATTTACATGAGAATTGAACGTTGGGCAATCCATATGGGAAAAATCTCAGGTGCTATTGAGAACTTCTGATGAGGGAACTACTTGGGAACTTGAGGAACCATATGAGAACCTGATGGGAACGAAATGGGAAAAAGAAAAAAAACAAAAATGCGTGGGTGGGGGGGTGCGTGTGTATGTTTGTTGGGGGTCAGAAGATTTACTCAGAAAGGAAAAGGGAAAATACCAAGAAAGCGGTAACCTTTTGATGGGGGGGGAGCGTAGCGGGTAGCCCGGGGATGGGTTAGTACGACATGGAGTGACCCGTCGGCCGGCCCGGGCGACGAGGAGGAGGAAGCCGCGGAAATGGCCCTTCACTTCGAATACCGCTGACAGTCGCTGCAGCCACGACTCTGAATCAGCCGGTTTCCCATCCAGCGCTCCATTTCTTTATCGTATCTCTCATCCAACGGTTGTCAGCTCCCCTACGCAACCGCCCGCCCGCAATAGAGAGAGCCGTTCTTTTCTCATGACGTCGGCATGGCAGGGAAATATAGGTAACAATAATAAAAGTATTGACAGGTAAACAATAATTTTAATAAAAAAATTGGCCACTATCGTCATCCCCCCACCCCCAAACAAAAAAAACTCTCAAACAATGGAATAGGAGACATTGACAAGATTTCTATTTTCAGCCAATGACAGACTGTGGAAGAAAAATAGAATCAAAGCTAACTAACAATAGGTACCCCCATTTCCCATTTGGAAACCCTAACACCCCCCCGCCCCCAACTATCAAATCCAATCTTAGAAAAAACACAAAAAGAAAAGAAAGCGAACAAACTGGTAGGTAGGTACCTAGTAGAAAGGAAGAACGGCTAATCACGTTTCCCCATCTCTTCTTTTCGAGATGGGGAAATCACGGGTGGGGCGTGGGAGACGTAACGTTGCGTACCGGGTGAAATCACGGGTAGCGTACGGTCCTGAACCTCACCTGGAAGAAATCGCGGGTCACCACCGTACACGGCAAAGGGCGAGTGATTAAGAGGGTAAATCGGTAGGGATAAGAAAGTGTGTGGTGAGTAATTTTTTTTTACCAGTGGCGTGCAGTGCCCATCTTCTTCTTCTTTCCCCGCTTCCTTGCGTGCTTCCTTCCTTCCTTCGCTCCCTCCCCTGCTGCTCTGCCTCTCCTCCCTTATAGTACTCTTGTTGTTGCTCCTCTCGACCTCTGCGTTGTGGCCACGATTTTGCATTTCGTCTCAGAGGTTTGCTCCACGATGCGTCCTTTTGGCTCATAATTCCGTAGAAGAAAGAGCTCAGGAGTTTTCTCCAGGAAAACAGGGGTTTTTTTTTCTGTCTTTTGTGTTTTTCTTGGAGTTTTTTTGGTTGGGACTAGGTTTTTGGAGTTGAGAGGGGTGAAGAAGGTGCGGCGCTTTTTTTCTCTTTTTTTTTCTTCCCCGTGCGAGGGATAATACGAAGAAGAAGAAGAAGAAGAGATTGTTAGTTGTAGGAGATTTGATATTTTGGGGTTTTTTTTTTTTTCCTTTTTTTTGGTAAGTATGGCTGGGAAGGGTTTTGTTCCAGTGCTGTTTGTTGCAGTGCTGCTGCTGCTTTGTCAATCGTGGATTGGAGAGGCGTTGGCGCGGGGGGATTTCTCGATTGTCGGGTATTCGCCTGAGGATTTGAACTCGGAAGAACGGCTTTTGGATCTGTTCCACTCTTGGCTGCAGAAGCACGCAAAGTCCTATGACAGCGTTTCGGAGAAGCATCACCGCTTCGCCATCTTTAAGGACAATCTGAGGTACATACACTCTCACAACGTCCAGGACAAGACGTACTGGTTGGGGTTGAACAATCTCTCCGACCTTTCTCAAGACGAATTCCGGGCTCGCTACCTTGGCACCCGGCCAAGTCTTGCTGCAAACAGACTGCGGAAGACCGAGGGTTTCATCTACTCCGACGTCGATGCCCCTGCCAGCGTCGATTGGAGAGAGAAAGGTGCTGTGGCGGAAGTCAAGGACCAGGGTGCCTGTGGTGAGTCTCTCTCCTTTCTTTGCACCTTATGTAGTCATCGTCGTCACCATCCTCCCATCGCGGTGGCCCCTGTGGCTGCTGAATTGGAAGCGACTATATAGCTTCCATCTTAGACAAAAGCTGCATCTTGAAAGTTTCGATGAAGTTACAGAAGGGTCTATTCTGCAGGGAGTTGCTGGGCCTTCTCAACAATCGGGGCCGTCGAGGGAATCAATAAGATAGTCACAGATAACCTGGTCTCACTTTCGGAGCAAGAATTGGTGGACTGTGACAAGAAAAGGAATCAGGGCTGCAATGGTGGTCTCATGGATTATGCATTTGAGTTCATTATCCAAAATGGTGGGATTGACTCAGAGTCTGACTACCCATACAAGGGCACAGATGGACGCTGTGATGAAAGCCGGGTAAGAGTTTCCATCTCTCACACTGCCTGCCACAAAGAGCAAGTTTTGTCGCTTTTTCCTCACAACTGAAACATGTAGTCATTTCCACTGGTTCCTGACTGTAAGTGTAATTTTGAGTTGTGAGGCTGCCTCAAACTTACTGTTCATTGGAAATGTGTTATTCTCCTTTTTTTGGCTTCAGTTTCCACCTGTGATTGTTTTGCTAGTGTTTGCTGTGAATCAAGCTAGGGGTATTGTTGTACTTTGTAAATACCATACACTGCTGCTGGTGATCATAGAGCTTGGGAGGTGCCCATAAATCTATATAGATATGTCCATATCTAATTTTTTTCACACCACTTTTTGGTTGAATTCTGTTCTTTTTATATGGTGTTGTCTTCTATTTCTCCTGCAGTTTGCTGTTATGTCCTGATGCGTGGCCTGAGATCTCATGATGTTATCAGTTCATCCTTTCTATGCAGGTCATCTCAATTTGTGTATGTTGTTTTCATACTGCCTAAGTAGTTGCTGTACTATTCTTACCTAGGTTTGTGTCATCTTGTAGAGGCAAAATTCAAAAGTGGTGTCCATTGATCGTTATCAAGATGTCCCTGAGAATGATGAAAATTCATTGCTGAAGGCGGTTTCAAAGCAACCTGTCAGTATAGCAATTGAGGCCAGCAGTCGTGATTTCCAGCACTACAGTGGGGTGAGTCCCACTCCCCTCTTTACTTCTGTGACTAACTTGCTAGCCAAAGTTGGTGGAATCAATGTATAGTTCTGTTCTGCAGCTGTAGCAAACACTGTCTGATTCCATGGGGTACACTAAACTGATGCATTTCTATCAAATCTCAGACTTTTTCCACATGTTCTCAGGGTGTGTTCACAGGTGACTGTGGAACAGACTTGGATCACGGGGTTCTTGCAGTGGGGTATGGAACCGACAGCAGTGGTCTGAATTATTGGATAGTTAAGAACTCCTGGGGCTCGAGTTGGGGAGAAAAGGGATATATCCGCATGCAACGTTATGGCCCCACTAACTCAGACGGGATATGTGGAATCAACATAGAGCCATCCTTCCCAATCAAGACAGGACCAAACCCACCTCCTTCTCCACCTGCCCCACCCTCCCCAGTGAGGCCACCAACAGCGTGTGACAATTCTCATACCTGTCCAGTTGCCACCACTTGCTGTTGTTCATTCCCTCTTGGGAAGCATTGTCTGGCATGGGGTTGTTGCCCCTTGGAGTCAGCCACGTGTTGTGAGGATCACTATCATTGTTGTCCTTCTGATTACCCCATCTGCAACCTCAGGGCTGGAGTGTGCCTCAAGGTATGAACCCTGAGTCTTTTTATGTAGCTTTCTTTTGGAAGGTTTCTTACTGGCCAGAATTTCTTGTGATAAGGTGTGGTTACATGAGTCGAAGGTGCAGAAGGAGTGAATTATGCTGGAAAATGTGGAGCTCTTTTTGAGTCATTTGTATGTTGTATTTGGAGGGGTTGTTTTGAAAAAGACCTCGGAATCTGTTGTTGGCAGAGCAAACACGATATTTTTGGAGTCCCATTATTGGACCGCACTCGTGCTGACTTCCATTGGTCACATTCGGGTGCCACTCGTAAAGCAAGGGCCTCCTCTTAAGATTACTTGGTTGATTTTCTTAGAAGGTATTCCTTTGGAACTATTTTGTGTCCACACCCTCCCATCTTGAAACATGTATGTGAACAATTGCCTGATGCAATGCTGAAGTCTCAAAATGTATTGTCTTGTTGTATCATGTGAATGTTAATCAACTCTGGTATCATTTCATGTGCCCTTGCAACATTCCCATCATGTTGCTTACTCTTTGTTGAGCGGTTCTTTTATGTGTGTTGATAACCATTGTTGACTGCTGCAATCAGGGGCAATGAACCTAGTAATGCAGTTGTGTGTCATCTGGTGTTGATTGAAGATTGTTGGAGCTTAATGCATGTAGCTTCTGGTCATGTTACAGGAGCTGGTCTCCTCTTCAACGGTTGCTGAATCTGAAATGTCAGATTTGCCAAGGCTCAAAACCTTCAACAGGCCATATTCTTGGTGGCTAAACAACTTCAGCTTTCATGAAGAGCTGTTTCTGGAAAGCTGAGCTTGATGTGCAGGTTTGCTTTTCACTATGACCTGCACTTTGCTGATTGCACACACAAGACTCTTTTAGATTAACTTTCATTTTTGTACATATGCAAAAGGGTAAGAAGCATAATAAAAATTGTGTATTTGATTTTATGAGTGAAAAAATTATGGTCTGCCTACATGGTATTACTCTCCTCTATAGGTTGCTCACATCCACCTGCCCACCCATCCACATTTTCATTCTTGTACCAAAGGATATTGAGTTAGTGGTGGGTCTAAGTAAAAACTGATGTCTTATCTGTCAGCATTTAGCTGATACATTTCTGGATGTTGATTTCTCTCTCTCCACATAAATCCTTCACAAATGCAGGCTGCTTGCAATTGGATTATTCATTTATGTTTCCCTTCTTGTTCTCTTACACTCTTTCTCAGTGAAAGCCAAGATGTTTCTGTGAGTAGGATAAGGTTGCAGTACAATCCAGCTTCTTCAACTGAATATTTAGCAGTCAAAAGCAGACTCGAGGAACTGCCAGTGAATCTGTTCAAGTTATGCTGTTTGGCCTCTGGTGACATGCCTTAGCAGCATCAGCTGCCCTTTGCACTTGAATTTCTGCGATGAACTTTGTGATCTGTTCCATTGCCTAGATGCTGCTGACTGATCTTTTGATTGTATTGTCCCCTGTGGATTTGATGGTCATGAGTAGAAAAGGAACATTGAAAAATATGGGCTGTGTTGTGTTAGTATCCACAATGTTGTGATCCTTAAAGTCGCTGCTCTGTCTTTGGTCTCGAGTTTGACCCTGTAATCCCTGTTTCATCTCCAATTTGAGTGTAGATTTGAATTGAGCGAAATTGGTTGTCATGCAAGAAACTGGGTTTAGCAGGGTTTGATTCTGACAAGACTTGATAAAAGATATGAGCTCCAATAAAGATATGCTGGTTAGGCAAATTGGAAACTGTGGGTGAAACTCCTGGGAAAGACCAGTTGTACTGAGAAGACCAAATACAAGTTTGGTGCACCCTTTTTTGTTTGCTTTGTACTGTTTTAATCCTGACTTTTGATTTTGTCCTCAGTTTTGGATACTTACAGGTACCTTCAATATATGGAGTATATTGCTGTGGATGGTTTGTATTGCTGGCTATACTTGGTCTGAGATATGATAGTGTATGGTTTGTATTGCTGAATCTGCTATATTTGGTCTGACAGATGTGATAGTGTTTCAATTGGGGAATTATTCTTTAATTTTGTCAAGTAGGTAGACTGGCAATCATCCACAAGAGGAATGAACCAAATTTGGCTAGAGGTCAGACTGTAAAGTAGGTTTTTTTTCAGCAATCAAAAGGAGCTCATTGTCTAAATATGTGAACATGTGACTTTTTTACCTCCAAAAATGGCCACTTTTGCTTCTTTTTTTGAACAAAAGAGGATTTGAACAATTTGCACTCCATTTAATTTTTATTTTTTTTGGAGTTGCCGTATTAGGAAAATTCACCTTAAATGAAAAAAAACACTTGACTAACTTGCAATGTTCTTGTAATATTGAGGTGTGTTGTTTTGCTGATTCATTGATTGTCTTCTGACAGAATCAGTGTGTTGTTTTGATTGTCTGTAGATCATCTTCTGAAAGAATCAGTGTGTTGTTTTGATTGTCTGTTGATTGTCTTCTAAAACAATCAGGTGTGTATGATCTGTTGAGCAAGCATAGATCTCTGCTTGTTGGGTCACAATGACAACATGTACCAACATAAACCAAGTAAACCAAACCAAACAAACACACTCTGCTTACTTGCTACTGTCATTGTCCCCACAATTGCTGTATTTCCAACCAACACTTTCAAACGGACAAAAAGATGGGCAAATTTTATTACGAGGGAAAAAAGGATTATAAGATGAATGAATTTTTTCCTCCAAAGAGAGTGACAGGGTGTACAACTAATGTGGAAAAATGATCAAAAAGACTAATGAACTGAGGGCTCTATCTATCCATAGTCCCTATCAACTTTACCACACTTTATACATGTAAAATATAACAAGCAAATAACATGGAACCCAAAAACAAAATCTTTTTGTAGTTTTTTCTCTCGTAGTTATAAAAGACTACACATTCCTAGTACCAACATTCTATTTACGATTGCTGTTTCAATAGCATGGATTCTTCTGCTTGCAATCTCATAGATTTGGTTCAATTTTACACCAAACAATTATCCCAAAATCTGTAAATCCTTAACTTCTGTTGCATGTTCTGGAAGCGACAATAAAGACTCGGTCATCATGTTGTCTAACACTCAATAGGTGTAGCTAATCCAAAAAACCAAGGATCAAAATGGCACAATCCAGCCAATGTCTTTTGACAATGTTAAAAAAAACACACCAAGCAAGGACAATATGAGTACTCCATTCTAGAGAAAAAAACAGAACTCCCTACAGTCATCAACACACCCAGCAGACAATCAAAGCTGCTGTGATGGTGTGGTTTCATTCAGAAGGTACCTTATTTTTCTCCTCTTTGTCTTGTAAGAGCTGAAGGATTTCACTCGAGTTGTACAAGCTTTAGTAAAGGAAGTGAACTAAAAGTCCGCCTAAGAGAAATAACTACACTACCAAACATGCCAACCTGCAAAAAGGGTACAAAAATATTTCATGATTTACACAAAAGAAAATGTTGGGTATCACAGCAAATGTGAACCCTAAAACTAGGTCAGCAACTATTGCATATTGCAACGAATGTGAACCTGAAAGAAAGTCAGCAACTGTTGGGTATTGCAACAAATGTGAGCCTGAAAGAAAGTCGGCAACCATCACACAAGCCAGACCCATTTAAGATAGCCAGGTGCTAACACAAGTTGTTGTTACAGAAAGTCGTATATGGTGCAAATGATTCCTGCCATCGTTTGAATTGGGTCTGCAAGCTTGAAATGGCATCCATTTCTTCAGGTTGAAGCTCCTTGTCTGCAAGTCACATATGATTACGAGAAGATGAGTAGATCACTCAATAACCTCTTTGAAGATGAAAAGTTGAGAATGCAACAAGACCACCATGCATGCACATAACTCACAACAAAATCTCACTTGGTGTATGGAAAGGTAGCTGGATGGGGCAAAGTTCAGATTCTTCTCGATGACCCTGCCGATATCCAGACTGTGAAGCATCATCCAACAAATTGGACTTCACTAATCCACAAGCAAAAGTGGAAAAGGCAGCCCTTTCAAAAGCAGATGTCAGCTGCTGCTCTTCAGAAGTTGACTGGGATCTTCCTGCTTCAGCTGTTTCCAATTGGCTAGAAAGATATACACAATTGTTAGACTTAACATCAAGACTAGCGACAGTTGAAGATGGTGCCTGTTTGATCATAGAAGGTCCCAGAAATGGCTTGCTATACCAATCAGAAGACACAACTTTATACTTTTTATTTGGATTGCGGTAGTGCACAATCTGAAGTCTGTCTTGCTCTTTATCTGTCGGAGTCCCTTGCCACGTCTCAACAGCATCATCCAAGGAAATTGCAGTAGCTTCTGGTTGAGACCTTCGCTCTTGTACAAAATGCTCTACAAGGCTTCCTACATGTCCACACATACTTAGAAGAACATCATGACCACTGCCCAGGTTCAATTCAGAACTAAGCTCATCCACTTGTCCAGAATGTTTCCTTTCTTCCTCTTGCTTCTCAGATCCTTGATCCAAATGGTCTAGAAGTTCCTCCGGGACATTTTGTCTAGTTTGGCAGCAACCCAATTCCAGTAAAAGAGGAAGAGGAATCGGAAGTTCTGTTGATTTCAGCCCACAACCAGAGTCATTGGGTTGCAATAAATCCTCTGTACGAGATTCATCCTTGCCAGTTTCTCGTTTGGTCAGGACTTCTTGTTGCAAATGGTCCGCAAGTATTGTTGACAGATAGCTCCTATAGTGAAGATGTGTCACATGTGCTGGCATGCCTGCGGCTAGAGATGCCAAATCAGCTGGTAGACTCCTCTGCAGTGCCTTGTGTGCAACTTCATATCTGATATTGGGTGAATTAAATCATCCCACTTGTAAACAAACTTCTGTCATTTCCATAAAGGAGTCCCAGTTCTCATTTTCATAATCATGTTTTCTGTCTCAACTCCAAGAAAAAAACCAAGACATGATGAAGCCGGACTATATGGAAGGATACAGAGTGAGAGGCACCTTTGACTGCTGTACAATTTCTTCGATTAATTTCTGCAACTGCTGTTCCTCAATTAGAAATCCTTTTTTGCTTGGATCAATCAGACTTGTTTTGTGGGCTCCACCCTCTTCCATGAAACTAGTTTTTCCTGCCGCAGCCTCATCATCAGCATTGAGTATGTGCTCAAGTTTCCCATGACCTCTGTTCCTCATCAGTCTCCTGTCCAGGAAAATATTTATCTTTCTTTTGAATCCTTTCGAGTCGCCATTGCAAGGTAGTGCAGATCCAGTCTGGATATCTATGCAATTGAATCAAGGTGACACTCAGACAAGAAATCTAGCTTCTATCCTTAGAGCAATGGAATAAACAAAGATAATTTTATAGAAAAACCTTGCTTCTCATAAGCCTGAAAATCACTAGTCTTGACATCAAACTCTCTGTGTAACTGAACTGATTCCTGATCCCTATGGAGGAGAGGCCTGGCCATGGTGATACAATTCAAAGCACAGGGAAGCTTCCTCAAGTTGAATGAACGCCGAGGTGGCTTCCGACTCTCTGCAAAGCATAAGACCCAAGGTTAGCAACTATTGCAGCATACAATAAGGACGCACACACAGAGTCATCTTCAGGATCCTTATAAGTGCAGGTTCGTAGATTGGTGCAAGGAAAACTTCAACCACAGTATGCATTTGGCAGGTCCTACCTACCAGGAGGTACATTGGCATCCCTCTTATGCTCATCTGGAACTTGAGATTTAGATCTTGGTAGCTGCTTTGATGCCCGGAGCTGCTGGACAAGCATGTCACCAACCCCAGTGAGCTGCACCATTGAGAAACCCCTCCTTGCCTCCCCATCTCTTTTATGTCCCGAATGGTCATTACCAACATGTGGAACATCACTGGGCACCACAACAAGGCCAGCAATGTTCTCTCTCACTCTTCCTTTAGAGGCAGCCATGGCTGATTCATCTCTGTTGTTCTCTTGTTGGAAAAAATTCATCGAACTTCTGAATATGTCTGTCCAAGCATTGGGTGTGGCCTTGGGTGGAGATATTTTTGAAGGTAACTGCCAGGCATAGAGTTTCTCATCCAAGTCTGAGAGATTCCTTGAAGTCATCCCTTGAAGTGGAAGACTTGTGGGTGGATCACACCCATAGCAGAAGGCATGCATATCACCAGATTGAAGACTTGCTGCAAGAATAGCTTTTCCTGTTCCGGAAGCAGATGTGTCCAACTGCTGGAGATCAGGGCATAACTCAGAAAGGGGGCACATTAACAGCAAGCCTGGAGGCTGAGTTGCCATTCCATGCTCCCACTGAAATCCAAAACCCAAGTACCCACCAAATGATTGTCCACAACAAAATTATCAAAATGCCAGATTTGTATCTTAGGGTGCAATGAGATTCTGTATCTGGCTCATTCAAGTATTTACTGAAGATACAGGAGCCTCCTCCACATGAAGTTCTGAAACCAAATTCCAAAGAAGCTACCAACCTACCTACCTGAAGAACTGGAGTTTGAGGCCGGCGTGTGTCAAAAAGGATAAGATGCTGCTTCGTTGATGTTACAAATTGGTACATTCCATCATATGTAGCTCTGGCAAACGATAAGAAGATATCATTTTGACTAGTACGCTTGCAATAGCCTGGTGTATTCCCTGTCCCTGGTACCGTTGCAACAATGGATGTATTACAGTTTCTCCCCATCTCTCCCATTGCCAATTGTTGAGATCCAACTTGTGCATGCCGACCCACATGTGCGATCCTGAAGTCCACTAATGAAACTTCCTTCGTTCCTGCTAACAGTAAAGTCTTCGGGTGCCATGCAAATTCACATTCCCACCACTGCAAAGCTGGAGCACTACTAAAGAGATTAGCAGAATTCGACTGTTCACTGTTAATTAGCTCTAGATTTGCCTTTCTATCTGAATGGGTGGTGGCTGACAATGCTGCTGTTGGAGGCACCTTTTTGACAGGTTTGTATGCACGCTTTGCAGTCAAGTTCAGGGATGATGATTTTGAGCTAGATGATCCACTATTCTGAATGTCAAACAAACGCACTTCTCCAGTTTCCAGAACCACAGCAGCTTCCCATGGCATATGCAGGTTCCATGAGACCTGTCAAGAACATATCTTCATAAGTAGTGCAAATTTCCTTAACTGTGAAAAGCCCCACCCTAAAGAAACAAGGAAACAAGACAGAATTGAGGAAACTTTCTAGAAGTATAAAATTGCAATTGTTACCAAGACCTTGCATTGCAGCACATATTTGACATTGGGCTTGTCAGAGTTAACCATTACACATTTGTCAAGAAACCACAAACTTCCAGAAAGTCAAGAAGAGTGATTATGTACATGAGAAGGTTGTGATTCAAAGGTGGTCATGATCGGAGTTGTAAATTCTGTATCAGTATCCTGTATCCACATGCCACCATCATCGTCAACAACCCATAAACCAACATGCCATCCAGTATGTAACACACAATATGTCAGCACAGTGGACAGCTAATGTGCACTCTGGCAACTCATCATCCATATGCTTGTTTTCTCACACTGATTGAAGTGGCAAGAACAGCACAAGAAGCTTCAGTGTCAACTGGAAAGGCCCAAAAACACTAGTATTCAGATTTATGTAAACAGTGGTAGGTATAACAAACTGATAGCATAAGAAGCCATCACCTTCGTGAGTACAAGCAATGCAGATCACCTGTGCCAGACACCACCCTATGTTTCTTTCACACACACCACAAAAGCCAGAACATATATATATAATATTTCAAAATAGAAAGAGCTACTGTGTACCTCTCTATGAACTCCCATGAATTGCACCATGAATGATGATCGTGCTGCCAGCAGGCTTGCACAATCTGTGTCCCATTTGCTCTTCCTTATTGCTGATAGCTGCAATAATAACACAGAATGTATATATATATATACATATCACAAACAAGCTTGGTGTAAAACCAGTTTCAAATACTGAACACCTGAAGATTTGACCAGGAGGATTGAGTTCTATGTTGCTCATATGTTGAAATGCATGCTTAAAAACGTTACATCCTTGGCAGTTTCAAGACCAGAACTCATAGTTTCAGTGCAAAAATCTGTCAAAAAATGAGGTTTACATACCTGTACAATAGGATGACCCAGAGGAGGAGAAGTTGTGCACCCTTTCTGTGGAAGTTGATGAGAGATAGGATCATGCCTCGTTGTGTGCATACCATGGTTATGCAGATGCCATGCACCATCTGAGCCTACTGAGCACAGCACACTGCCAATCACATCTGCATTCTCACCAGTGGTGAAAAACATGAGCATCTCGCCATCTGTGCAGCACTGTCAAAAGAGACACCCCATGCAAGCACACCCTTTAGTGACTCTCCATCCATCTTTTCAAGGTCCCACTGTCTCTAAAAACTCCTTTCCTGTTCACAGCACATCTGATATGCCAATACAATGTGTGATCAATCAACAAAAAGAGCAAGTGAAGATCAATGCAGTTGCAGAGAGAAAATCTCCACAACAAGGACAAAGATTGCTCAACATTGTCACATGTGTGAAGGAAAACCCCATAAAATGAGAGGTGCAAAAGTACCCAACAGAATCATGATTTCATTGGGTATATATGTTCATATGGATACCATCAATACCTTCAAGCACTGGAGTCGGTTTCCAAGCAACTGTGAATTGTTGTAGAGCTTTGCTGACCTTAAAGCATTGTCATCATCATGTACATGCAAATCCGGCACTGACGTCGTCTCTGCATGTTTCAATGCATTTTGTTCTACATGCTGCTGCTGCAATCACAAGAGAGAAGAATTCATGTAGAACCCTAAACCCTAAACTGCAATGATGAGAGAGAGAGAGAGAGAGAGAAGGAGTTCATGTAGAACTGCAATCACATTAGAACTGAATTTTCTCTAAAGATTTTATGTAGATGATGAACAATTTTTTTCTCTGCACTACAATCTCAAGCTTCTTGATCAAAAAATGTGCTCTGGATTTCTACAGCCTCAAACACCACAGAGAATAAAAAGTGAAGCTCACTCCAAGATAAGCTTTTGAAGAAGAGGACAAACATAGCTCAACCCATTTGATTTGAGGTCTGGAAGATAGGAAAAAAGGAATGGAGATTGTGATGGTGGCAAAAAAGAAAGGGATTGGGGATTGTGGGCTGGAAAATCTGCCGGAAAGGTTGCTGCTGAAGTACCCCACAGGGGAAAGCAGAAGAAGAAGAAGAAGAAGAAGAAG
>Ga0116228_10003449_pt1 | contig 13882 bp, 5 predicted proteins | sample S1TSphfallax_2_FD_89694 | JGI IMG/M metagenome (GOLD analysis project Ga0116228, IMG submission 89694) | Host-associated microbial communities from peat moss isolated from Minnesota, USA - S1T2_Fc - Sphagnum fallax MG | ecosystem: Host-associated > Plants > Peat moss > Unclassified | place: USA... | reverse complement strand
CTGTAATAATGAGCCTATGTTTCCCACAAACCACCCTCACCCAATCTCCCTTCTTCCCCCCCCCCCCCCCCCCCCCCCCCCCCCCTTCCTTTTTTCCTCCCCCTCCCCCCACCACCCCCCCCCCCCCCCTCCTTCCCTTCCTTCTTTAAAATTTTTTCCCCCCCCCCCCCCCCCCCAAACCCTCCAAAACAAAATAATGTGTGGCAGCTGACACACATAATTCGTGTGTCTTTTTGAACATGAAGTTGGCCAGAGTGAACCAGCACCCACCGGCACACTACCATCCATGGATGGTAGGTACACAGTAAACAATTTCTCATTGGGCCCATGTCCCCCATTTGTAACCATAGTGGTTCAGTTTAGCTTAGTCTGTTGTTTTTAAATTTTCAGCTTCATTACTTATTTGCTTGCTTCTTTGCTTGCTTGCTTGCTTACTTCCTTATTATTATTGTGCAATAAACTAAAACAAAACAGCAAACTAAAGATAATCACTTTCTTGGCCTTTTCTCTACTTTCTAACTAGCAACTTGCACCTGTGACCTAGTTTACATGATAACCACCTTCATGCCCTTGCCCTTACCCTTACCTACCTAATCATCATCATCATCATCGCAGACAAGCTTGAAGCAAAGTGACAATGATATGGACAGTGTTTGTGTTTGGATACGATTATTGCAAAAAAAAGGGTTTTAGAGCTACATACCCCTTACTTACCCACAAACCATTCACACATTCCTCTTCGCTTTTTGATCATTTACATGCCCCTATACTTACTTACATGATCTTCATCATACACACGCTTGAAAGTCATTGAGGACAGATTTTTAATCTGTTTGCAATGAAGTTCTTGTTGTAACAATCAGTTTATACCAGTGTTGGATGGTTCTCCAGATATTTGGGTAATAATTGGCAGTTTTGATTTTATATACCTCACCTTTGCCTGAACTTCTATTTAAATACCCAAACTAGTATCTTACCCTAGGACTCACCCCATTCTAGGATCTGGGTTCAACTTGATTACTTTCAATTTCACAAAATTATTGAAACCTTGTATCCATGAGTTTTTTTTTTAATTCAAGGTTTTAGTTTTTTTTTCCATCCCTAGGGTTTAGGGTTTTGGTTCCTTTTGTTGGACTTCGTATTCCATCACTCCCTTCATAGCAAGCTCTTTCTTTCCCGTGACAACAAGTATTTTTTCGCTTGTGAGTTTTTTTCTCTTACTTTCCAATGCCTTTTAATCTCACTCTTATTATCTACTTTCCCTTTAGACCATGTCATTACAAACCAATCTCCCTTTTTACATTTGAATAGTTTTTACACTTGAGTTGAAAATAACGTATCTTTTTATCTTTTCTTCTATAGGCAATAACATTCAGGCATGTCAAGGGCTTAACGTCAACATTCTTGCCCTTGAACCTAAAGAGCTCTTGTTCCAGGAGTTTTTCATAGTTTTCTCCTTAGTTCCTCCACTGCCACCTGCAAATACTTTTGCCACCAACCCAGATGAACACTCCCCTATTAAGAAAAAATGCAAAATTATTTTGGATTGTGAGCAAGGTTCCCAATCGCAACTCTTCCAATTCTTACATAGTAATTCCCATTTCTATCACAAAAACTTACTTCATGTTTTCTTGTAGAGATTATCCCCAAATACTTTTGTTCTTTACACACTTTAGGTTCTTCCAAAGTCTTTTGACTAGTCCAATATTGCCTTCTTATGTTGAAGCCTAGGTTAGTGCTATGGCAAACATGCAATTTTTACCATCAATTGTTGTTTCATCACTGTCTTATGATCCTCGTGTTCTTGCTTTTATTGATGTAGAGGCAAAAGTTTCAAGTTCATGACAATTTTCCATTTTCATTTTTAGTTGTGTTTGTTAGTTTTTTGAATTCTTTTGTTGAGCTCAAGTGTGGATGACATTCTATGTGTCATCCTAAGGTTGGGTGGAGACCTCTTTTAAAATTGAAATATGTAAAAGTTTCCTTTCCTTTTGCAATTGCAATGTCTTTGCATAATATTTTGGTTGCAAACTTGGATTAATTCATTAGATGGTGAATTTCATGGTCTTATGTTGTGTGTACTCACATTGCAACTTGGTGTAATCCTCTCATTTGCAAAACATTTTGTAATCCCATATAGTAATCTTGCATCCAATATTTTGACTATTTTATCTGTTTGTGTATATAAACTTTAATTTGTCTCTGCATCTTTGTTTGATTATTTGTGCCACTTTAAACCCTTACATCATTTCAAGTTCATTAGATAGGTGTTTGTTACCAATATTTTCATTGTTCCTTTCTTTCTAAATTTTATGTTGATTTTTAAATGTTATGTGCCTTGGCATCCATCTTCATATGTATCAGCTATACATTTGGATATTCTTGATATTATATTACACAATATATCCACCAGTAAACCCTTCCCAAAGGAATTCCCAAAGGGAATGGGAAATTTATAATTTATATTAAACTATTGGCCACATCAATTTATTTTAAAATATTTTATTCATGTTTTTGTACTTAAAGCAAATTGAACATTTTAATTGACATGAACTATAATCTTTATCGAGATTTAAACAAATCATATTTTCTTGGCATTTGAAAAGCTTCCCCATTCAAAATAATGAGTATGTAATTGTGTGTTTCGAGAATACAATTCATGAACAAGCTATTCTTCTCATCTATTCATTAGCAAAAGAATAATTAATTCACACCACTCTTGTCACTGTTCCTCAATTTAGATTGATTGTAAGCCATACATGAACTTTTCTAAGGCTATTTTTTTGCATATAATATTCAGTTGTCTAAAATGGTTTTATCCAAGTTGCTAGATTAGTATACTATTGGGTTTTATCAAAAGTAAGTTCTAGGTATATTTATAGTGTTTTAATAATACACCATTTGGATCAATGGAAACACCATAATGCACTATACAATAAAACTTCTTGGGGACAAAGATATTTCTAGGTATATTTCTCATTGTTTGTTTTATTGTTATTATGATAGTTGCTATGAATGAAAACCAAAATATCATTGAGGTTGTTGCATTGTTGAAATTTTTGTTGCATTTCTTGTCCCCAAGGTTTTCAACATTTATTGTATTGCCATTGTCAAGTTTTTTGTTGCATCGTCATCACCATCGTTTTTTACTATAGCAAGGCAAGTTCTTCTTGTTTTAAGTTTTTTGTTGAAGTTTATGGTTTTAAATGCATTGCTAAAGATTTTGCTACAAGTTTTGTTAATAGAAACATCTTGTGTTCATCATAATGATCATTGCAGTGGTTATCAACCAACATGTGAACTTTTCTATCTCACAAGTTTTTCTTCTTTTTGTTTCAAGTTTTTCATCAAGGTCTAAGCTTTAAGCTACATTGCCAAAGTTTTTGCTACAAACTTTTGTTATAAAAGATCATAATCATCACAATTGACATCATTTGCTACAAGCTTTTGTTATAGACAAAAGGTTGTAATTGTTGTGGACATCATCACAGTGGTGGTCATCTATTGCAAGTTTTTTTTTTTTTTTTCACCTTTTTTTGTTTTTCATTAGTTTTTTGCATCAACAAGGTTTGTGCCATGTAGCATCAACTTTAAGTAACATTTTGCAATGAAAAGGATGCCATTGAGTTCCATAGGTTTAAACTTTTTATCCTTTTTTTTACACGTAGCAATTGATAGAACAAAACCCATATAAAAATGTTTACATTGGCATCCACAAATGCCACACATCTGGTGACAACAACTTCATGTGATGAAAAAATTGACATTCATTTTATGTCTCAATCTAAACTTAAGTTTAGATCATGGGAAGCATCAAATGTTGACCTAAACATAACTTGGGAGACTTTTTATCCAAAATTACTAGCCATTTGAAATGCACGGTCTCCTAGTCATTGATGATTAACCTATTGGGTGAAAGCATGTTATAGTGGTGTATTTTAAACAAAAAAATGTATTTTTTTGGGTACATTTTGCTATTTTGGGAGCAAATTTTCTTTCATTTCATCCAACAACACATAAAACGGATTTTTGACACAATGCTTCCAATACAATTCTTGTTACTTTTCAAATGATAGCAAACTTTTATGTATTCACACATTTATGTTTATTTGAATGAAAACCCTCATCCAAATGTTTTTCTTGAAATCACATGAATGTAACTTTTCATATATAATTGAAATGGGACAATGAATTCATAAATATAATATATAATTAAATACTTCATCAAGTTTGGTGATTATTTGAATGGTTTATGAAGTATATTTGCACTTTGCAGTATATTGTGATGATTATAATTTTTTCATTAATATATTATTTTAATCATTTAATATCAATTTCAAAGCAAGATTTTTTTTTAAATCTTATTTTTTTGATTTTGAATTACATTATTCCAAATACAATTTGCAAAAAACCTTTTTAATGTTGTCTTGGCAGAGGTTCAAAAGCATGTAGTTTCAAAAAATAGTATTTGTGATAACATTTTTTTACTACCATAATGTGTTTCCACCTTATTGGGCTACTTTTTTGGTGAATAATGGTGTAGTAATGAACATTTACAACCCGCAAATAATGTAGTGTTTTGTTTGTCACCCTACTCAATTGGAACACATTGATGCCTAAAGAAAACATAAGTTGTGAACTACAACAAGAACCATGACACAAGTGTTTTGAAAAAATGTGCTTGTCATAAATATTCAAATATGTACAAAAAATGGGGATTATTTTTGTTGTAAAAGGTTTTTTATTTTATTTTTTAACACACAATAGTAGACTTAACTAACAACTTGTTGGCGAAGACCCCAAATCAAGCCCAATGGCAAAAGGCCAACATGAATTTTACCTACACACCATTGGGTTTGAATCTAGTACCTTTTAAGTCCCACAATCCCAAAAAGGGATATACTAGTGAGCCACCACCCCAGGGGCCATAAAAGATAACATAAACCCTAAAGTGAAAAACAAGGTACAAAGAAGAGGAAAAATGTCCCCCCTTTTTAAATCATAAACTTCTTTGGCAACCAATGACCCTATAACAAATCAAATATTTTATAACAAACATTTTTGGAATACTTGATTCTATATGTTACAAAAGGTATCAACCTTTGTTTTATGTTGAAAATTGTTGTTATGAAGTTTGGCTTTGCAACAATGTGGGTATCTACAATTTCCATCCTATTGCCAAATGATGATTGAAGTGTTCCTAAATATCACTGCTACAAAATGTGGGTGCAATTCATTAGTCCTTATTTAGTGGACCAATGAATTCATTCGAAATCTAGTGAAAGCATTTAACAAACATGGATGCATTTTGTTATAATGTATGGTGGAGAAAACCAAAGAAAAATGCATCATCTCAACCCTTGTATCTTGTATTATTTTTACATGTTCATTTAACCTTTGGATGTTTCATGCAAGATTTGATTTTTGCTATGGTTGTGAGCCCCATCAACAACTCATGGGAGCCCACCCATGTGATAATTGGGATTTTTGAAACACATAACATTACATGTGTAGTCATGGCAAACCAAATAAAAGTTATTTACTTGACAAAATAATTGCATATGTCAAAGACTTGAGCATTTGATTTATGCATTTATTGACTTTTGTAATTTTTCTTGTTCTACCCTTTAGTTATCATATCCATTTGTAGGATCATGTTTTGGGCATGTGATGTTAAAGGTAGCCCAATATGCTACTAATGATACTAAATTTGTACTGAATTTTCAAAAGTTAGCTTGAAAAAAATTCAATCATTGCTGCAAAAGACTAGTACTTGGACAAAACAATTTGGGAAGAAGAGGCAAGAATGGAAAGAATCTTGTTATATTGCAATGCTACTTGCCATATGGTTGATGAACTCTAATGAAAATATAGTTTTTAAAAAAAAATCCTACTCTAAGAAACATTTGAATATCATAATGTTATTTCCATTTGTTATGAACAACAACAAGCTACTCATTTATCCTCTAGAATGCCAATATTTCAAACATGTTATATTCAAGCCATTGCAAATATGTTGTGAAACTTTGTGTTCTAAACAAATTGTAAGCTATTGGTTGTTATCAAATGCACTTTATTTTGCCATAACCTAATGCATTGTCATGAAAGCTAATGTGACTAAGGTTCAAACTTTAAATCATCCACTAATTTGTGAAGACTTTGATTCAAAATTGTAGGAATTCAAGTTGCAGATGATGACACAAGTCATCAATATATTGACTCTACTATGTCATTTGTTTCAAGTTATAATAAAATCAAAGCCCATAACATGTTAGCTAGCATGTTCAACCTTCATTTCAAGAACATGAAGGTTATATGAAATTTTAGGGGTAATGCACATGCCATTCAAATTGTGATAGATTATGACATTAATATTATGTGTCCTCTATAGGCATTTCTTCATTTGAACCTTGATAAAATAACAACAAATTAGGCAGTGGTAGTTGAAAACGATGACCTATTTTTTGGGCAAATTGTACCAAGTGATGCATCATATCCACCTTGAAAAATGAGTTGCATATATATCCACAATTGTCAATGTGTCCAACAAAAATGGAAACCTCATAGTTTGGTGGGTAAATCATGACTTGTGCAATTTCCCTATGTTTATTTCATCATTTGTCAAGTCCTTGGCATTGTGGGATCACAAATCAAAATAAAACAGATTTTTAGTGTTGTGGATATCACCACTAATTTGATATGATTTAAGCTTGGGATCGAGAATCTAAATCAATTCATTTTCATCATTATGAAATGGCTTATTGACACCCGTGTTGAATGGATTTTTGCTTAAAGCTTAAAACCATGAATTTTTGGAAAGGGATTCTACCATGATTAAAGAACACAACAAATTGATTGAACAACACTTGTTAAAGAATATTCAAGCTTTGATTTCGAGTTCAAGTTTTTTAAAAATCTTTATTGTGTTTTTTTTGTTAGCATTTATCAAGTGCAAGTATTGAACTAATTGTGTTTTTATCTCACTACATTTATAACATTGGAGCTCAAGATTGAATACACATTTTGTGTAGTATTATAAAGTATTTCCTTGTACCTCACATTTGTTATAATTTCTTATGATGAAATGGGTTGAACCAATGAATGGCCTTTTGGTTTGCAACATGAGTTTAATTAGGGCTAGGAGTTTGCCTAAAATCTTTTGTAAATTATATTTCATATGTTGCAATTGATGTCCTTCATTTATTTTTTGGGTGTAGGGCTTTAGGAGGTTAATGTTGTTTTGTTTACATGTTATATGTTGTCGGATTCAATTGCTGTGTTTTATAACAAAGGTTATATTTATGTGTTAAATTTTTTTTATGTGGGTCAATCATGACTCCATTGGAGCTATTGTTTTAGAGGTTTGTTAAATCCATTTTGTTATTATTTTTCATGTGCATTATTGAATATTGTTGTCATTTGTTTTCTATAATGTTGAAGTCATATGTTTGTCCAACCAATTGGTTTGTTTGATGGTTTGTCTAATGTCAAATACCCAAAAGCCCAATTATGAAAAAACATATTGTTTTATATATAAGTAGTGATTAGGCATTAAACACATAATTGTTGCAAGTTAAATGTAGTTTCATTGTTTTCAAAAAAATTTAAAATGCATTCTTTGCAAATACTTGCCTTGTAACTACAATTTGACCATTTTTTTGTTTTGACAATTTAATCCATAAAACTTAACCAATACAAAAATTGACCCCATGTCAAAAAAAATTAATACTTGAGATACCCCCATGTTCGAAAAAAAAACATTACACTTAACTAGAGGTTTTAGATTTTTTTAAAAAAATCCAAAACCTTACCGAAAGGCTTTTCCAAAAAAATTAATAAGAAGAATCAATTTAAAAGGTTTTCCCCAAAAAACAAATATTATAGGTTTTTGATTGAATTCAATCCAAGTTTGATTCTAAGAATTGAACTTGATACGCTAACATGGAACAAGCCCCATCACAAGGCCTACTTCAATTAAGATGCAAGTCTTAAGGCTCAAACCCAAACCTAGTTCATGAAATGCTAGAGTTGTTTAAACTTGACCCTAAAACCAACCCAAGGGTCTTAAGGCCCATTTTACAAGGTCCAAGTCTTAAGGGTCCCTCCCTTTTTCTTTTCTTTTTTGTCATTTTTGGGTTACATCGAGTAGATAAGCTAATGACCAAACACTTAATGCATTCAAAATTTTAAATTTTGTGTACATTGATCCTTTATTTTTGCAATGTAAAAGGTTATGTATAACTTTTCTCAACACACCCATAGCCATTTAAATTGCTCCAAATGGACAAGAAACTAGGAATATACAAGGCACAAAAATAAGGGGGTTAGTGTTTAGTGATGGGCATGTTAAACCATTTTTATTTGGACATGTTTGTTTTATTTGTGGTTTTGTTTTTTGCACCTTTACCTCTAGAGTTTAAAGAGGTTATGTAGACCGAATCCTTTAGATATATGTGACCCCAAGAAAAAAAAGTTATGGAGAAAAAAAGTTTAATGGTGCACATTCTTGGTGATGAATTGAATTTTTTAAAAATAATTTACTCTTTCACTATCACAATGTTCATGAGACCTTGGGATAAAAAAACACAGGACAAAGGAACCACCCAAGTGAGTGGACATTTTTTTAAATTGCATTTTTGTGCGTTTGAAAAATCACAAGCGAAGTATAATAGTTTCGATTGTCATAATGTTTTTGGTATATTTTCCATTAATTGCAAAGTTTACATGCTCAATGTTTGACACAAATTAAAAATGGTTTTTATTGTTCAAAGCATTCAAACCTTGAGGGTGGTTAGTCATTGTTTTTTACAAATGTCCTTTTTTCTACCAAATGTGCATTGTTCCTTCAAAAAAATGGAGAGGGTCTTAACATTGATGATTAGAAGGGAAAAAGGATTTGAAGTGATGATTTTTTTTCTTATAACCCATTTAAGCACGTTTGGCTCAAAAATATTTTTGACCTTGAAAATTATGGATTTTGAAAATGTGATTTTCACAAAAATTGTTCACATTTATACGATAGAAGGCATGAATGCATAATATACATGATATAAAATAAAATTTTAATCAAAATGTATTTAAATCTAAAATGCAATGTTAAATAAGGTATTTGAAATGCAAAATTATAAATTATAAACCAACACAAAAACAACACATGTCATGTGCAATCCTTCAAAAAAAGATTTTTACCTTGGCAACCTTGGCTCCTTTGGCCGTGTTTTCACCCCTTTTGCAACAATTACAAAGAAGTGAACACCAAAAATTTGTTCAAACATATACATAACTTCTTAAAACAAGTTTTGGCATAAGACAATGTTTGCATATGCAAGTCCCACCATTTAATTTGTTTCTTTTGTTTCTTGATCCACAAAACTAGTGAGTTTGTATATAAATTGTATGTAGATTGCATGAACTTTTTTTAGCAATGAAAATCTAGAATTAACCTTGAACCCAACCCTAGAACCATCCCAAATAAGGGTTTAAAACTAGTTCACCTTGAATTTGAAAATGACATGTCTCGTGATATAGCCCAAAACCATTGACCAAAAAATTGACAATCTTAAAAATTAGACTTAGCCCCAAACCAAGAATGTTCAATTCTTTACAATATTAAAAAAAACCCAAACCCAACTTTTTAAAAAAAAACCAAGAACTAGCCAACACTAATTTATAATAAATGCCCCTACCTACATTATTATCATTGTGGACATGTTTGAAGCATGTGATGATGAGTTTGAACATTTCAATATGGGTGATGATTTTGTTACTAGTTACAAAAATATGCAATACTACATAGTTATTTACCCTTGACCTCATTTCACTTTCCCTTGAGTATCCATTAATCTACCTAGTTGTTTTTTCTTTTTAAACTTACCCAACAACCTTTTTTACATAATTTATTGCATAATGTTTCACTAAGGGAAGGCCTATTGCATCCACACAATGGTTGTGGATGTTGCACTAAATGGCAATGCTCACATTGAACTAATTTCCATCATGTTTTGGTCATGTTTATCACTAAAGTGGTTTGAATGTTGTTAGGATTTAAAGCATTTTAGGTTTTGAATTGTGTAAAAGTGGCAACTTTTGTTGCTTCTTGTGAAGGGGGGAGTTTTCATGGTTGTTGGTACAGTAAACTCTCTTTAAACTAATATCCTTGGGACCGGTTGGAAGATATTAGTTTATGGAGGATATTAGTTTACACAAATTATATGGGGGGTAACAAAAATCATTTCGGAACCTGCCAGAGCAGCATGGAAGGTCATGGAGGTTAGTAGAAGGTCATGGATCATTGGGGAAGGTAACGGAACCTTGTGGAACTTGGTGGAGGATCAAAGAAGCATGTAGAAGATCATATGACACGAGTGGTAGAAATCTTGGCAGAAAGTGAGGTTGTGGAAAACTGCACTCTAAGTACTCTCAGAATACATTGGGTTGGTGCCATATGTATGATGTATTAGTTTATAAAATGCTATGGGACCAGAAAAAAATATTGAATACCAGTTTATGGAGAATTATTAGATTAAGTATGAGGCCCGCCACGGGCTTGTGCCCACATATTAGTTTAGAAAGAATATTAGTTTACACAATATTATTTTAGAGAGAGTTTACTGTAGGTGGCAATGTTGATGTGTGGTAACATGTAACAATTTTGTTAGTTTTGCAAGTTTTACTTGTGATAAAAAGAGGTACGATATATATAGCTACAATCTATTTGTGGTAGGTTTAAAATGGTCAAAACATTATAAATTAATAAAACATCTTGTTGATATTAGTCTTTCCTCCTTGTAATTTAAGGGTGGGTCTTGCTATTAATGTGAGTTGATACAAAACAAATTGTTGATGCTTGCCAATTCTTCTTTTCTAAAAGGTGAGTTTTTGTTGGTTGCTGTCATGCCCATCATGCTACTGTTAAACATGGTATTTGCTTGTGGTTGTCTATCATTTTTGTTGTTAATGTGAGTTTTTAAAAAATATTCAATATTCATGGCACTTCTACTATAAGATGAAAGACTAGGTTTGTTATTATTATGCATGTCACATTGTTGTTTTTTTATAGATTAGTTATTTTTTTGTATTTGTGTGAACAAGATGATATTATGATGTTTATGCACTTTGTGCATTAATCATTGTTTTTAAATCATTAAACATTGTTACTCTTCTTTAATTTGTAATTGTTATTTTGAAAAGGCCAAAAAAAATTATAATTACATTTTAGGTGCTAGCATTATGAGGTGGGTCTCTTTTAATATTAGTGATATAAGATTAGTTATTGAATGCACAATTCTCGTTATTTTTTACAAATTAAAAATATATATATATATATATATATATAATTATGATTCTATGATAAGTTGTCACTAATTGAGAAAATTATGTTCTTGGTGATGGTGATTCTTTATCTTGCTTGGCACATTAATGAACTTCACCTTAGGAAACTAATTAATCACTTGCATTACCTTTTGTGATTTGTGATCATTGGCCATTTTTGTGTAAATTTTGACAAACATTACATCTTGTGTGAACGTTTATTTAATTTGGTCCTTATGCCTCTATTGTGTCCATTGCAATTTCTTTTATTTATTGTGGTATACATTTATGGAGACCCTTGGGAGACTTTTGATATGAAAATTTATAGGAAAAGCTTGATCATGGTGTAAAAGTTATCATTGTTGATGGTCCTTTGTTATTCACTTGTAGTATTTGAATTCTTAAGTTTGGAACCCATGCTAATTAATGTACCTTTAAAGGTTTATTACAATATATTGAAAATAAACTATTCAATACAATGCTTTACAAAAACTTGTAAGCTTTGAGCATGCTCCCTAATTCCTCATATTATGACAAAAGGTTAATGCAAAAGCTCCAATAATATTAGGACAAGATGATGCCCTTCATGAACACATTTCAATTTTATCAAATGCACAAACTAAATTTATAAAGAAAACAATTGATGTAACTTTTTATAAGCTTGCCATCAAAGTGGTCATTTTCCTCACATTCCCAAAGTGTAGTGTTTCCACATCTAGGCCATTTTCTATCCCATGCCTTTGGATAGATCATAACTCTTTCAAAACATTTGTTTTGAAAATATGACCCCATTTTTTAATATTTCGCAACTTGAATTTTTTTCAATGAACCAAAGACCATAATACTTGGGCAATTTCAACACAATTTAAATCTTTTACATTTTGCTAAATTCTTAAAAATATAATAATATTTTATGTTGAAAATTTTAAAAATTAAAGTAGTTGGACTTGAGCCCACATGTTTGACAAAATAACATAAACTATGACCAATCTAAAGAAAATGACAACAAAAAACTTGTGCGATATCTAATGATTTTATTATATTTACTCCTTATATGCGAAAAATTTCAAATAAAAAATTCAAGTGTTGAATCAAAAATTTAAAAATTATATTAATTATTTGACATAATAGTGGTGAAAGTGCCTATAACAAAAGCATTGACATTTCATTTACATATAATCTCATTTTCAAAATTGTGTTATGAACATGCAAAAACCCCTAGGAGTCCCAACTCCTAAAACCCATGGGGAATTCAAACCATGAATTTTAATGTACTTACTATGGATTCCCACACATTTCACACTAAGGGAGATTATTGCCATTTTTTGGAAATAATGTACAAAATACTATAAGGTGCACAACTTAATGAAAACAATTATCTTATAATTCCTTTCAATGTAAATAGGGTGCCAAGATTTGGATTATGAAAATATAGCTAAAATATTCTCAATTTTAATTAAAAATTAATATTCTAATACTTCATGAAATATACAAAGAATAACCTCATTGAAATTTCATACATTGTGTGAAAGAGTGTTTCATTTTATCAAACCTATTTCCAAGGTAAAAGGCATTTTAATTGTTTGTAACCTTGCATCAATATTCGTGCTTGTTTCTTTATATTTGAATGGCACCAAGTATTTGGTTTATTATCTCATTCTATTTTAATTTGAATAACACAAGTATATGTGCAAGTGGAAATACAAAAACATTGAAAAAATTACCATGTTAATTCTTTGTATCATGTTGTGCTCAATGTAAATGCACCTTTTATATGTGAACTACATTTTAAGGAGCATGCATTGTGCTTAGTGTTGTGCTTTGGTTGGAATTAACTATTCAAATTTAGAGGAGATGTTTTGGATCCTAAAAATGGGTTCATTATACCATTTAATGAAGGGACCCACATTATTCAAAATTGTTTACATGTGAGATTAACTAAAGTGCCTTCCAATGGTCACAAGGTTTGGTGGCTTTTAGTTCGTATTTGTTGAATACAAAATTGACCTTCAATTTTATGGAACATGTTTGTAGCTTTGAGGAGACGATAATATGAATATAATAATCAAACTTATATTTTGAAAGAGTAATTAATTCTTTTGATATCTTGTTACATTCAATATTTTAAGGTTATTAGTGTTTTTGTATGCAGAAGTGAGATTTGAGTTACATTCATTTATTCATTTGTCTATATATATATATATATCATTTTGTAACTATGTTCTTAGAATGTATTGATGTATGTTGATTGATAATATGGTTAGTGTGAAAGATAGTTGATGAGACTGATGATTTAGACTAATTCATTTATGCAAGTAAACTTTGGGCATTATGATGGTCTTTTGTGACATAACAAAGTCAATGTCAATAATTTTATTTGCTAACAAGTTTATATGTGCTTGTTTAAGCAACAAGGGAAAGAAACGATGTTTATGTTATTTCTTGTCATTTGTCATGTTCTGCATGCTTTATTTGTTTGTGTGCTAGAATTTGGATATGTAACTATGTTATGACATGCCCATCTTTGTATCTGAATTAATGTGGTGAAATGCGTATATATATATATATATAT
>Ga0116228_10003448_pt1 | contig 13882 bp, 9 predicted proteins | sample S1TSphfallax_2_FD_89694 | JGI IMG/M metagenome (GOLD analysis project Ga0116228, IMG submission 89694) | Host-associated microbial communities from peat moss isolated from Minnesota, USA - S1T2_Fc - Sphagnum fallax MG | ecosystem: Host-associated > Plants > Peat moss > Unclassified | place: USA... | reverse complement strand
TGACCAGGGAGAAATATACAATCAAATGTTTGATGCTAAGGGAACTATCTTAACGAAAGAGATATAAAGAGGAGTGGAGCCGGAGAGGCTCCACCTCCCATCAGAAGAAATTTTTTGAGAGTTTTAGGAGAAGAAAATGAATATAGAATCTACGAATCTAATTGCTAAAGTAGCAATTGTGGGGATGGATTGTGTTGTTAATAGTTGTTATGGATTAGATGAATTTGAAAGAAGTATCTATGAAGGTATACAGCATTTTCTATCTAGGAATAGACTAAGCCAAGAAAAACACTCTATCCAGAAATTTAACCAAATTTCTGCGCCAGAATCCTTGACGATCAAAATAATGGAGAATTCACTCCAAGATGCTAACTTAAAACCAGGGACAAAAATCGGACTTATTGTTGTTACGGAAACAGATATTTCTCTGAAGTTCGCTAGCCATATTTCCACTGAACTCACATTCACACTCACGGAAAAATCCTTCATCTCAGCTTTGAATTTAGCCCAAAAACTCTTAGTCAGTCAGCAAGTAGATGCTGTAGTCATGGCGGGGATGTATTTTGGTGGAATCGGAAGTGAACCAATATCAACAGGGGTAAAAACTTTAAGTTATGATATAAATTCCCATGGTAGTTTTGTGGGTGAAGGGGTAGCTGCAGTTGTTTTACAACTGGACAGCACTGCTAGACAAGAAAAGCAGCGCATATATGCTGTAATCGATGCCGCAAGTACGCTGAAGAGTTCCTTATTTGCTCCAGAAGCAGTTAATCAAGTTTGTCAAACTGCTTTTGGGTTAGCAAACATCACAGCCAAAGATATTGGTTATGTGGAAGTGTTCGCTAGCGGTGTCCCTGAGGAAGATGAAGCAGAAATTCAGGGTTTAATTTCTGCTTATACAACTAGTTCCACAGACCTAAGTTGTGGATTAGGTAGTGTCAAAGCTAGTATTGGTAACACTCAAGCCGCATCGGGAATATTTAGCTTAGTCAAAACTGCTCTTTGTCTATATCACTTTTACATTCCTGCAGTTCCTCAATGGACTGCTCCCAAAACAACAACAGTTTGGTCGGGAAGTCCTTTTTATGTCGCGACGGAATCCAAACCTTGGTTTTTAGAAGATGGTCTGAGCAAGAGAATTGCTGCTATTAACAGCATTGAGTCGGATGGTAGATACGCACATTTAATTTTATCTGAGGAACCCGACCAACCCAGAGGTGAGAATCGATATTTACAACAAATGTCTTTTCATCTCTTCTTCGTCCCTGCTGCGGATCGGATTTCTCTGTTAGAGGGGATAGTTCAATTAAAGGGAGCGATCGCCAGAGAAGATATTCCCTTAGCCACAATTGCTAGTCAACGCTGGGAAAAATTTTCCCAGTCTCCCCCAGCGACTTACACCATGGCAATTGTCGGACATAATCGGGAAGAATTAACCAGAGAACTTGCGCTAGCACTTGAGGGTATTGAAGTTGCATTTAATACTGGTAAAGATTGGCAAACTCCTTTAGGGAGCTACTTTACCGCCAAACCTCAAGGAAAACATAGCCAAATAGCTTTCGTTTACCCAGGGTCATTCACATCTTATTTAGGATTAGGGCGCAATTACTTCCGGTTATTTCCCCAAATCTATGATGATGTAGTTATCAGAAGTGTTTACGAACGTGTCGCCAAAATTGAAAAAGTTCTCTATCCCCGCACATTAAGTAAATTATCCAAAAAGGAATTGGAGCAAAGAGAACAGAAACTAATTTCTGACCCAGTAACGATGTTGGAATCAGAAGCCGGTTTTGCGGGGGTAATCACAGCTATTCTGCAAAATAACTTCCAAATCCAATCTCAACATAACTTTGGCTATAGCCTGGGCGAAACTAGTATGATGTTAGCTCAAGGTGTCTGGAAGAGCTTTAAAGAGACGAGCGATTATCTCAACTCTTCTCCCTTATTTAAAACCAGAATATCTGGACCAAAAAATGCAGTTCGAGAATTCTGGGGATTACCGCCTATTAAAGATGGTGAGTGGTCGGAATTTTGGAGTAGTTATATTCTGATGTGTCCTGTTGCTCTTGTCCAAGAAGCTATCAAACAAGAAAATCATGTTTATATCACCCTAATTAATACAGAGGATGAACTGCTGATTGCTGGTGAGACACAAGCTTGTCAGAGACTAATTGCTAAATTAAAATGTGATTATTTTCCTAGCTGGAATAATCATGTAATTCATTGTGAACCGATGCATTCTGAGTATCAAGAACTGGTAAAAATCCATAATTTACCTCTTCCAGATAACTTTCATTCACAAAGCATTTTTTATTCTGCTGCGGAATATGCTCCCATGACTCTCAATAGCCAAAATATTGGACATAATATTGCACGATCTTTGTGTGAACATCTAGATTTTCCCCGATTAGTTAACCGCGTCTATGCTGATAATATCAAAATATTTATTGAGGTAGGAGTTGGAAGTAATTGTTCCAGATGGATTAGTCAAATTCTCAAATCAAAAGACCATGTTGTTGTATCGCTGAACAGAAGGGGTGTAGATGAACATACTTCCATTATCAGAGCTTTAGCCAAACTACTTAGTCATGGTATTGCAGCAGATCTATCGCCTTTATATACTTCATCTGTTCAGTTAGAAAATCAGCCAGTCAGCACTTCTCAGACAATTGCAGAAAAATTTCCTATTGCTTCTGGATATATGGGTCACAATCTCTTGGATTACCAATATCATCATCAGCAAAAATTTAGTGCAAATAATGCATATATGACAAAAAATCAAGCATTTTTCTTGAAATTTCGCCAGGATTCACTCCAGAAAATTAGTTCTTTATTGCAGAAGCAGACTGATTTTGCGAAAACATTACTGAATAAAAGTAAAAACTAAGATTTATCAGAGTTAATTTGGTGTGGTTGGGTTACTAAACCCAACCGAATGTAAAAATATAAAGTATAGAGGGTTACTAATGTGTTACAGACAGAAATTAAATCTCAAAAATCTGATCATAGACTGATTTTTCGCAATCCATTTGTTCAAAATAATCAAAATAATCAAATTTGGCAGGGAGATTTATCTACAGTTGCTTTTAATACTAAAGATATTAAATCTAAACTGATGAATTTGAGTCAACCTTGTTATATAGTAAAAAGTAGGAAAGAAATTGGCGTAACAAATGAAGGTAGTTTATCTCAAACTCAGGGGAGTAAACTAGATCAATTAGAACAACTAATCGCCACGCCAGCTTTAGCCACTCAACAGCTAGGTGACCCCAGTTTCTTAGACTTTTACGATGTAAAATATGCTTATGCTACAGGAGCAATGGCGCAGGGAATAGCTTCTGAAGAGTTGGTAATTGCTTTAGGAAAAGCAAGAATTCTCAGTTCCTTTGGTGCTGGTGGTTTATCTCCAAACCGCGTGGAGACAGCTATTAACCGGATTCAAGCAGCCCTACTGGGAAAATCATTTGCTTTTAACTTGCTCCATAGTCCTAGCGAACCAATTATAGAACGCCGTTTAGTGGATTTGTATCTCCAATATCAAATCAGGATAATCGAAGCTTCAGCATTTTTAGATTTAACGGAAAATATTGTTTACTATCGAGCATCAGGACTAAGTTTAACCACCGCCAATCAAATTGAAATCAAGAATAAAGTCATAGCCAAAATTTCTCGCCGAGAAATAGCAATTAAATTTTTACAACCTGCTCCCAGAAAAATTCTCCAACAGTTAGTAGAGAAAAATTTAATTAGTGAATTACAGGCGAATCTAGCAGAAAAAGTTCCTCTAGCTGATGATATTACTGTAGAAGCAGATTCTGGAGGTCATACAGATAATCGTCCTTTAATTTGTTTATTACCTGCGATTTTGCAATTGAGAGAGGAAATTCAAAGTAAATACAAATATGAACAGCCTGTCAGAATTGGCGTAGCAGGTGGAATTTCTACTCCTCAATCAGCATTAGCAGCTTTTATGATGGGCGCAGCTTATGTTATGACTGGTTCAGTTAATCAATCTTGTATAGAAGCAGGGACTTCTACTCAGACAAAAGAATTATTAGCTCGCGCTCAAATGACCGATATGATGATGGCTCCAGCTGGCGATATGTTTGAAATGGGGGTGAAATTACAAGTTCTCAAATTAGGAACACTTTTTCCTCTCCGCGCTCAAAAATTACTGGAGTTATATAAAAGCTATAACTCAATTGAAGAAATTCCGCTACAGGAAAGAGAAAAGTTGGAGAAACAAGTTTTTCAAAAAACTATTGCTGAAGTTTGGCAAGAAACAGCAGCTTATTTATCCCAACGGAATCCTGATAAATTGGTTCAAGCAGCTAATAACCCTAAATTGAAAATGGCTGTGATCTTTCGCTGGTATTTAGGATTATCATCGCGTTGGTCAAATCAGGGCGAACTGGGACGAGAAATGGACTATCAAATCTGGTGCGGTCCAGCGATGGGTAGTTTTAATGATTGGGTGCGACATTCCTATTTATCAGCTAGTAAAAATCGTCATGTGGTAGATATTGCTAACCATATTATGACAGGAGCAACTTTTTTATACCGCATCCAAAATTTAAGAATACAAGGATTGCAAATACCAGATATATACAGTCAATATTATCCAGGAAAATAAACATGTCAGATAATAGAAAACTGGGACAGCTAGAGCAGATGATGGAAATCCTGAATACTCGCTCTAAAACATGGAATGTAGTCACTATTAGTCGTGTTTTAGGAAATATTCAACCGGAAATTTTGAGCAAATCCCTGGAACTTGTACAATATCGTCATCCTCGCCTCAAGTCCAGGATTATTCATCTCCAAGATGGCTGGTATTTCCAGACCGAAGGAACCCAAAAAATAACTTTGCGTGTTGTAAAGAAATTATATTTCGAGCAATGGGAAAGTGTTGTCTTAGAAGAGATGAATCAAATAATTGCTAGTGATAAGTGTTTGTGGAGAGTAGTTTTGGTTCAGAGCCAAGATGATCCTCTCGTCCATTATTTGATCACAACTTTACATCATGCGATCGCCGATGCTCTCTCTAGTGTACAACTACATGTACAAATTCTCACATACTACCACAAAATTATCTCAGGTAGCATCATAGAGCCGATAGTTGAATTAACAGCACTTCCAGCTATAGAAGAAATACTACCAACCTCGACAAGAAATTGGCGAGGGAAGATAAATAGTGCTGTTCTCTTCCTAAAAATAGCGTTCCAAAAATATTGGTATCGACCAAGAACATTGAAAAATGAGAAATATGTATCTATTCCCCAACGTTATTCTGACCTTATTTGTAGACAGATCGATCCAGATACCACTCAAAAATTTATTCAGCACTGTCACCAGGAAAAAACTACAGTCAATAGTGCTTTATCGGCGATATTAATCCAGGCGATCGCCAAAAAAATAGCTAGAAAAAAAGACAAAACTATCAGGATCAGTTACCTATCATATATTGATTTAAGAAGACGCCTACAACCAGTGATTGGTCAAGAAAATATGGGTGTTGTATCTACAACGATGATGGGATTTACTAATATCAAAACTAGTGGTCAATCGATTTGGAGATTAGCTAGAGAGGTGCAAAGAGATCTAGAAAAAATTACCCAGAGTGGTGATATATTTAATATGATTAATATAGCCAAAACACTTGTAGATTTTTGTTTTATTTTTCCGCGAGAAATAGCAGCGACATTCGCTATATCTAATATTGGTAAAGTGAACATTCCCAAAACTTATGGCGAATTGGAATTATCAGAAATCAGTTTTGCTGGCGCGAAAGCTTTATATGCAGGTGTTTTAGGTGTTAATGTAGCAACTTTTCAAGGAAAAATGCTCCTGAATTTTGTATTTTCTCAACCTTCATTAAGCCGAGAAAAAACAGAAGACCTGATAAATGATGTAATTGATAATATTTACCAAGTAACAGATGAAATTCCCCAGCTTCAGATTGTTCATCATTGAATTTAGAGGTATATAAATGAGTAATCACCTATCAGATTATCCAGTCAAAAGACCTTGTAATATTATCGAAATTCAAGACTGGTTAGTTGGTCAATTCTCCTATATATTGGGAGTTGATGCTAGTGGAATAGATATTAATAGACCTTTAGACAGCTATGGGTTAGATTCATCCCAAGCAATTATCATTGCTAACAAAACAGAAAAAATTTTAGGGGTTAAATTATCTCTGATTCACTTATGGTATTACCCGACAATTAAAGAACTAGCTCAACGTTTAGCTGAAGAATTAGCTAGTTCTAAATCAGAGATATTGCAACTATAGCCGCTACAAATCTAGTTGCTCTTATTAACAAGTTTGCCTTTCCTCCTTAATGATGGATACTTCCAAATTTTAGAAGTATCCATCTTACCTAAATTAATTCTTAGGAGATTTTATGATAAATGCATCTGAAATTTTAGCAAAGCTAAATCAACAAGGCGTAGAATTTTGGGTAGAAAACAATAAGTTAAATATTCGTTCTCTTAAAGGTATAATTACTCCAGAAATTCAAGCAGAAATAATTAAATATAAAGCGGATATTTTAGCACTAGTTCAGGAAATGAATATTGATGAAGAATTTAAATTCGACCCCACAACTAAAGGTATTAGTCTGCAAACTATTGGCCGCTTGATTGGTGGTTTTAGTGAAGGATCATCTAGACAACATCCTACACCAGTTATCAATCCTCATTTCATGGCTCAGAATCTCCAGGTTACATTTAGACCTTTACCGCATAATTACCATAATTATCATATTATGAAATTTCGCCAGGAACTAGCTGTTAGTCTGAGAAAATATGGTGTGAATGTAGTTCCCTGGCCAGAAGCGACAGCCAATTTTAACTATGAGATTAAAATTCCTCTAGTTAACTGGATTAAAAATTGGAAAATTCGCGGAATAAAATCAGAAATTGATGCAGTTATCGATGTTGAAAGACCTAATTCATTGTTAAGAAAATTAGGTATATTTGTTGCAGAAATATTCTATAAAATATCTTATTACTGGTTAAGTAAAAACCGGAAGATGTCTGTAGTTCAGATTGCTAAAATGAGTAGTTGGGCTGAGAACCACGCAGCTAAGTTTGTCGAAGACCCGACAAATACACAAATAATTATACTCGCAGATATCGATGCTAAATTTGTTAATCCTCTCACACCATATCAGGAAAAAATAAATATAGGTATCAATAAGTTAATCAAGACTTTTTCCGAAATTGTGATCGGTATATCCAAAGAACAAATTTCTATTTTAAATATGAATTTATCTGATGCTACTTTTCATCAGCATGAAATAGAAAGATTTGTCTTAAAATCACTGATTCCTAAAGTCTTTGTCCCCATCGCTCCACTGTCCATGAGTCGATTCCAAATAGGACATTATAATCCTCGGACATCTAAATATGCAGCAAAATTAGTGGAATTGGGTGAAGCTATATCTTCGACTGGGTTACTACCACCTGGATTTAAATTAGCTAAAGTGCTAAAAAGACAATCTCATAGAGACATTGTGAACACAATTGTGAATGGGAGAACAGGAGTTTCTTATGGGTTTGTAGCTTATGCGGAACCACCACAATATGTGGGAAAAGCTGAGGTTACTGCTAGTGAATGGGAAAGTCTCTTACCGACTCCAGGGTTTAGTAGTAATGAACTACGACAAAACGAACAAGGTAGGCGGTATGTGAAAATTACCCTGGATGGGGAATATAAATTTAAGCAAATTCCTGATATTTGGTTAGTTAGCTCCCGTTCTGGTGCCAATAAAACCAATTTAAACCTGGATTGTGATATTATCCGCATCGGTTTACAAGAAAAGCTATATCTTCAGTTACCGGAGGGGATTGAATCGGATATTGGGGATGTTAAACCATCTTATGATATATACGTCATGTTATCTATTAGTCTAGCTACTGCTCTGTATACACCAGAATTAATTAAATATGGAGCGCCTATTGTTCATTTTCATGGCTATCCAGCCTACGATTGGTTTCAAGAGTATGAACATTGTGTCGGTGTGAATAATCCTTCAGTCCCTTGCGGAACTTATGAATCAGGCGTCCTCAATTTCTTAGGAATAGCTCATTTAGAAACACAGCGAAGAGACGATATCCATTTAATCAGTCTGATTGAGCCAGACCACGGCGCAAATTTTATTGCTCATGATATGGAGTATTTGGTCGCTAGATTACAAGATGGTTGTCAAGAGGGAAAAATTGAACTTGGTGGTAGACATTTCGCTTCTCTAAGAGCAAATTTATCTCATAGTTGTGAGATTGAGGATAGCTAAAGAAGGGTGTAGGGTGTAGGGTGTAGGGTGTAGGGTTGAAGAAGGAGGCGGGAGATATATCCTGGCTCCTTTTTGATGAGAAATTATTTTATGGCTCAATTTGGACAGCCCGCGCTATACTCAATAATAATGTTAGCGCTGGGTGCTTAACGACGAGTTCTGAAAATGGCTTTGTCTTCATCTTCAACCGCCAAAGCCTCGCTAAGCATCTTGGTCAGTGGCTAATTAGCAATTGACTAAAGTAGCAGTTTGAGGATAAAAGCGATCTTGGTTCTAGCTCTCCTATTTCGTCCCTGGGAAGACTACTGTATCAGACATCAACCGATTTCGTCAAGAGATTGACTAATCAGTTTGTGCATTTGCAGCTTTTTTTGATGAAAGATTGGTGAATCAAATGCATTATCAGCTGAATACTTGTAGTTGACCGCGAAATAAAGAATATATTTACTCTCACCTTAACTATATAGATGAATCCAGAAAGCTTAGAAACATACATAAATCATCCAACTTGGGGTTTACTCTATAAAATCTGTATGATTGATGAGAACCAGGACTTGTTCACTACGCTTTATGCCCAACGCTTATTTTTTTTGGTAGCGAATGACATTAAAGGTCTGAAATTTCAGTCAATTGGACGTACAGAAGCTAGGATGATGCTGGAAAATCGCTTACGTATTTTGCGTCGTAATGGACAGTCTCAAGAGTACGATCAGTTGCAGAGTGTTTTCCAACGCACCTTCTCATGAATACTTCAATTAGTGAACGTATTACTAACATTCGGGTATTAATTCCTTCATTCGTCAGGGTCATCGCTGTTAGTAAGCAAGTACCAGCTAGCTCAATGCGGGAGCCTTATGCGGCAGGAATCCGCGATTTTGCTGAGAATCGCCTACAAGAAGCTACTAGTAAACAAGCTGAGTTACAAGACTTATCTGATATTACCTGGCACTTTATTGGACATTTACAAAGCAATAAAGCCAGAAAAGTGGTGGAACAGTTTGATTGGATTCACTCTGTAGATAATTTACAGATAGCCCAACGCCTAGATAATTTGGCGGAACAAACAGGAAAACACCCACTTGTTTGTTTACAAGTCAAAATTTTGCCTGACCCCAATAAATCTGGTTGGACAGTACCAGAACTATGGGCTGATTTACCGATGTTGAATCAATACAAAAATTTACAAATTCAAGGTTTGATGACAATTCCGCCACTTGGACTAGATACAACGGAGGTTTTAAATGTATTTCACAGTACATATAGATTAGCTAGAGAAATCGACCAGCAGCAGTGGTCACACATAGAGATGGCTCATCTATCGATGGGGATGTCTGGGGATTATCAATTGGCTGCGCAAGCGGGTGCGACAATGGTAAGATTAGGAAAAATCTTATTTGGACAACGGGTGTAAACAGTTAACACTTAGACCCTAAACTTTAACTGTTAAAAGAGAGAGAAGTTATCTCTCTCTGTAAATTTTGGCAAAATTAAATCTAATTCCTCTACAAAATTCAACATTATGCTTAGAATGGTGTGGGGTAACAAAAACTTTCACTAACCTAAGACTTTATTAGCTATAATCTTGACTCAATTGTTGCATCTACTGATAGCATACAGGGGAGTCGTAAAACTAGCTAACAGTCAATTGTTGACAGTTTAAAGACTGCCACGGAGTTTGTATTAAATGCTGCGAATGGTAAACTACTGGACACAGTAGCTACCATGATGGTCAAAAAATGGCTACCACAATTTATAGCCAGGTCAATTAAGGTAATTTCCACCGGGAGCGGACAAAATGAACAATATATTTTCCAAACTCAGGGACTTTGTAGGGTTAAATGAACAAGTAGAATACGAATACTACGAAGAAGAGCCTGAGACAGATAATTACCGAAATCTGTACGAGCAAGAAAATCCTCCAGTCAAACCACCAGAAACCGTCACACCGACCCAAAATCGACGTTGGCGGGAGAGCACGCCTACAATGGGTGAAGAAGTAGCTGCAACAGGGTCAAAACCTATGAATAATGTTATTGGTATGCCAGGCGCAATTAATGGAATCTCTGAAGTTTTAGTTTTGGAACCCCGGACTTTTGAAGAAATGCCTCAGGCTATCCAAGCCCTGCGTGAGCGTAAGTCAGTGGTATTAAACTTAACAATTATGGACCCAGACCAAGCTCAACGTGCGGTAGATTTTGTTGCGGGTGGTACTTATGCCTTAGACGGGCATCAAGAGCGCATTGGCGAAAGCATCTTTTTGTTTACACCAAGTTGTGTACAAGTTAGCACTCAAGGTGGTTTCTTACATGAAATACCACAACCCACAGTCCGTCCATCTCGTCCTCCCGTTCCTACTCAACCTTGGGGAACTGAAGTTAACCGGATGGTACAGTAAAAGAGGAGAAGGGGACGGGGAGCAGATGGAAGTAATGCTTCCCTAGACCCTGATTAAACAATGACAATAAAATTTGGTTTGGTTGGTTGTGGGGTAATGGGGGAAGCTCTATTATCCCGTTTGATTTTAAGTGGGATTTACTCCGCGTCAGAAGTCTTAGTGAGTACACCTCAAGTTTCCCGCCAGACTTATTTACAGCAAAAATATGCGGTAGCTGTGACTGCTGATAATTTCCAAGTTTGGCAACAAGCCGAGGAATCGGTGATGTTGGCGGTAAAACCTCAAGTATTTAGTGCGATCGCCCAAGAGATGGTGGACATTTTCCCACGTATACCTCTAGTAATCTCCATCTTAGCTGGGGTGACATTAAAGCGTCTAGAAGCAGCTTTTCCCCAACTACCTGTAATTCGTGCTATGCCCAATACTCCAGCTATAGTGGGTGCAGGGATCACAGCAATTTGCTTAGGAGCTTATACTAATTATTTACACCAACAGATAGCTAGACGAGTATTTTCATCTGTGGGTGAAGTGGTAGAAGTGGCTGAATCATTAATGGATGCGGTTACAGGATTATCGGGTAGTGGTCCGGCTTATGTCGCCTTAATGGTCGAATCCCTAGCTGATGGTGGCGTAGCAGCAGGTTTACCAAGAGCGATCGCTAAACAGCTAGCATTGCAGACTGTACTGGGAACAGCAAAACTGTTAGTTGAAAGTCAACTTCACCCAGCCGAGCTAAAAGACCAAGTAACTAGTCCAGGTGGCACAACTATTGCTGCTGTCAGTCAACTAGAGAAAGCCGGATTTCGTTCAGCTTTAATTGAAGCAGTGAAAACTGCGACTAACCGTTCTCAAGAATTGGGTAGGTAGAGTGTAGACTGTAGAAATTTCTTTTGTTTGATGGTGAATAGCTGATTAATATGCTATATTAGATTAACTAAGCTGATATTCTCAGCTGGAAGTTGATTCGCGAGTATATACCGGAGGTATAAATGAACGTGAATTATCCAAAAGTAACGAGTTTTGCAACTCCCTACTAGGCTTTGTATGATTGAGTGAACTATCTTGCACCCTCTTCAGAAATTGACCTCGGGTCAGTATTTCCCTTCCAATTGGACCGATTCCAGCATGATGCGATCGCCTCTTTAAATGCTGGACGTTCCGTAGTTGTTTGTGCGCCCACCGGCTCAGGTAAGACATTAATTGGGGAATATTCCATTTATCGAGCCTTTACGCATGGCAAGCGGGTGTTTTATACCACTCCCTTGAAAGCATTATCAAATCAGAAGTTGCGTGATTTTCGGGAAAAATTTGGTTATGATGCAGTCGGACTGCTAACAGGAGATGTTTCGGTAAATAGAGACGCACCGATTATTGTCATGACCACGGAAATTTTTCGCAACATGCTCTATGGGACACCCATAGGACAAGTGGGCATATCCTTGACTGACGTGGAAGCAGTGGTATTGGATGAATGTCACTACATGAACGATCGCCAACGAGGTACAGTTTGGGAAGAATCAATAATTTATTGTCCCCATGAAGTACAACTAGTAGCGCTTTCCGCCACAGTAGCTAATAGTGACCAGCTAACCAATTGGCTAAATCATGTTCATGGACCGACAGATTTAATCTACTCTGATTTCCGCCCAGTTCCGTTGGAATTTCACTTTTGTAATCCTAAAGGGCTGTTTCCCTTATTAAATGAGTCCCAAGATAAAATTAACCCCCGGCTATCAAAGCGGAGTAAAAAAGGACAAAGAGACAGAGGTAAAGCAGCTAAACCAGAAGCGCCTAGCCTGATTTTTACACTCAGTCAGCTGCGGGAACGAGATATGTTACCGGCGATTTACTTTATCTTCAGCCGGAGAGGATGTGATAAAGCAGTATCAGAAGTAGGCGATCTCTGGTTAGTCAATAACGAAGAATCCCAAATATTACGAGAACAGATTGACGATTTTCTCAACCGCAACCCGGAAGCTGGACGGTCTGGGCAAATTGCGCCCTTATATCGGGGGATAGCGGCTCATCATGCAGGAATTCTCCCAGCTTGGAAAATGCTAGTTGAAGAACTATTTCAACAAGGGCTGATTAAAGTAGTTTTCGCCACTGAAACCCTAGCAGCAGGTATTAATATGCCTGCACGTACCACAGTTATTTCCACCCTTTCCAAGCGGACAGATAGTGGACATCGGCTATTAAATGCTTCCGAATTCTTGCAAATGGCTGGTCGGGCTGGTAGGCGGGGAATGGATTTGCAAGGTCATGTGGTGACATTACAGACCCCCTATGAAGGAGCTAGAGAAGCTGCTTATTTAGCTACATCCCAGCCAGACCCTTTAGTGAGTCAGTTTACGCCTAGTTACGGGATGGTACTGAATTTACTCCAAACCCATACTTTAGAGCAAGCTAGAGAATTAATAGAGCGCAGTTTTGGCCAGTATATGGCAAATTTGCACTTAAGACCAAATTACGCGGAAATCGCCACCGTTAAAGCCGAATTATCCACCCTCCAGCAGCAAATCGCCGCTGTGAATGAAGAGGATTTGGCAGTATATGAAAAATTGCGTCAACGACTGAAAGTAGAACGCCAAATATTCAAAACTTTACAAGAACAAGCCCAAGAAGAAAGACAAACACAATTGGGGATGTTGCTGGAGTTTGCAGTTCCTGGAACATTACTAAGTCTTAAAGACAAAAATTTTACAGCTACCTTACCCATAACCGCTGTTTTAGTAGATAAAAGCTTGGGAGCCAGTCAGAATTCTTATTTTATCTGCTTGGGACAAGATAACCGCTGGTATATAGCAACTGCTAGCGATGTAGTTGATTTATATGCTGAATTACCACGAGTTCACATCCCAGTAGAAATAGTCCCACCATCTGAGCTATCTTTAAAGCGAGGACAACTATTACCTGGGAACGAAGAGACTGCTGTAATTGCTCAAAGTATCCCATTACCTGCGGAGTTAATCGATCTTTCAGCAGAAGTATCTGAGCAACTCAGTCGGGTAAATGCTGTCCAAGAGCAATTAGAAAACCATCCTTTACATAAATCTGGTAACGCGGCTAATCTGTTTAAAAACAGAGCTAAATATATAGAGTTAACAGCAGAAGTAGAAACACTGGAAGAAGTAATAGGACAACAATCCCAACGCCATTGGGAAGAATTTGTCAATTTAATGCAAAT
>Ga0116228_10003447_pt1 | contig 13883 bp, 4 predicted proteins | sample S1TSphfallax_2_FD_89694 | JGI IMG/M metagenome (GOLD analysis project Ga0116228, IMG submission 89694) | Host-associated microbial communities from peat moss isolated from Minnesota, USA - S1T2_Fc - Sphagnum fallax MG | ecosystem: Host-associated > Plants > Peat moss > Unclassified | place: USA... | reverse complement strand
GGGGGATGGGCAATGGACATTGGGCATCAAAGCTCATAATCTCATACGGATTACAAACCACTATTATACCTGGTCTGTTCCATTGATGGTTATGGGCAGCATGGTTATGACTTGACGAGTATAGTCTTGACTACATAGTCAGGTCTGATCAGATGTCAGTTGAAATAGTCACTAGCTGGGGAAGTTCTGGATTTTGGGGATGACTTCCAGACAAATATGCTGTTATTTTCCTGGGGCTGTTATTTTCCTAGAACTTGAGAGAGGAGCCTATAATCAACAGTCATTTGCTTTGCTTCTAGTGTGTACCACTTTTGTGCCTAAAACTTTGCAGACCTAATAATTGTCCTGCTTTACATATTGATGGGGTTGTCTGACAAGGTTTATGCATGCCATTCAGGCTGCAAAATTCACATGTACTCAAACTTTTTTGGTCCAAATTGGCATTTGAAACGTGGGACTAACCAAATCTGAAGCTGCTCCCTAGGATTGGGTGCACGATATTCGCACATACTGCTCATTCGTATATACAGCTAATTCCTTTGGCTTGATCATATACACAGTCTTGAGGACAGATTCATGGTCATTAATCAAAGACTCTCCCACTTACCCCTTTCAACTTCTTTGATGTTATAGTAAAACCCCATGTTACTAATTCTTTTGGTAACATCTCCTAGCTTTTAGTAAGCCAAAATAGGGACTAATTTTCAACCTAGTTGGGCTTATGCAGTTTGGATGCAAAGGGCATAATTAGTTGTTTCAAGATAATTAGGGTACCTTCCAAACTCTACGCTCCCTCAATAATAACTTTTCAACCCCTATAAGAACTTTCCCAACCAGGATTATTTTTTCTTGCGAATTTTTGGCACTTGCCAACCAAAACAACAGGGGCTGAGAACTGTGGAAAGAATATATTTGAAAAAAAAAAGCCCAAAGTCACCATATTTTGAGAAGAAAAAATTTGGAACTCACCATATTTAGAGCATAAGTTCTTGTATGTGGCCAGTATATTGCAGAGTCGAAAAAACTCCTACTGTTGTCTCTGACCTCTAGCCAAATTAAACTCTTACGGTCAGAGTCTTCTTGTGGGTGATGGCACATCCACCTAGGTCACAAAACTGCAAAAGAGAACCCCCATCCCAACTTGGCAGTGCCCCCTCCAAATGATCATCCAAGATTCTGGGCAAATATCTTTTAAATCTGTAACTCTAATGTCGGATGAAGTGGTTTTTGAAAACTATATAGATGATGAAATACATCCATTTTGGATTGGAGAGCACTCACTGCTGAAAGCATTTTTCAACTAGCCATAAAGATACTATACATGAGAGCTGCATACAATTCAAAGCCTGAAGCTGTTTAGTATGAAATACCAAATGCTCTGTTATTTTGCCAAGTTGACTTTTGTGAGTTTGCTATTTGCCAAGTCGACATTCCCGTTTGCCATGTCCACATTGCTAAAATGCTAAAACATGGAGTTGACGTTTATATGCTGTCAAATTGCCAAATTGTCATCTCCAACTTGCCATATCGTCAACTCCACACCACCACTGCTTCATTTCTAACTTTCCAAATTGACTACATTTTGCGGGCTCCCAAAAGTGCTCTTCAAACTGTCCCACAAAAAATTAAACTATTGGATGCACAGTGCCTAAAGTTTATTCCTTAGTTCCACTAACGTTTTTTTTCTTTTCTCTTTGTGGTACGTGGTGTGGGGAAGAACAGATTAATGGCCTAGCCCCCTACCTATTATATCAACCTAACCTCATGCCTACATGGGCTACCTACCTACCTACTCACCTACCTATCTATGTAGGCAACCCACTCGCCTACCAAGTTACCAACCTACCTACCCAACAAAGCTACCTATCTACTTAGGCTATCCACTCACCTACATTGGTTATTAACCTACCTACCCACCAAGGTTACATCGCTACTTAGGTATTCACCCATCTACCTTGGTTACCAACCTATATACCTACCTACCCATTAAAATTACCTACCTACTTAGGATATCTATGTATCTACCTACCTTCTTACCTATGTTACCTATCACCTAACTTGGTCATCCACATATCTACTTACCCACCTATCTAATTTACCTACCCACATACTTATGTGTAACCTTGATGGGTAGGTAGGTTGGTAACCCATGTAGGTGGGTAGGTACCCTAAGTAGGTAGCTAGCCTTGGTGGGTAGGTATATTGGTAACTCAAGTATGTGGGTAGGTAGCCTAAGTTGATAAGTAGGTTAGTAGGTTGGCAACCTAGGTGGGTAGCCTATATATGCAACTAGTTAGGTTGATACACTAGGTAAGAGGGTAGGTTGCTAATTGAAGTACCTTTGCAGCCCCATATCCCCCACCCCAGAGAGAAAAGAACCCCAAAAAAAATATTTGGGCAGCTGAGGAATAAACTTTAGGCATTATGCAGCCAATAATTTTTTTAAATGTTGGGCAGTCTGAAGAACATTTGTGCAGCCCGCAAGAAGAACTAGACTTGAAAATCTAGCAATGTGGACTTGGCAAATAGCAAATGTCCACTTGGTAAAATTGCACAACGAGAGAAGTCAACTTAGCAAAATAGTTGGGCATATGGTATTCCATAGTTTGGGTCTTTCTGCGATAGATGTACTATTGTGTAATGATGGTGGGTTCCTAGTTTTGTTATTTCCCAACAGTCCATATAGGTAATTGGAGCATTGAAATTGAAAGTGGGGAATTGATCACACAAACACTCAAGCAAATGAAGTAGATTCAGTCATAAAACAAAGACAGTATATTAAATTCTTAAATTGCAGCCCATGAGTAAAGCGTTTCTGGTAGACTAAAATAATGGGACCTCATTTCAGTATTCACAATTATAAATACTACAAGAAAAGGACTTAGTTGAAGCCTTTTCTTGCCATGCTGTAGGTTTATCCTACCTAGCAAACTGTATCAAGCACGCTTCACCCACACCCCCTATTTTGGCCCCTACAAAAAAATTTACCACATCCAACAGAGAGTGCATACCCATAAACATGAAACATTGGACATCACAAATTTGAGAAACCATCCAAATGCCAAATATTGGTGAATTGGTGTAGCCAGCCAGTCATAAGCAGTGATTTTCTTTTTATGAACCTTTTGGAGATTATCATATGCTGTGCATATGTACAGGTCCAAACTTAGTTTCACTGTATTTAAAGCTTATACTTCATCCAAGCTACTACGAAGAAATCATTACAGTGCTAGAAATGGGGAATCTCTTAGAGCATCTCCAACAGTGCTCAGTACGCGACAGTGCAAAAATATTTCTCCACCAAAGTTTAGTTATTTACTTTTTCCCAACCCGCTCATAAACCTAAAACTGGCACTGCAAATAGGTGGCAGAGTACTACTTCCAACCCAAATGGACTAAACAGCAGGTGTTAACCTTTGCTGTGCCTTTAACCAGCCTCTACATCTCGTTCAAAAAAGGTCGGCCAAGACCATTCTGCTGAGCCAAACCAGCATGTTTTGACTTTTCTTCATCGAATTTTCTTTTGCAGGGCCACATAGTGAATGGCGGTGGAGCTAGTCTTAGAGCAGGTCCACCTACACCCCTTATTTGGGGCCTCTACCAGTGTTTATCATAACCATCATAGAGTGTTAATTTTCGCATTTGCCTGGCCCCTAAAATTGCAAAATTGAACAGTATAAGTTGATTGATTGGTACCACCTGGACCAATCATTGTGACCAGCTAAGCAGAAGTAGTCTTTTATTTGACGGGGCCTTGTAGAGACCACCGTAACGAATGTACACATACAGGTGCAACTCTACTTTCACGCTATGAGAATCCTGTACTTGATCCACAGTACACCGTAGAGGTTATTGTACTGCCACTGGTGAACCTGCCCTAGGTTTGGGCCATAAAACTCCCCATGAACCTACAAGCATATACCCTTTAACAATCACCTAAGTCAGTATTGATCGAAAGGAAATTCTAGGGCAAATAACATCTACCCAAGGTGCCTATATTCTGTGGTGCATTTGCGACTTCAACTTTTTTTTATGATTTTCAGATTAGGAACACTAAGTTCTCTGAATCGTATCAGCCTTTGACACTGAATCAATCAGACGCCAGCAGTGCAAATTAAATATGAATTTCCCTTCTTCATTTGGTAGATATAGTTCCTGTTGTGCAGGCATTATGTCAACTGTTTGAAATTTTGTTGAAATCACCAAATGATTGGATCACACCTGTTGCAGGGGACATTGTTAGACAATTCATTTAACATTGCAATAAGCGGTGTCCCTTGTTAGCCTGACATAAAACAAGATTCTAAAACTCAGGTTTAAAAAGTAGCATCAAAGCTTTGTGTCAGCTCAACAACAATGTGCAAAGATTATATACTCTGCAAGAGCTAGGCAAATCCTCTCCAAACGTACCTCAAGGACAAGTGATCTTCGGTATCTAATCAGCTTCTGAATAGCATTTAAGTGAACTTAGTTATGTTGTATGTAATTATGTGCCTCTCCCTATGTTAACCCCCAAGAGCGTGAACCCATTTCGCCTGTATAAAAATGTGGTCCATTCTATTGGTCCATGAATTGAATTATAAAATCCAACTGTTAGATTCACAGTTTCCAAATTCACAATTCTTTGATACAAAATTCAACCAAAATCAACTGAAGGATGATGAGATATCCAAGCTAGAATGAGCTCATATATGAAGTCCACTTGTGATTACGTGATTATGTAGTCAATTCAAATTCATCACTTTTATCATTGGTCATAATCATTTATGCCATCCATCCACATGATTTTCATGACTACAATTGAAAAAAAAATCCCAATTTCATAAGATCATCCAATCCTACCTATGAGATTCTACATGAAAATAATATACATGTATTAGCTTATGAAATGTAAACACTCATTTAGCTATTATAAAAACATGTGAACAATCTAATTGCCTAATTACTAGCTCAGACTAGCTTAAAAACTTACCTTGATCAACCTAAGTGAGCTTTAAAAACTATAATACCTAATCTAAGTAAGAAACCTAGTGTGATTTAAATAACCTAAAAGACTATGTTAGGTAGCTAGGCTTGAAACCTAGAAGCAACTTAAAGGTTAATTGGGCATAGACATGTAGGTTGTAAGTATTAAGATTTGAATTTCTCAGCTTAATTTTGAAAGACCAAATCCTTAACCATTACACCACATGTTCATTAAGTAATATGTTTTGTTGTGTTATGATTATTGTAAAAGGGTGAAAATGTGACCCCTGAACATTACCCTCCTTAATGACGTGAGGCCAAACAAACAAGGCCAACTTCTTATTCCAAAAAAGACTATTCTCATTTGCTAACTTTACTACAACTATTCAAATAACAATAGAAAATTCATACAAGGAGAAAAAGAAGAAAGTAGGGTTTGTCATCTAAAGACAGACCTACCATCTTGACTATAGATTACTTTAATGGTGTAAGAAGAAGAAAGTACAAACAACAAACAAATAGAATACAAAGGAGTACACAATCACTACCCTCTAGATCTCTAATATACCTTTAGTGCATTAGAACGGGGTCCAACGGGTTTGTAGGCCTTCCATGGCTACTATTCAAGCTTCACAACACCTACAGACCTTTTAGGGGTGCTACCTATTGTTTGTAGTCCCTTGGAAAGCCTTCATGTCATTGCCTACCATTTGTCGCCACTATAGATTCTTTTGACTATTATTTATCGTCTTCAACAATCCCATGTACCCTACAATCTTCAACTTACAACTAATCTCTCTTCCTATTGCCATATATGAACTATTACGTCCCTATGGCATCAATTGACTTCCTACTTTAAAGACTAAAACCTTGCATACATTCTTAATTACCACTTTTGTAAAAAGAAACAAAAAACTACTACATAAAATGTAACAACACATAATGCAAGCTTAAACTATATTACCTTCCTTCATGTTATAATATTATAAAATCACACAAAACACAAGAATGTTCTTCAACCATTTTCCATTGAAAATAACACACAAGTGCAATACAATGCCAAATTATTCTCTCCTTTTTAATGTTTCACAACACCTCTCCAAAAAAGAGCTATCAACTCCAACTCCAAACTACAACACACCAAATGCCCCTAAAAAACCCTCCAAATCCTTCTCCTTCACAAAGCCACACAAAGCCCACAATGACCCCATGAAAATAAAATCCTTATTTTAATCCTTCTTTAAAATCTTCTAAATGATTGGGGGGATTACACTCAACCACTCATTCCCACTAGCTTCATCCCTTTGGTAAAGGATGGTAAGTCTACCACTAGTAATTAGCTAATTACTACAATGCTTATGGCACTAACTAACCTAGGGATTTTTTACTCCATAACAATTATAAACATTTTTTTCAAACTTACTTAATTAGTAACCTAACCTAGCTACCTTCCTATTTAACCTACTTAATTAACTACCTAGCATATAAATAAAGCCATTCAAAAAATATCTAAATGGAATATGAACTTTGGTAGTTTAATTAAATGAATATGTTATTGAACAATTATGAGCTTATAAATTTAAGCAAAAACATGCCAAATATAATCAAATTAATTTAACAATTAGAATCCCAAAGCTCCAAATAGGAGTTATGCAAACTTGTAGGTCAATTGGTTGCTACCGAAATGGTTCACATGTTCATGAATCATATAATTGTAAATAATTTACACTCCAACTTCTAGAAAGTTTTCCAACAAAAGATTTACAACTCTCAAAAATCAAATGAAAGGTGAAAACACCTTTGGGGGGGGACAAGATTGTTGTCACATTTTATTATTTTTTAGGGGGGCCATGTTTAAACTTCAACCATGTCATTATTATGAAAGGTTTTCACATTTTTTGGCATAAATTATGGTAGGTCAAAACCCAAATAAGTGAAATTCCAAAGAAACTACAAGTGAAAACATGGTCATAAGAGCCAAGGGCACCAAGGTAGAAGTCCTTTTCCAAGTACTACATATGACATGTGTCGTTTCTGCAGTAGTTTATAATTTAAAATTTTGTATTTTGGACTCATAGTTTAACAGTACATGTTAGATATAGATACGTTTTGACTAAAAGTTGATTTTATGTCATATATATATTATGCATCATGCCCTCTATCACATAAATATGAACAACTTTTGTTAAGGTCACATTTTTCACATCCATAATTTTCAAGGTCAAAAGCTTGTTTGAACAAAATGTGCTCAAATTGGTTATATAAAAAAAATTCATTAGTTTAAGTCCTTTTGCCCTTATAATCATCAATGTCAAAATCCTCTCCAATTTTCAAAAGGAATGGTGCACATTTGGTAGGAAAAAAGGATGTTTGAAAAAAATTAAAATTATCCACTTTCGAGCTTTGAGTGCTTTGAACATGCAAAAACATTTTTTATATGTGTCAAGCTTTGAAAATATAAACTTTGCAATTAATGGAAAATATTCCAAAAATAATTATGATAATACAAACTATTATGCTTCCTTTGTGATTTTTCAAACATATAAAAATGCAATTTTCAAGTGTGTCCACTCACTTAGGTGGCTCCTATGATTGTGTTTTTACCCTACATAGTTTAATATAATATGATGTCATATTCAAGTACATTTGTGCTAAAAATATATACTTCACAATGTACTAAAAAATGAAAATATGTTCAAAAAATTATTTAAATGATTTTTAACCTTTATGAAATTTATAGTATTTACTAAACATTGTGATTCCATATGATTGGAATAAGTTTGTGAACCATGTGAAAAGTTTGATAATTATCATATCACAAATAGGTGTTTTTGGGGGTGATGACCATAAGTATGTGATAAATTAACATTTTGACAAACTATCACTTTCAAATGGATGATGACAAGAGATGTGAGGTGGGCTATTTTTTAAATTTTCATTTCAAACAATTTTTGGTTGACTAATTTTCAAAACCAAACCTAATGCAGTCCAAAAATAAATATAGATCCTATTATATTACATATACCACAAATATACCCATTATTCCTTGAACTTAATCTTTTTTTAAAAAATTCAAATAATACTAAATATCATTAACTTTTTCTTAAATCAAAATATCAAGCCCAAACACCAAAAGTGAAACCCAAAATTCAATGTAAACACATTTTGTAGAAATATATTTACGCACATGTCATGAAACTGCCCAAGTTGGCTCCCTTGTAGTGTGCTTTAACCTTGAAACACAATTTAAAACATCAAATTGCTAATCTTCCAAAAAAAAAAAAAAAAAACATTTCATTAATGGGAAAATTTATCCTTGGGTGGTACCACTAGGAATGTCACACCCTAAACTTTTGAAACCCATCCAACTTCAAAACAACATGGAACTCGCATTAAAAAAAAAAATCATTCCAAATTATTTATCAAAAGGTTACCCCAATCGTGTAGAATTCAAAACTTTAATTAAATTTACAGAAATATGTGTTTTGATATGAAAAATGAATGCATAAGGAAATAATTTCAAGAATGTCACATGAAGGACTTTTTGTATTAGGAACACAAAAAGGAATCTATTTTTTGGGAATTTTTCTTGGATGTTAATTTTTAATAATACTTCAAATGCCAACCTACTTGATGTCTTTTATAAATGATTAATTGAATCAATTTTCATTTAGTTATGAACTTTTGAAGTCACAATCATGAAGTCCTAAAGGGTCATTAATGTCAAGAACACAAATCATAACTTTTTTCATCTTTTGTTATTTTAATGACTAGTTTGGATCATTCCCTTGTGCATGTAATAAATAAACAAGAAAAAAAATCTAATGTGTAAGTGTAACGACAATTGTTTTTAAAAAGTTAGGAATTGGGTCAATAATGGTTTAGGAATCAAAATGTTAATGCATATTATAAGTTTTTGGGTGCTCATTATTTTTTATGAATGTGTGCATAGGTGGGGAAAACATAGCCCACCTAGTCCAATCAAATAAACAAATGCATAAATAGATGAAATTTTATTTCTTAAATTGGGTCCAATTTTCTTGTGATTTTGGCAAGGTGGTTTGTAGTGGTACCACCCAAGGAAAAGTTTGTCATAATAAAAGGATTCATTCCAAAGTGATGAAATTTAAACAAAAAAAATCTCTACTATAGATTTTTTAATTAAGTAATGTTCTTCAAAAAATGTTTAACAAATGAAAAAGAAGAAAAACATTTAAGCCTCAAAGTTTGTGGTTTAAATTCACTATTAAATAGTAGTGTTAACCACCTCAAATGGCTACCAAAGAGGGTGTGGTAGAAATAATGCCAAGTACAATATTTGGTTGGTACCCCTTGCCGAACCTCTAATGACTTTTCAAGAAGTCACAAGCTCCTCAAATCTATTGTTTGCCAACCTAAAAATCATTCTAAATTGACAATATCAATAATCTAGTGATGACCAAAAGTACAAAACTTCAAAAATTCAAAACAAATCTCTCTTTAACATCTACCTACCTAAGTTATAAGTAACTTATAGGTACCTAGATTGCCTACATATCTATTTGTTTAAGATATCTAGTAACCTATCTAAGCTAGCTATCTAACTACCTAAACTACTTACTTAAGCTTTGTACTTGGCTACTTAGCTACCTACCTAACCTAGCTACAACTCTTTCAAAACATGGTTATTGGTCATGCAATCACAAGATCATGTGTAATCACATAAAACTAGAGTTACATGATAAATCACATATGATTACAATGACATGTCATAGACAATCACATGATCAAGTTTTGACCAATGTTGGCTTGTTTTTTAATTTAATTCACTTAATTATCAACCCAATTTTAATACCCTAACTACTTAGTATCATATTTCAAAATATTCAGCTACAAAACTAACCCAATATAGTATCAAAGTTTGGGATACTTGTTAATATCTTTCATCCTTGGTATAAAGATGTCAAAATAGACATCCAACCTAAACCCTTCTAGCTAGTGATAACATCCATCTAGGGTGGTTTTTAATTTAGGGTTTAGGAATCTTAATCCTAAAACCTATGTCATGTTTCCCACCACTTTACGCAACTACATTCTAACATTGTAGTCCAAAAATAGCTTTTTAGAATCTATTTCTGACAACAATGGCATTTTTTTGCACGTTAATGGCATTAGTAAACGATTGAATGTTGGTTATAATTTTAATAATGACGGTGAAATTTTGCAAGATTGCTTATGAATGGGAGGATTCAACACCATGATTAGGTCTTTCACTTTTTTTCAACATAAACAACATTTATATAATTGCAAATTTGGGCACAAACGCATTCAAAGGAACCAAAAATCATGTTGAATAATATTATAAACTTTAAATTGTTTCAAAATATATTTTTGTTTTGACATTTTGAAGTTATGTTAATCATTCCAAGTTGTGTTAAATAATTATTATGAATGTTAAGAAATTCAAATAAAATTTCATTAAATTTAATTTTGGGTTTTGGTTTTAGTAAAGGACTTTTGAACCTGAACATTAATAATTGTGTCAAAAGAAATCAATTTTTCAAAGGACTAGGGTAAAGGATTTGTTTTCAAAAAATTGATGGTAACAAATTTAGATGATAATGACCTACAAACCACACTCAAAAAACATTCACAATTTAAAGTTATGGAACTTGAAATTTTGAAATTCAAAATATGTTTCAAAATCTCCAAATGTCAAAAATCCTTTATGTGATAAATAGGGTGTAGTGGTATGACATATAAAAAATAATTGCAGCTTGTGATACAAGAAATTAAAACCTAGAATAGGTAGCATACTTTGGTCTGATTTCAAATTATGATAACTTTTGAAGACAAAATGAAAAATCAAGCAAAATTTTGCACACTTTGAAATTTTCATATTTATTACAAATGATTAACACAAAACATGTTATATATTGAGGCAACTATATGTATTGGAATAACGAGCTACAAAAGATTTCATTCATAAATTCCTTCATATGAATTAAAAGTGAATAGGATTAGAAAAGGATTCACAATCCTTTTATAAAGTAATTCCATTTGCTCCTTTGAATGTATTTGCACCCATCCAAAAGCCTATAAATTAACTTTCATTTGATTTCATGTTCCTCAATTTTAAAAATTCCTAAAGTTTCCTTAATTTTATGTTTCGCCCAATTTTCCATTGTTTTTGGAATAAATTGGTTTTCTATCTTGTGGGTGAAGCACCTCAAAGTTAAAAGGGTGCAACTTCTTTAAGGTGTACCAAAATCTTGTCATAACATCACCCTTTTTTTTTCTTTTTACCTAGTCTTTTTTTACCATGTAAAACACATTTATGGATGATATTGATGGAATCTAAAATTATAATAATCTAAAATATAGTCCTTTTGAAAAATTTGACAACTTTTGATTCATTATTTTTTATGGGGATCAAAATATAGGATAAAAAGGGACTATCGTAAAGACTAGGCCCTTTTCGTCATGTGTGGTACACCTTAAATGATTTTCACCCAAAGGCCAAGAACTTTGCTTCAGTGATGAGATGCAATCATCAATTCATTCACCTTATATGAAAGTCCAACCTATCTACAAAATGTTAAATACTAAATAATCATGTGGTGAAAAAGGTTGTCCTTGTGAAACTTGCTTAAAAAGTGATACATGATACCAAACGTTTAGGTTTTGGGAACTATTTCATTTAATTTTGTTTCAACTCTTAATGCATCGTTATAAAAGTGCTACAACTTTAGGGGTAAAGGTTGCATTGGACACATTGCACCAACAACTCAAATTGAACCAAAATTTGTGGTTTCCACATAATTGGTTATCTTTTCCTTGGTTTTTTTTGTTGTTAATGATGGTAATGTTGTACACCATTTAGTTGCACAAACAATTTGATCTAATGTATGCCACTAAATATCCCAAGCATAAAATCAATTCTTCAAATAAACAAAAAGGCATGGTCATTTACCATAAAAACCATGAAGAAGAATGTGACCATTAAGCATTTAAATTTTTGAGATCTAAATGGAAATTAATTAATCTCCAAGTTGTAGGAGAAAAATCAAACAACAACTTGGTCCTAGCTATGCAACCACAATTAATCATTTTGGAAGTTATATTCCATACAATAAGGAAGACCCAAGGTAGAAAAGGTTTGTCCAATGGATTTGGCCTTGTTCATTACCAAAGCCTATATATATGCCAGTTTTTATTGTTGAAAACCCTTGGCCAAGGTGAATGGTTATGCATTGAAGCCCTTGTGTGATGTTTCCAAATTGAAAGCAGATATTCAAAAAAGTTATCCTAATTTGGTGGTTAAAACAATGGAAAATGTTATGGGTCAAAACACACTCAAAGGAGCCACAAAGGGCATTAGATGTCAATTTTTATCATAAAAAATTAAAGATTTTATTTTTTTTTCCCATTTCAAACCATGGTAATCATGAAAAATTATTCCTTTTTAACACCCATGAATGTCAAGAAACTCAAATTAAAAATCCATTTGATCCAATTTTAGATTTTGGTTTGGTTAACAACTTTTGAAAATGAAAATTTTTGTCATTAAAAAATGACATTTTTACAAAGGACTTCCAAAGGAATCATATAATAAAATTAAATTGATGGTAAAAAATATAAGATGATAATAACCTCTTAGACACACTAAATAAACATTCACAATTTTTTAAATGTGGAATTTTAAAACTTTGAAAATTCGAAGTATGTACATTTGAAGATTTAGAATTTCAAAACTTCAAAAGTGCTTTACCACATATAAATGGGGTGTGATGTACATGATGTATTCAACAAATTTTTAGTCTATATTACATTAAATTCAACTTTTAAAATTAACATTTTTGGTACAATTTCAAATTATCATTATTTTTCAAAATGAAACATGAAATTTGCAAAGGATCTATACATTTTTGCAAATTCATATTTATTCAAAAATAATTAAGATTATTTTTTTGGCTTATTGGGGAAATTTTAATCATTTTTCATAACAAGTTGCAAAAAACATCATTCAAAAAATCATTCATATGAAAGAGTTATTTTGGGGGAAAAGGACATGCATGATTAATGTAAAGCAACACTTGTGGCTCCTTTGAGTGCATTTTGACCCATGTCCTACTTACATTGGGTTGTTACACTATAGTAATTACATCCTTTGATTTGTGGATCTAATTCTAGACATGAAACTTTTGCTTTAATTATCAACTTTGTTAATGAACAATTGGGTTCCTTGTCATATAATGATTGGGTTGTTTGAAATTACATATACTTCAAAATTTGTAGCAACAACATAGGTGAGGCATTTGTTACATTTGTACAACTTATTAAACAAGGTGGCCTACATCAAGAATGAAGGTGGTAATATTTCCACCCTTACAAAAGCCTTGACTTTTGTGATGACATTTGCACCAATAGCATTTGTGACTCCATGGCAAGGTTCATGTTTTGGACATGCTTTCAACAAGGCATGTCAATATGCTTAAAATGACCGAGTAAAGTATGTGCCAGTTTGACTCCCGACCACAAAAAAGTCGGGAATTGACCCGATCCCGGTGTGTGCAAATGGAATGCGACACACCGTTGGAAAGCTCTTGAGGAGAGCTACAAGTTTGCTTCAGATCTCATCCCAATCCAAGGTCTGAGCCGGGAGTTATGAGTTCCCAAAGTCCCGGGAGTCCAAACCGAGACAATTTCGGGACTCCTCCTTGGGAGTCCCGGGAATAAAAGCCATTTGGATGCGGGTGCCGCGAAGAAACACAGAGAATACTATATGGGGGAAGGTGATGGCTTCCCCCGAGTCTGGGCCGTGGTGAGTCAAGTGAGTCCAAGGTCGCCCGTGGCTTGTCCCAACACCAAAAGGGTGCAGAATGAGTTCTAACCAACTTGTTGGTTGGTTTTGGATGCAGGACCGAATAACTAAGTAG
>Ga0116228_10003446_pt1 | contig 13887 bp, 9 predicted proteins | sample S1TSphfallax_2_FD_89694 | JGI IMG/M metagenome (GOLD analysis project Ga0116228, IMG submission 89694) | Host-associated microbial communities from peat moss isolated from Minnesota, USA - S1T2_Fc - Sphagnum fallax MG | ecosystem: Host-associated > Plants > Peat moss > Unclassified | place: USA... | reverse complement strand
GCTTCAGCTTGAACCCCCAATAGACTCAACAATTGCCCTGGTCCACCAAGTTGACCTGAGCATCCCCTTGCAGAAGACCTTGAATCGGTGTGTGTGATAGTCCTTTTCACAACTTCAACATTTCTTACTCTTGCAGATGAAAGAGTTGCGCCCCTTTCCCTTTTGCAATTTAAGGAGATTGTGATGTTGTCCTGGAAGTACCCAGGATCCTTGGGTGTTATCTTCGGTCCACCTTGGCCAAGATTGCATTGTGTATTTAGTGTGGTAGTTATCTTCCTGTGGTTTCCCTTTACTTCAAACTTAAATCGAAGGATGGGCGCAATAGTTGCACTGTTTATGGGGTCATCTGGATGAACTTGTGCAATAGATCCTTGACGAACACAACCCCATTCTGGAAAAATAACCACAACAAGAACCTTTGTTTCTTCTATATCCAATGGCAATATAGGCAAGGGCTCAGGTGGATCTCGGGGGGGATCTTGGCAAGGATCTTGAGGTGGATCTTGTGGTGGATCTTGAGGTGGATCTTGTGGTGGACCTTGAGGTGGATCTTGTGGGGGACCATTTTTTCTACCTGATGGCTCCTGTGAACTTCTGGATTCTGCAGCTGTTTTTGAGCTTCCAGCTTCACCATTTGAAACTGGCCTGCTTTTGGTGACATTCTCTCCTTGAAGTCCCATATATTTGGCTACATCCAATACAAGGGGAAAGAATTCATGATCATTCACTTGTTCATTATGGTCTTGCACATACACGCCAGTTACATCACCCCTTGTAAACCCAACCCCACATCTTTCAGTTAGATCTTCCACTACTAACTGAGAGGGCCTTAAATCTTGAGTATCTGGCTCTGGGAGAATGATATTCATCAGCTGAAAACCTTCATGAGCCTTTTTCATGTCCAAGTTCACCCAGAAGTCTCTCCATGCACCTTCACCAATCTGTCTCACATTCACATCCATTTCTTTGGTGACCACCACCTTGGCCCAGTCAATCCCTATGCCTACAACCTCAGCCATGTTTTCTGCGTCTCGAAAAAGTAACTCCACGAAATTCCCTTCATTATCCTTTCTTCCAGCAACCGTGATTGAACCTCTGACACTTGGAAGATTTGGACCACCTTCAATGCTTGTAGTGGTGTCACACAACTTTGGATGTGGATTTAGATTTTCAATGTCATGAGCTGTAGACATTTCAACTTGCGATTTCCAACTTCTGCACCCAATCCCAAAACAGATATTATTCTAGTAAGCTATATTCACAGCACAGTAGTGACTGTTGTTTCTCTTCATTATAGTGATGCACAATGTCCTTTAGCACACAACTTTGAACGTGATATCTTGCATTTCAAATTCCAATCTCTTAACCTATCTACTTTACAACTACGAAAGAACAGGCCCAAGTGGGGATGGTTGGCAAAGCACTTGAAAACAGAAACTAGGGAAGACCTTCCAAGTTTTTCCAATACATTTTAGGCCCAAGTGGGGATGGTTGGCAAAGCACTTGAAAACAGAAACTAGGGAAGACCTTCCAAGTTTTTCCAATACATTTTAGGCCCAATTGAAGCAATACTTCAAAATTCAGATCAGGTGAAAGCAATTTGAATATGGACATAGACTTTCTGATAAACTTGATATAAATTCTTGAACAAAAAATTCTTGCTTGTCCATGTGTTGACTGAAAGAACAGTTTTGCAATAGTTTTGTTAATGTCATTGGAATAGCCTCTTCCAAATAAATCCCAACATGTACACCTACAGTTTGTATCCAAACCACTTTGTACAGGGGAAGGTCATGAGTCAGGATCTGGAACCTTTGCTTGTGAAAGGTACACTGAAACTTTGCACAAAAGAATGTCCATCAAAATGACAAGGTTCAAAAGGGGGCACCTCAAGTTGCTAAACACCCTTCCAGAGAGGCTTCCTCCAATTTGCTTTGCATATTTGTGAGTTGCCACCAGTACCTCTGCTAATGTGGATAGTCCTGGCATACTGCATTTCAAGCATAAACCATTGTTTCTAAGCATTGTTTCTGATGTGCTTCTCCAGTTATGATCAAGCCATGATCACAACATATTGCACCCAAAGTTATTTCCATGGAGCTGGCATGTGGCATGATAGATTTATTAGGTGCAGAACAATAATAGGCTTTAGGGTTATGAGTAGGGGAGCCTTCTGTAGCCAATCAAGTTTAGCTGGATGAAACTGATTTTTTTTTTTATATGAGAATTTTTCTTTTTCTTCATTGTAATTGTCTTTTTTAGAATCATGCTTGAGGAACAGCAGAGAAGAAACAGACACAAGGAGATATATGTTTTGGTAATTAAAAAATCAAAACCAGGGCAGGGCTTCTGTGCAGACCTTGACATGATGATGCGGATGATGTCTATTTGGTTAAGTAGAGTTTTACATGGATAGGAAGGAAGCGGAAAAATAGACACGGGCGGGAGATTGGTACACGGACCCGAAAGTCTCTACGCCGATTGAGTTCCTTTTCTTTGAAGGCCTAAACCATCCTGTTGATGAGCCCGCTGGTGAGCCCGCTGATGAGCTCTGCCCATGAATTCGAGGTTTGGATAATCGCGCACTCGATGCCAGCGCCCTATCTGCATGTCTCCTTGCCGCCTTCTTTACGAATTCGACTGAGACATCCTTCGGTTCACATGCTGGAAGCACTCGAGGAGAGTCGGTGAAGTTGTAGGGGATGCCAAATTTCTGAAAGTAGAAGATGCCAGCATCGAAGGCGAGCGCAGCTTCCTCTTGCGTTGCGTACGTGCCCAACCACACTGTTTTCTTTGACGCAGAGGGTCTGATTTCAGAGATCCACTTGTTGTCCTTCTGCCGGATTCCCTTAAAACGAGTGCGAGGTAACTGAACTCCGGGCTCGAGAAGGTCCTGTGAAGCTGAAGAGATTGCACTTTCGTTTTCTGAGACTGTGGTGACCGTCGACTTTCCGTCCCAGTCCCGCTCGCCAAACCAGGAATCTCCCTGCTTTCTCTTCCAAAAACCATTGAGCTCGTCGATCCCCTCGATCGAATAGGATAATAAGTCGTCGTCAATATAGCACTCAGGACTAGAGTTGGTAAGAGGTGACATGCTTTTTAATGCTGGCGACGTGACGCAATGCAATTCCTCCTCGACATCTCCACTTAACGAGGTCGGCCTGGCAGTCTTGAATATGTCGGAGCTGTACTTGCTGCGGGGCTCCGTGACGTCAACGTACCCCGATGGAAGTGTAGGACACGAGCGAGAACGACGATAACCAGCCACAGAGGATCCAGGTTGCGCACTGGGCGATGATTGTTCTCTCCTGCCGCTTGCCAGTCTCGGCCACGATGCAGTCCTCCGCACCACCCTTCTTCGCGTCAGCAACGGGATGCACGAATTGGGCTGCTTCGAAGCTCTCCGCTTTAGAGCACCCCAAAACCCCAGTACAGCGCTGTCAAAAGATTCCTTCAAATCCGGCAGAAGAGAACGGGGCCTCTCCTGTCTGGGTGCAAAAGAAGACTTAACTTTAAGAACGGATTGACACGATTCAGGTTCTGATCTTGTCATTGCGACTTGCTGGTCTTCTCCCACGCTCACGAAACCAATACAACGAGGAGATCAACACTGATGCTTTACGTGACACAATCCCAGAGCACACCGAGCTGACAGCAAGCCGACTAGAATCGATTCTAAACCACCTTGAATCGCTCTTGGTTGGCGAGAGAAGTAAGTTGGAGGCAGCAACGGGTGTGAGCTTGAGGCAAAAAGTCGACGGTATTTCTGCGAAATAAGTGGCTTCACTTCCATGGACCTGTCGGGAAACCACGCCCTGCCTTTTCGTATGGCATGTAGGCCCGCCCAAAATTTGCATAACAGAACAGAAAGTCTATAATGGGCAGTACCGATATGTGTCTGCGCATCTCTAGACACATCTTTTGCACGGGGAAATGGGCAGTCAAGGGAAAACCAAGCAGAAGTACTTTTGTACTGCCTGCAATAAGGACCCAGGCTTTGTTTACTTATTGTCTTCCTAGGTGGGTCCACCCAGTCCTGTGTTTCTGGGAATGTCCCCAGACCACACACTTGTGTACTTCACCCAATATAAATTGTCAGGTGGTAGCAGTGGGACAGAAGTTACACCCACTATTTAGGAGGGAGAAAGGGACATTATATTCCAAGATTTAAAGTGCCTTCCAAATACAGTAAGAAATGTCTTGAGTGCTTTACCTTCATATGTTTGAGTAATGAAATGTTAAATTTGGGCTCAGAGACCCTCATTCACTCTCGAGACAACATATAAGTACATAACAGTCGGAAGCAAAAAAACACAGGGCTTTCAAAATCATACCTGTAGGTATTGGTACCAAGGAATTTTTTTAAAAAGCAGGCATGTTTCTGCAGAGTGTGTCCAAGGATTGCAAAACATTAGTCTTCCTCGGAAAAGGGTAGGCTCCTTGGGGAAGGGTACACTAACTAAGGTGTAGGACACTTGGAGCATCTCCAACGGTACTCATTATGTGACTCGAGACAGTAAAATTTATTCCAAAAAAGTCAACATGTGCCGGTTGAGCTCAGGAATTTGGATTTTTTGCACCAAATTCATGTAGCTTGCCATGCCTGGTAAAAGGCACAACACAGTTGTGCACCTCCAAAAAAGAGTGTAATAATTTGCACTGCTACTCAGTATTTCTGATTGGTGGATCACAATGATTGATCCAGGTGGTTTGCTATTAGTAGTCCCCCATGTATGTACAGTTCCACTTTCAGTTTTATTGGTGGGGACCGGGGTTGCCGGGAAAAAAAAGCTAAACTAAGACGTTTAATATCCACAGTTACAATTTGGAGATGCACTTAGGCTAGGATCCAATTTTTTTGCCATGCCTGTGGATCGCAATGATTCTGTCCGTTTGACATGAGTTGTCTGTATTCATCTGAAACCACGCCCGTCGAGCGGCAACATTTCGCGTCCCACTCTCTTTATAGTCGGTTGTCCATAATTCAACTGCACTATGATTCCAAATTTATGATCCAAACCTATAACTCACGTTCAATAAGTGAAATGCATTGCAATAACTCCATTCACCGCCGTCTTCAACTAGCAGGGGACTCATCGTCTACCCTTTCGAAGTAGATGGGCCTGCACTTCACACATGGGCAAGAGCTTGGCTGTGCTTTGAAATAAAATTGAATCCAGGTACAAGATTTGCAAGACCCTTCATAGGTTGTATTTGCTCAAAGACAAGAATTGGCGTAACCAACACATGTTGTGTGTTATCCAGCACAATTCTGAATTTCTCGAAATCCTTTAAATGTCTCCATAGAACTAAGATAATTGAAAGCAAATGGCTCTATAATGCCAAAGACTTGTTCAAGTGCTACCTTGAACGCTCTATGCATTCTTCCACCTCTTCAAAACTTCATATTTCAAATTACCTTTTCTCAACAGTTGTAGGAGTCATCTCTTTCAAAGGAACAAAGTACTTGACCATCATGAAAGTTTTCTTGCCCATGATCACCACTTTTGGGTACAGATTGAAAAGCTCACTTTTCATAGGAGCTGACTTTAATCATTAAATGATGGTTGAGAATCCATTAGCATTCACTTGATTGTTGAAATGAGACAAGTACAAACATGAAAAACCTATAAATTTCCATGCCAAATTTTTGAGACAAAAGTAGATCCACTCCAATTCAAATGATTGGAGAAAATCTCCATCATCAAACAACCCATAAAAAATACAAGTTACTGCACCTTTTTTTCCTTGTATATGAAGTCTTATAAGGTCATGAGCTCAAGCACTTGCATAGAAGTGCCACCACATCTTCCATGTTTTCAAGGGTAATGAAATAATCAAATTATGTATCCAATTTGGGTGTATTTCTTAAGAGTTTGGAGGAGACAACTCACAAATATTTCAAAACATGATGTTATTCCAAAGGATCAACAAATTTTTGCTAAACAACCATAAAAGAATTACAATTATTTTCAATAAACACATTGACAACACTTAAATTCTCTTCTCATAATCACTTATCCACAATATCCATAAATTTCATGTTTCAAGTTCAATAACATTAGTCAATGTCCATAAGGTTCACTAAATTCCAATATTAACATACCAAGTCACAAACATTTTTACTAAAACATGTTAATAGATGTTCAAGTCTTTTTTAAGATTGAAGTTTATCAACAATAGAATCCACAATTGTCATAATTGCCTACAATTGTAATTGAAGTTCATACATTTCCTCACGAAGTAGTGTGATTTCAAAACATCTACCATACTACACATAATGTTTCCATAAACATGTGAACTCCATAACATGACATAAATGTCCATTAAACAAATCAATGTGAAATATATGCATATAAATTATTTTATAAGATTACACATAATTGATTTACAAAATTGTCATATGGATTTTATCTAGTGTCCTAGGGACACAAATTATGAAAAGCTAAGATCAATGAGTGTAATGGACATACAAATAACATGACAATGGAAAATGTTACACAATAATAGATAAACCTTGTTACATTTCATTTCAATTTACCAAATTTGAGTACAAATCCATCACAAATTTCAAGAATGCAAATTCAAACATTCTTATTCACTTGTGTTTCCACAAAAAAATTGAACTTGTGATCGTATTGAAAAGGTGTTATTATTTTGCACCACTTTCCATTTGCTAGGACATATCCATCAATTTTTAAAAGCCACAAAGTGATTGTAATAACAATTTTGTGCTAGTATTTCCAACATCAAATCATTTTTAATTCCTAACAAAGTCCATAAGAAAATGTTATTGGAATCAATTAAGTTGTAGCATTGTACTACTATGAACACATTGCAATGATGAATAGTTAATACACATGCATTTTTATTTCATATATGAAAATTTTCAACAAAACTTACTAAAAAATCATCAACGAAATGTGTTTAGTGGCCAATTTCACAATTCTACATGGATTTTTCAATACATTGAAAATGTTCATTAAAAAAATGATTGTTATTTTTTGAGTCATAATTAATTTGAAAGTTTAAATATTAATCAACTCTACAAGAAAATTGGTGATTATATGATTTACAAACACACTTTACATCATGTACTCATTGGAATGAGATTGAGGAATGACTTGTATTTTTTTATTAATGAATTAAATATGTTATCATGTGCAACCTTCTTTGATTCCTAAGTTGGCATTAGCCTATGTATTGATTATAAGGATAAATCAAAGGCAATTATACCTAGTAATATGGTAAATTATTTTTAGCTTTATGTTTGCATTGTCTAAATGTGTAACACATTTTTTTGTTGCTTATTCTATGGTTCTAGGAATCAATAATTATAAATTTTTATTGTGTTCTTTTGAATTGCTCATTAGATTAATGTGCACATACTAAATGCTTCATAGAGCATTAGATTGTCCACTATCCTCCAATTGGCATCCCTTAATTATTTAGACAAGCCAAATGCATTTGATTGAAGATTCAACATCTTACAAATTTTCCCTACACACCAATTTCAAAATTTTAGATAGGATGTAAGAAAACTTGATGTATTCAATTACATTACGTTACAAAGACAAACATAAAGAAACAACATAATAGTTATCAAAATAAAAAGACTATTTTTCTATGATCTTTTCAAAGTCAATTTCACGCACAATATTTGGTAGAACTTGTTGACTTAGGAAAACCTTGACCCAAATGTTTTTATTACAAATGTTTATGCATTGGATCCACATGCTTGAATTTCCATAGGTGTTTACATTGTTTTGCCTACAAGTGCAAAAAAAAATCTTTTGAATGAAATTTCATTCAAAAAAATTTAACTTTTAATGGTCTTAAAATTATTTTATGTATATCAATATCATTCACCAAAGAATTCCACCCACAAGTTCAATTTTGAAGTATATATGAAAATTTCAAATTTTGTGATGAATACTATTTTGTCACAAATATACTCCATACATTCCAATTTTTAAATGTTTGTTGGATTTTTAATAATAATTGATTAATTTAAATTTAAATCTAATCAAATATGCTTTCAAAAATAAAAATAAATATCCATATGTTACCCAAAAAATATTTGTGATTACAATTTTTGGGGGATTTAATATATTTTCATCCTCCATGCCTTGAACCATGAATATTAAGGATACTTTGTCACCTAAACCCACACTGTTAGTGACCACAAAAATAGGGGAACTAGATATTAATCCATCAATTACAAAAGGTAAGGTGCAAGAAATATGATGGTTATTATTTTTTTAAATTAAATGTTTACATTTAGTTTTAAAGAACTAGGCCAATTGAAATGATAAGAGGTTTGTATTGTATTTGAGGATGATGATGCATAAAGATTTAACCCTTCTAGTTACATAATAATTGAAACATTTTAGGATTGGGAATCATGTTTACCCAACTTGATGATATTAATTGGTTTAATAACAAGATGGAAGAAAAGTACAATTCATATGAAAATATTGCTTCATCATTGTTTGGGCAATTTCATCATTCATGTGTTATTTTTATGGTAGCCCATTCACTGTAACTATAGATCATCAGCTTCCAAAATTCTTGATGGAATTAGATAGTCTTACAATAAAGTTAACTAAATGAACATTTATTTTACAAGAGTACGACTTTGACATTATTCATAGGCTTGGTAAGGTTAACCAGATTGTGGATGGATTGATTAAAACTTAAATCATAATAAATCATATTGGGCTCATTGGCACGGTGATTTGTATTTGCAGGCAATATCAGGATGACATGTTTTTGCATACCTATGTATTTCATAGGATGTTTCAAACATGTACCCCAAATTAACATGGGTAATAAAGGTTTATATGATGTGAACATGAACCAAAGGGTGATAGTCTTTTAAACATACATGAAAATGCACTTGTTACATATTTGCAAGCATGTGAAGTTTTAGTTAGATTAACACCCAAGGAATATGACCAAGTCATACATACAAGTAAATACAAGTTAAAATGAGTCAATTAATATGTAATTAATGTTTTTTTTCACACTTCCATGTTAAAAAATGATAATGTTTACAAACAATTTAATGTGTTACATTAAAATGGTTTTAATATATTATGAAAACATGTGAATTTTTTAAAAATTAATCTAATAAGGATAAAGTAATAAAAAACATTACTCGTAATGTTTTTAATGACGCATAATGTAATCTCTAATGGATTGAAAATGACATATTTTTGAAAAGAACCTTTAAACACATCTTCGGAGAACAATATAATGCAACATATTTGTGGGTCATATGAATTTTTTGATGTTTTTTTCAAGTTTATATCTAGACTATTCCTAAAATATTTTAGGAATATTGTGGGTATAAGCAATGATAAAAGGTGCACACTTGGTTACTTTTAATTTGAATCTATCCAAGGACATATAAGTGGTTAAAATGGGAGTGTAATTCCCTCCTATGGGTGTGCATAGATGGATGAGTGCAAGTAATCCCTTCCTTAGAATAATGCGAAGGCCTATACAACATGTTCATGAGAACTTAAGGGTCATTTTAAGGTTCAACAAACTATAGCTTGTTTCACACACAATATTGGTGGCAAGGATGCAATTATAAGTTCAATAATTTGTTTTTCAATACTAATGATCAAATGAAAATGTCATTCAATCCATCTATGCTTCATTTATAACCACCGCCCATCATGGTGCTTTTAGTCATTACTAGAGTTTGAATTTTGCTAGCCCATTGAATTTTACATTGTAACATAACAAATGCATTTTGGTTATGATTAAACACTTTTCAAAGTGGCTAAAGTTGGTGCCATTGCCAAATTACATTAATGAAGGAATAGACTATACATTTCTAGACATGGTGTTTAATAGGTTTAGTGTTCTAGTTCAAGTATTCATTGATCAAGGTATAAACTTTTGTGGGGAGTTCCAAAAGTTGTGTGAGAAAACATGGATAAATCATCATATGAATTTGCAATATTATTTTTAAGTAAACAAAGTATGGATGGTGTACACAATGAAATAGGGTTTTTGGAAATATAGGCTTCCAAAGGGCCACACGAGAAGTTGGGATCTATAGCTTCCATGGTGAGTTATGGGGTATAGGTTTGATTATTAGGTGTTTTTTTTAATGTTGTTCTCACCATATTTTCAATTGTTTAACCATGAGCTAGATTTATTAACCTCAATCTGGTGAGATGCAATGACAATAATCAATTTATATGATCCATATGTGTGGCTTCAAGTCTGTGAGCATGTGAGCATGTGACAAATATTGTTCAAATTTGTAACAAGTAGTTCTATTCTAATGTGTAATGATAATGGTTGTGGACAATCTTTTTGACATCAAAAATTGTTATGTCATGCCATAATTTGAGGACATGGTTATCAACCTTGAATACATATATTTGAACTTGGAAATTATGTGTATTGACAACAAATAATACCAATCAAGTTGGATATGACTATTGGACATGTTATTTTACATGTGTGAAAGGTGTTACCTTTTGGAGTGTTATTGTTGGAAGGTTTAGATGGTGAAACATATGGCAACAACCACATGTGTAATTGTGCATCATGTCATCATTCACATGTTGATGGCCAAATCAACCCTTTTTTTGTGGTTGTTTTCATTGGATTATGTTATATGTTGCATGGGTAGTCTAAGTTTGACTTGTCATTATATTAATTTGTGATCAATGTTTAAAATGTTGGCATGTGGGATGTCTTATGCCACCATTGGAAGACATATTTGTTGCAAAATGATTTTGGCTTTGGTGCACTATGCAAATTTATGTACTTATTCCTATAATTAGATAATATAAATATCCTAAATTTTTCCTCATGATGATTCATATTTGGTTGAGGATTTGAGGGGATTGTAATTAGGTAATTAACCATGGGGCTCACATTTGCATCTTGGTCCTTTCATTTTAGAATTTGATGTGTTCATTTTTATAGTGGATTTGAGAAGGAAAATTTTTTATGGTTATTTAGTTTAAAGTGACCTTAACCCCATGTAAAAACATGGTTTGGAGGTAAAGCACCATGTAGGGTGCTTTATGTTATTTGGTTTATGTGTGTGTTGAAATTGATAGTTGTAAATGTCAATATAGTAACACACAATAATTGTTAAATTTGTTAGTTTAGTTGCCCAATTAAGTCTTAATTAAATTACTGTTAAGCTAGGTTAATGTAATTAGTTGTGTATTAATTTGGAACCAATTCAAATGCGGATGGGATTCAAACTATTTCATTTTTGGGATATAATCCCAAGTTTTGTGTTTTCAAATCACTTTTTATGATTTGACATTCTAGAACACACAAGTTTGTTGTTGCAAGTTTTTAATATTTTGGGCTTGAGCTTGGATTCCTACTTGTTTATGAGTGAGTTGTATTGTGGTTTGGAGGTGAGGTTTCATTTAAGGTAAATTTATGATTGGATTCCTACTTGTTTATGAGTGATTTGTATTGTGGTTTGGAGGTGAGGTTTCATTTAAGCTAAATTTATGATATTTGGTTTGGGCATATTCCAAACCAAGGTTCGCAAAAAGATGGTCTAACAAAAAAGGACTAGAAAGGATTATTTTGGATTTTTATTACATTTAACTAAAATGATGTCATGTGAATCTAATAAAAAAATCCAAGAATAGATTGGATGCGATGTAGATATTTTTTTGAATTCTTTTAAATAATTTGAGTGTTTGTTTTAACTAAAATTTTCATTTTGAAAGAATAAAAAAAAGTATTAAACAATGCAATTGATTTCAATTTTCTTTCATGGATAAGTAATGCATACATCTATATTTGGCAATGTTCATATAATGTATTTGATTAAATAATATACAATATAAAGATTTTGAAAATTATAGTATGAATTTTGAAAGGAGCAAAGAAAATGACTCCTTTTTTTTTCCCTTTATATCGTTTGGTTGATTTTTTATATTCATTAGGCTTAGAATTTGTGGCCTCAACATGTGCAAAAAAATTTCATGCAAGAAAACATGTTAAGTTGTATATAAATATTTATGCACTCATTTTTTGCATTTCTAGTTTTTTACCAAAATATTTATGCATAATTACATATGCATGTGAAAAATCATCACCATCTTGCAATTATCATAATTTGAATTATCCAAAAATTTTATTCCATGTAAATTCTATATTTGAAGGATAACAAAAACAAAGTTCTTGAAACTTGTGTTCAAAAAGGGTGGCCTAATAATGAATATGCCCATTTATGTGTGTGTGAATAACAATAATTGTACGTGTCGATATGGTAATGCATAATCGAATTTGCAAGATTAATGTGTTGGATTTAGTGCCTACCATTTTCATCAACTTGTTATGACAAGACTTATGAGACTTATAACGAGATAAGTTTAGACAATGGGGAGAAGTTGCTATTGGTGGAATGAAAATTTTACAATTTGAATATGGATCTTGATGTTGCTTAACATTTCAGTGAAGAAGCTTCCATCTTGTTGATTTACTTTCATCGGCAATAATTTGGTTGACATTGCTTTATCAAAAGGATCATATGTTAAATAGATAGATTTGTTTTCAAGTCATTCGTGCCAATAATTTGTGATTATGTACATGTGATATTCAAAATTGACATTTCAAAATATGCTACATTTTCAAATGCACATATGTTTTCATCATTCTTCCAAATTTTATGACATACATTGATAGGTCAAATCATTTGTGATTTATAGATAAGATTGTATACTGAAATTGTTTATGGAAATCATCGATGAATATACAAATTAGATTGAATGTTAAAATCATCTATGATCATGCATGTGACAATGAAAAGTGATAATCTTGAATATTCATTGACATTATCAAATGTACATTCAATTCTAGAACATAATATGTGTTTTTTTACATCATGATCTACATCAATAAATTTCATTTTTTTTGCACTAGGAATGACCAATTTACCATGCAATATCCATTGCCAATATTACATATATGGCAGGGTCATCATGTGTAACACACATTGTTACAGATGCCTTTTGATTCTCTTAGGTTTCAGGATGGAAGCTTACCAGGTGGTCAGTTGCTATTGCATGAATTTTCCAGAGGCTTCTCAAGATTTTGGAAGGATTGAACTTGGAAGAGTTGAGTGCTATTCTTTCCACATTCAGTGCTTTTGCACTTGCTATTAACACATGCAGAGAATGTGGCTGCCATTCTTTTCTGCACTTCACATACTAGAATCTACATGTCAATGTAGACCTCTTCATCTTTGAGAACAATTAAGGTTTCTTTTGGGAGGAAGCAGATTCTGCAGTTCAAGCAGATATACAAGTTCCAGAAGAATGATCGATTACTACATTGATTGACATCATGGTGGAAAGTATATCCTCAAACAATGTCCTGTCACTTTTAAGAAAATGGCTTCATCCCCTCATTGCAAGCTGCATCATGATTGAGCAGCAAAATCTATTGATTGTACGTGCAACTACAGACTCATGCCTCTGCAAGTATTTTTGCAGGTGGGTTTGTATCAGGCCCTGGAACAAGCAGGTTATACAAAGGACTCTACAGTGACAACAGAAGATTTCTCAAAGTTATGCTTTGCAAAGATTGAAAAATCACTTCCTTAATTCCATTTTCTTCTGTTCATTGTGCCAACATCAGTCTACTGTTACCATTGTGCAGTTGATTTAGCTCCTTGTGGGCCAAGTTGATGCCCAATTGGCCCTTAGGGAAATAACATTTCCTTAGGGTTTGTCCACACCCTTAGATGAGGCTGGCAACCAGAAACACTTTCTACACCTGAGGAACTTTGGTTGAATCACTGCCATCAAAGGTTCCACAATCAAAACCTCACAATCAGGCCAGGTCGGTTGTGGTCAGTGATATTATTCTTTTCAGGTGTTG
>Ga0116228_10003444_pt1 | contig 13891 bp, 9 predicted proteins | sample S1TSphfallax_2_FD_89694 | JGI IMG/M metagenome (GOLD analysis project Ga0116228, IMG submission 89694) | Host-associated microbial communities from peat moss isolated from Minnesota, USA - S1T2_Fc - Sphagnum fallax MG | ecosystem: Host-associated > Plants > Peat moss > Unclassified | place: USA... | reverse complement strand
GGCGCGCTCGGCGTTGCCTTCCAAGACCCGGCGCTCCTGCCCTGGCGCACCGTGCGCCAGAACATCGCGCTGCCGCTCGAGGTGCTCGGCCGCAGAGCATCCAACCAGACCGCGCGCATCGACGCGCTGATCGATCTGGTCGGCCTCGCGGGCTTCGAGGACGCCCGGCCGGCGCAACTCTCGGGCGGCATGCGCCAGCGCGTGGCCATCGCCCGCACCCTGGTGACCGAGCCGTCGGTGCTGCTGCTCGACGAACCTTTCGCTGCCCTCGACCAGATCTTGAGGCGCAGCATGAACCTGGAACTGCAGCGCATCTGGATGGCCAGCCGCCCCACCACCGTGCTGGTCACGCACGGCATCGACGAGGCCTTGTTCCTCGCCGACCGGATCGTCGTCATGCAGCGCAATCCCGGCCGCATCGCCCGCATCCTCGAGGTGCCCTTCGCGCGTCCGCGCCACCCGGATCTGTTCGCCGCCGCGGAATTCCACCGTCTGCAGGACGAGGTCGCGCAACACCTGTTCGTCGGCGCCGCGGCATGAGAGCCCATGCAGTGCTTGCGCTGAAGGTTGCCCTGGGCCTGGGGGTATGGGAGATCTGCGGCGACCTGCACCTGATCGCATCCGGCGCCTTGCCCTCGCCGAGCGCCATCCTGTGGCAGTGGTGGCTGGACCGCGACGTTTATCCAAAGCACATCGCGGCCACGGTGGTACCGGCCTGCATCGGCTTTATGCTGGGCAACGCCATCGCCATCGTCGCGGCCATCGCGTTCGTCTTGTCCCCTGCGCTCGAGCGCCTGATGCGCGGCTTCAACATCACGGTGTTCGCGATTCCGCCCATCGCCATCGGACCGATATTGGTCATTACGTTGCCCGGTGTCTGGCCGCAGATCACCCTCGCCGCCATCTCGGTATATTTTCCGACCATGGTCATGACGCTGCTCGGCCTGCGCCAAGTCGACCCGCGTCCGATCGACGTGATCCGCTCCTACGGCGGCGGTGATCTCGCGATATTGCGCCGGCTGCGGCTGCGCTCCTGTCTGCCAGGTATGCTCGGCGGACTGCGGGTGGCGGCGCCCGCGGCGATCCTGGGTGCCATCCTCGCCGAGTTCGGCAGCGGCGCGCGTTGGGGACTCGGCTCGTTTCTATTGGGCTCGCTCGGCCGCGGCGACCCGGCCCGCATTTGGGGTATCGGCCTCGCCGCCACCGCGACGGCGGCGCTGGCCTATGCGCTCTGCGCCCTGCTGGCCCGGCGGTTCACCGCCACATCGTCCATCGTGACCCTGGCGGCCGGCGTGGCCCGCGACACACCGCGGCCTACCGGTTGGCATCGCCTGGGAAACTTCGCGGTGTCCTTGGGCGCGTTCGCCATCCCCTTCATCATCTGGTGGGCAATCCTGTTCCTCTCCGGCCTCTCGCCGGTGATCGCGCGCACACCGTTGGCCGTGTGGAGCTACCTTACCGAGGGTCCCGACGCCGCCGACACGCGCACGGTGATACTTCAGGCGCTCGGCCAATCACTGCCCTGGGCGGGCATCGGTATCGCCTTATCCCTCGCGGTCGCGTTGGGTTTTGCGATCACGGGAATCATCTGGCGCGGCGTGACGGCGGCGCTCATGCCGGTGTCGCTGGTGTTGCAAACCATGCCCTTGGTGGCGCTGACTCCCATCGTGGTGCTGGTCTTCGGCCGCGGCATCACCACCACGCTCGTGGTGACGGTGGCCGTGACCTTCTTCCCCGCCTTCATCACCATCGCACAAGGTCTGGCCCAGGTGCCGCAACCAGCACTCGATTTGCTCGACGTCTACGGCGCCGGCCGCCTGCAGAAACTGCGCTACGTGAGTCTTCCCGCAAGCCTCGCCCATGTCTGTGCAGCCGCGCGGTTGGTGGCGCCCGCCGCTCTGCTCGGCGTCATGATCGCCGAATGGCTCGCCACCGGCTACGGCTTGGGGAATTTATTGAACGAGGCCCGCGGCGAACTCGACTACGGAATGATCTGGGCGGTCGCCTTCGTCACCATCGCGGTATCCGTCGGCTTCTACCAGCTCGTGCGGCTGGTCGAAACCCGCCTGCTCGCACGCACCACCTGAAGGGGAGTAACCATGCTGATGCACCAACTGTTGATCGACGGCGCGGAACGCACGCCCGACCGTCCGGCCCTGCACTGGGTCGATCGCGACGTCGAGCTCACGTATGCAGAGGCCGTGCGCGCCATGGAGCACATGGCCGGCGCGCTCGCCTCCTTGGGGGCCCGCAAGGGCGAGCGCATCGCCGTGTTTGCGCATAACGGCATGGACTATCTTCTCACGCTCTTAGGCAGCTGGCGCATCGGCGCCATTGCCGCGTTGGTCAATGTGCAATTCGCCGACGAACTCGACTATTACTATGCCGATCACACGCCGAGCATCGTGATCTACACCCATGATATGGCGGCGCCGGTGCGGCGCGCGGCGCAAAGCTGCGGCAGCGTGCGCCATCTGGTCTGCATGGACGGTCCGCAAGAGGGCGCACTCTCACTGCCTGAATTGATGGCGGCACGCCTGCCCGCACCGCCCGACCCCGCCGACGAGAACGCGATCGCGCACCTCGCTTATACGTCGGGAACCACCGGCAAGCCGAAGGGCGCATGCCTCGCGCACGAGCCGACCACCCGCGCCGCGCGCTGCATCGCCGAGCGCCTGCGTATCACCCAGCACGACGAGAGCTTCGGCCCCACCGCCCTGTCGAGCTCATACCAGCTCGTCGCCAATCTCCTGCCGGCCTTGAGCCGCGGCGCCGGCGTGCACGTCATGGGAAAATGGAATCAGAGTGCCGGCTGGGATGGCCTCGACCGCACCCAGGCGAGTGTGCTCGTCGCCAACCCGACACTGCTCGGCCAAGTCCTGCTCGAGAGCCGCCGCCGCGGCCGCCTTCCGGGAAAGCTCCGCGCCGGACTTTCCGGCGGCGGGCCCGTGCCACCCACGCTAAAGCGTGCCTGGCGCGATGAACTCAAATTGCCGCTGATCGAAAGCTTTGGCCAAAGCGAGCTCGGAGGCTTCATGGCGTTGGGCTTTCCCGAACTCGAACTCGACGACGCCAAGCTCGCGCGCGTCGGACCGCCGCTGCCCGACAAAGAGGTGCGCATCGTCGATGCCGCCCGCCAGCCTGTGGCGCCCGGCGTCATCGGCGAGATCGAACTGCGCGGCGGCTTCATGCAAGGCTACTGGGGGCGTCCCGAGAAGACCGCGGAAACCATCGGCACCGGCTGGCTGCGCACCGGCGACTTAGGGTTAATCGACAGCGACGGCCATATCACCATGCGCGGCCGCCGCTCCGAGCTCATCGAAACCGATGGCGCTCTGTGGTATCCGCGCGATGTCGAAGAAGCCTTCTGTCAGGTAGCCGGCGTTGCCGAAGCGGCTCTCATCGGCGTGCCCGATGCACGCCATGGCCAACGGCCACTCGCCTTCGTCACCGCGTTGGCAGGTCACAGCATCGACGGCCCCGGTCTCAAAGCCGCCATCCAAGGCAAGGTCAGCTACGACATCACGCCGCTCACGGTGCACGTCGTGGCCGACCTACCCATGACCCCGACCGGCAAGATCTCCAAAGCCGATCTCGCCGCCCGCTGGAGCGCGATGCCATGACCGCCCGTGATTGGTGGGACCTGAGCACGCGCGATTTCGCCGATCGCGATATGCGCCACACCGTCGCCTTGTTGCCCGTCGCGGCAGTCGAGCAACATGGCCCGCATTTGCCGGTGCGCGTGGATGCCGCCATCAACGCAGGGATCCTCGCCGCGGCACGGTCCAAGGTGTCCGCGGATGTCGATTTACTCATCCTGCCCGCCCAAGCCGTCGGCAAATCAGACGAACACCTCGCCTTTCCCGGCACGCTCACCATCGCCCACGAAACGCTCGGCCGTCTCTGGTTCGATCTCGGCCACAGCGTGTACCGCGCCGGCATCCGCCGCCTCATCGTGTTCAATTCGCATGGCGGCCAGCCACAGCTCATCGACATCCTGTGCCGCGACCTGCGCGTCAAACTTGGGCTCCTCGCCGTCAATTGCGCATGGTTCAACCTCCTCGACATGAGCGATCTGTTCGAAGCCGAGGAACTGCGGCATGGCATTCACGGCGGCGCGATCGAAACCAGCATCATGCTGCATCTGCATCCGGAACTCGTCCGACTGCACGAAGCCAGAAACTTCGCCAACACCGCGGCAATCATCGAACGCGAGAATACCGTGCTCCGCGCCGAAGGCGCCGTCGGCTTCGGCTGGCAGACCCAGGATCTCAACGCGCACGGCGCCTGTGGCGATGCCACGAAGGCCAATGCGAGCGCCGGCGCCATACTGGTCGAACGCGCCGCGCAGGCGCTGGCGACGCTGGTCGACGAAGTCGCGCGCTTTCCTCTCGAGCGCATCGGCAGCGCGACACCAGCGCGGCCGGAAAAGCCAAACGTAACGAGGGGCAGCGTTGATTGATCTTGACGAACTGACCATCGATCAAGCTCAAACGGCGTTTGCCGCGAGCACTCTGACTGCCGAGGCGTTGACACTTGCCTGCCTCGAGCAGATTGCGCGCTGGAATCCGGCGTACAACGCGCTCATCTTTCTGAATGATCAAGCACTGACCACCGCGCGCCACATTGATCGGCAACGCCGCGGCGGCGCCGCGCTGGGACCGCTCGCCGGTATTCCCGTCGTCGTCAAGGACACCATCGACATGGTGGGCTTCCCCACCACGGCCGGCTGGAAATTACTCTACGGTAAAACAGGCGGCGTCGATTTGCTGCCGGCCACGGATGCACCTGTCGTGGCCCGGTTGCGGGACGCCGGGGCCGTCATTCTGGGCAAGACCAACGTCCCCATACTCAGTCACACCGGCACGCATGCCAACGACAGTTGGGCCGGGCCCACCTACAACGCCGCCGGGCGTGGCTTCGTGCCGGGCGGCAGCAGCGCCGGCACCGCCACGGCAGTCGCGGCCGGCATGGCCTTGGTAGGCTTGGGCGAGGAGACTGGAGGATCCATTCAGAATCCCGCCTCGGCGCAAGCGTTAATCGGTATCAAGCCGACCTTTGGTCTGGTCCCGACCGCCGGCGTCATGCCACTGTCGAGTTTACGCGATGTCGTCGGGCCGATGGCGCGCACCGTGCGGGATGCTGCCCTGACACTCGATGTGCTGGCGGGCTATACGGCGGACGATTTCAAAACGGTGGCCTGCATCGGGCACCGGCCGCCCGGCAGCTACGCTGCGAACTTAGAATCAGGCGCTCTCAAGCGCGCTCGCATCGGTACCTATGGCCCGGGCTGGCGGACGCAGCCGCTGTCGACGGAAACAACCCGATTGTATGAACGGGCACTCGCGGAACTCGGGACTCTGGGCGCTGAACTCATTCACGATCCCTTTGCCGGATCCGGATTCGGCGCGCTGCGTCGACCGACGCCGCCGTTGACGGAGGGCGACGAGCGCGGACTCGAGTCGCTGCCTTTCGACCTTCACCAATACCTGGTTCGCCTCGGGCCTGATGCCGCCTTGAAGACTTTCGCAGATTTCGTGCGCGCCACAGCGGCAGAGGATGCCTTCGGTCCCGCCGGGAAACTCCACTTCATGCACAGCGTGCCCGGATTTGCCAAGTGCCTGGCAGCCCCCACGGTGGCGCCAAACCAAGCTGAGTTCATCGCCTTACGGGAACGCTACCTCGCAGTCTTCAATGAAACATTCCATCGACACCGCTTGGATGCGCTGATCTTCCCGCAAATGAGATCCGAACTACCGGCGTTGTTCGCCGATGAAGCCATTGCCGAAACGACGGTGAGCGAAATCAACATCGCGGGATTGCCGGGAATCACGGTCCCGGCCGGCTATTACGCGTCGGGGGCGCCCTTTTGCCTGGTGTTCGTCGGCACCGCCTGGAGCGAGGCATGGTTGATCCGGTTGGCGTATGACTATGAACAGGCGACCCGCCATCGCCGGGCGCCACGCCTCGCATGACAAACAGGATGTAAAAGCAGCAGCCCACCTGTCAGCACTCCTCACCATGGCAGAGGTTCGCCCATGTGGATGAATGCGCCGTTTGGCCCCTTGGCGTCGAGCAGGGCGAGTGCAACGCTGGTCTTGGCGCCGTCGACAATCTCCATCGGTGCCGACGGCCCTCCCATATCGGTTTTCACGTAGCCTGGGTGCGCCGCGTTGACCTTGATAGGGGTATTGCGTAGTTCGTACGCAAGTTGCACGGTCCACGCGTTGACCGCTGTCTTCGAGACGTTGTAAGCCGGAATCTTGAAATCGTAGATCGCTGACGTCGGATCGGAATGCAGCGTCATGGACGCGAGCACGCTGGATAGGTTCACGATGCGCCCAGCGTCGGATTTCTTGAGCATGGGCAGGAACGCCTGAGTCACCGCAATCAACGCGAACAGATTCGTCTCGAAGACCTCACGCCACGTTTCGAGTCGCTGCTCGGATACGGTCTTCATCCCATCCTGAGGATTGATGCCGGCATTGTTGATGAGGATGTCCACGCGCCCGTATTTGGCCTCGATCGTCTTGGCGGCGGCGGCAATGCTGGTCGGGTTGGTCACATCAAGGGTCAGGGCCGTCACGTCCAGTCCTTCGCCCTGCAGTTGGAGAGCGGCCGCGATTCCCTTCGCATGATCGCGCGATGCGAGCAGGACGTGCACGCCGCCGGACTTGGCCAGCTGTCGGGCTGTTTCGAAACCGATGCCTTTGTTGGCGCCGGTGATGAGCGCAATTTTAGTCATGGCCATTCTCCGCAAGTCAAAAGATCAGATCAGTATGGTACTAGTGCGCGGTGATCGTCACGGGAATCGTAGCGTTGGCGGTGAGATTCTTGCTGTCAACCACCACCACATGCAACGAGTACGTTCCGGTCACCGGCGCGCTCCAGGTCAGCGTGAGTACTCCGGTGCTGGCCGATGCGCTCATGCCGGCCGGTACGCCGCTGATCGTGATCCACAGCGCGCTGGAGGCGTTATCCGTGATCCCGATCGAGCCGGTCAGCACTTTGCCCGCGACGCCCGTCAGCGTAATGGCTTGCACGACTGGCCCGTTGGGGCTGATGGTAACGGTGTAGACCCCCGACCCGGAGAGCCCGGTCTTGGCATCCTTTGCGGTGACCGTGACCGAGAAATTGCCGAGCGTCGGATTACTCCAGGAGACCAGGCCCGTGCTCGTAATCGTCATGCCGGAGGGCGCACCGGTGAGACTGTAGGTGAGCGGATTGGCATCCGTGGCACTGACCGTAAACGAGAGCGCCTTGCCCACCGTGCCCGCGATGCTGTTTGCGGTGACCACCGGTGCGGGCGGCGCGGCAATTTTGACGGTATAGAGACCCTGGCCGGAGAGACCGGTGGTGGCATCTTTGGCCATTACGGTCACTGCATAGGTACCAATGAGCGGCGAGGCCCAGCTGACCACACCGGCCGTGCTTACGGTCATTCCCGACGGGGCGCCTGAGAGGCTGTAGGTCACGGCATTCACGTCCGTGGCCTGGACCGTGAAAATGAGCGCCGTCTGCGCGACGCCTGAGATCGACCCGCCGGAGAGAGTCGGCGGCTGTGGCGCCACGATCGACACGCTGATCGTCGCCTGTCCGGAGAGGCCGGTGGTCGCATCGAGCGCGATGGCGGTGACCTTGTAGCTGCCGGCCACCGGCGCCGGCCAGCTGACCGCGCCGGTTGTGGTACTGATCGTCATGCCGGAAGGGGCACCGGTCAAGTTATAGGTAAGCGCATGGGTATCGGTGGCCGTAAGAGAAAAGGACAGCGCGGTGCCCACCTTCCCGGAGACGCTTGCCGCCGTCACCACCGGCGCGCTCGCCGGCGGCTGACCCATCAAAGCAGGCAGCAGGCTCGCGACATTCGGCGAGCCTAAGCCTGAGGGCAGATCGTAGCCAACGCCTGCGTAGCAGGTGGTGCAGATGCCGTCGGAACCGGTCTTCACATCGAGGAAGCTACTCGCATAAGTCGAGGGCTGGGTCGCAAGACCATAGAGCGTCGATTGGCTCGCACCGATCGGTGCGGTTGCAGCTTGCGCCCGCTCGGCATTGCCGATTGCGATGATGCCCGCCCACTGCGGCGTGGCCAAGCTCGTGCCGCCGAAGCTATACCAAGCCACGGTCGCGGAGCCTTGGGGCATGAGAGCGACATATTGGCCCGTGTTCGGGTCGGCATTGAAGGTCACATCCGCGACGTTCCGAAAGGCGGAGCGCGTGATCCCGGGAACCGCCAGAGTCTGATAGGCGGGTGTTGCGGTGTAAGCGCTGATGCCTCCGCCGGTGCCCGACCACACGGTCTCGCTCCGCGCGCCTCCCGAGTAATTCAGGCTCGTGCCCCCGACGGCCAGCACATGGGCGGATACGGACGGCCAATTGACCCCCTCGCCCGCGTCACCGGTGGCGGCCACGTAGGTCATGTTGGCAACGCTAAAGATCGAATCATAGGCGCTGGTCCAGCTGCCTTCGGCGCCCCCGAAACTCTGGGAGACCACCCCGGGGCCCATGGCATTGGCAAGCGCCACGGCGTTGGCCAGGCTGCTGGTCGACGAGTCGGACGCCTCGATCAGAATGATCCGGGCATACGGTGCCGTGGCATGTGCCCACTGCACATCCAAGGCAATTTCAGGCTGCCAGCTCGAGCTATACGGCGGCGCGGTGCTCGTCATCGCCCCTGCGGCAGTGCTGTAGACCACCGATAACACGCACCCGGTGTTGGGCGCGGCGGCGAGCGGCAGACCTGCCGTCACAGCAATCGGTGTGACCGTGCACGAGGGCAGGCCGAACTTCGAATTAAAGTAGGCAAGCTCCGCGGCCACGTTCGGATCATTGTCCGCATCGACCACGTAAATCGTCTGGCCGGCGCCGAGCTGCGCGGCCTGGGCGGAGCTCACGCTTGCGCTCGTACTCGGCAGACTCGGCAGTGAGTAGGCGGCACGAATTTGCGCGGGTGTGTAGACCGTAACGGTTGAGGCGGTGGCGAAAGGATCCGCCGCCGTGCCGCGTGCCAGCGAGGCTTCAGGGGCGGTGCCCGTTCGCAGCATCTGCTCCATGATCTCGGGCGTCAGGCGACGGGTCGACAACTGCGAGAATTCAGGGCGCACGGCAGCGCGATGCGGCTTTTCTCTCGCTGACGTCGCGGGGTCGATTCGATCAATATCCTCGGGCTCATCGAGAAACACCGGAGCCAGGTGATAGGCCGGCCGTGCATCCACGCGTGGCGCACTGAGCGTCATTGAAAGCCTATGCGCGGTGGGTACCGGCGCACTGATGTCGGCACCGAAAGCGGATAATCCGAACCCGCTTAGAAGTGCAGTGCTCGAGGCTAAAGAAAGAATCTGCGCGATTGCGCTCTTGACCGAACCCAATTGTCTCATGGCTATCCTTGTAGGTTATGTTCCATGAGAGCAACGCCGAACAATGGGCAACGACCCATTGGCAACCCCGCTACCTTTCTTTGTTAAAGGCCGGAGGCTTTGCGTCCCTATCTCGCGATAGGTTTGCCCTCCCGCGGGAAAGTATGTTTTTATTTTTGGAAGGACAAGCAACTGAACCGCTAAATGCGCACGACCCTCAGTGCATTTTCAAAACTCAGACTTGCACCGCATTTTTTTTGCTGCAGAGCCAGCTAAGTGGCGACAGCTTTATTGCTCGACATGCGTGAATATGTGTTCAACCAACTCGCGCGCGGCATCGGGCTTATCGAGAGCAATATGGTCAGCAATGGCATCGTAGTGATGCTTTAGTATCATTTTAGATTGCACAATCGGCTTCAAACCCGGAGTCCGCCCAACTCCTTTCGGCATGCGTCGGCAAATTCACCCAGGGGGTCGAGCTTGTTGTGATCCATAAAGGCATCGCGAAGCTCCTTGAGATTGCGGTTGGGTGCAATGTATGAGTCAACGATTGCACGCGCGACTTGTTCCGCGGCGATGACCACGGCTGTGGAGGAGAATAATCGCATCTGGCCGATGGACGCGGCCAGAAGCACGAGAACGTCCGGCGTCTCCGCCTCATGCGACATGGCATCGCTCATCCGCTTCGCGGCCTCGGTGATGAATTCGGCGTATAGCCTCTCGCGTTTCGCCATATCCGCTCCAAGCCGTTGGGATTGCAGCTGGCTTGTCTGAACCAGCCACGTGGTGGCGAAGGTTGTGATGGCGCCAACACTCGAGCCCGCGATGGCAGCCAAAGCCGAGATGACAGCGACTTCCATACGGCCCTCAACCCGCGCGCACCGCCGGTTCACTCATGGGTAATTTCATCGAGAACGGATGTTGCTCAGATTCTAATCGCAGTCTGAATGTCCTTCTGTACGATTGCGAACATACCGCGGGTTCACAAGGGTGGCTTTGCCGATCTGATCGAAATTTCACTGGCAACCGATCAATTTGCTGGTTGAACATGCCTTCGGTCACTTTTAAGCGCAACCAGCTTGATGCGGCCGACCCTCTGTGGGCCGACCAGAGGTCCGGTTCGGCATCAATTTGAAGCCAGCCGGTGCGCTGGCGTGGTGCGATCCGGAAGTTCTCGTACGGACCTTTCAATGGCCGCTCGCCGGCATCTAAAGTTACTGCGGCAACGTCTGGACATCGCAAACTACCACCATGAGCGATCGCCGCCTCAGCGTAGCCCGATCTGGTACCAGTCAATTTTCCTTGTGGCCACCATTGTCACTCCAAGTGCAGCGAACAAAAGCGCCGTACCCATCAGCAGCGCATTGTCTTCGGAAAGGAGCACCCCATAAAGGATCGCGTACAGCACGCCGATGCCGGCACCGAACTGTATGCCGAGCTTTCGCGCACCCAGCGCGCCGGCAAGATACACACCAATCAGGCCGACGCACGCCGCCGCTGATGCCGTGTACGCGAGCGCGAACGGCACGTGCTCCGACAACGCGATGAGTAATAGGAAAAAGATCGCCAACGCCAGGCCGACCAGCAAGTACTGCAGCGGATGAATGCGCAGGCGGCGCAGGATCTCGGTGAGGAAGAATGCCGCGAAGGTCAGCACTACGAAGAGGATCCCGTAGGTCACCGCACGCTGCGACATGGAATAGACGTTGACGGGTTCCAAGAATCCGACACCGAGAATCTCGGAGTTCCCGCCCGCAGGCCCCGCCCGGAGCACCTGATCGAAGTTGCGCGCCAGCGAGGAGACTTGCCAACGCGCTTCGAACCCCGAATCGGTGACCGTGCGGGCTATTGGCAAAAAGCGCCCCTGGAAACTGGGATTCGGCCAGTCGGACTTGAGGGCTACCGTCGTCTGGATGCCGACCGGAGCGAACGACAGATGCTCGGTACCCATCAGGTTGAGCGGAAACGAGAACTCAAATTGCCCTCCTTGGGCAGGAACCAATGCCCCGAGCGCGACCTTGGCACCCGCAAGGTCGTTCAGTCCCACCGTGCCGGTCGAAAAGCGATTATTCGCGCCGTTGACGAGCACGACGGGATCGTTGGAGATCCCCCGGGGATCCGACACGGCCAGCACGAGGAACGCGTCCGCGTCCAGGATCTTGCGCGAGGGATCCAAGCCGAGTCCGGCCGGTACCTGGAAATTTCCGGACACCTTCAAAGCCGAATGGAATAGCCGTGCGTGGTAGATGCCCCGGCTGCGCGTTTCCACCCGGGCCTCGCCGCTGATGTCGAGTGCCTGCGGGGGCAAGACCATCGTTCCCTCGACCACCTCGTCGCGAGTCGACTCCCGCTGTACCAGTTCATGGTAGCGAACCACGCAGACCGGCCCGATCACCGTCTGGCTCCCGGCCGCCGAGTCGGCGATTTCCCGAAGGACTTCGATCTGGCGGGCACTTCGGCCAGTAATTTGTGCTCCGATCAGGAGCAGCGGCACCAGCAGCACGACCGAGAGTGCAACGATGACACCGAGCTTCGAGAAGATCTTGTTTTCCACGGCATTCCCTATCCAAGTTACGACGAGGACACGATAGAGCGCAGCCGTGAAGTGCTAATGAAGCGAGTGTGAAGTCAGCCGGCACCGCGGCGGGACACCGTGATCCGGACGATGGCGCCGCCCTCCGGAGCGTTCTCGAAAGTCACGCTCCCCCGGTGGATCTTCGCCACCTCGCGCACGAAGGCGAGGCCGAGTCCCGTGCTTTTCTGGCCGGTGGCGGGTCGCGGCAAACTGTAAAATCGCTCGAACAGGTGGGGCAGCGCGAATTCCGGCGCTCCCGGACCCCGGTCACGCACGCTGACCTGGCAATCGGCCGCGGTCTGCGCGATCGAGATCGTGATGGTCCCGCCCTCAGGCGAGAAGTCGATGGCATTGTCGATGAGGTTATCGAGCGCCTGTTGCAGCAGAAAGGCATCGCCCCGAATCTCCCCCGTAGATTCCTGTGGGTAATCGACCGACAAACGGCGCGCTTCCAGCCTCGATGCGCGGCTGCGCAGGGAGTATCCGACGAGGTCCGAGAAAAAGAAAATCTTGGCATCCTCCGGGACTTGCAGCTGCTCAACCCGCGCCAACAACAACAGACGCTCGACGATGTGCTGTAGGCGTGCGGCCTGTTCCGCAATGTTGCGGACGAAGCGTTGCCGTTCCTCAGGCGCCGGGTTTTCCTGTAAGAGCTCTGCAGACGCTAGTACCGCAGTCAGCGGACTCTTGATCTCGTGCGTGAGACTCTGCATGTAGCTCTCGACATACTGCTTGCCGTCCAGGCGCTCGCGCATGAACGCCAGCGCGCGTGCCAGTTCTGACAGTTGCTGTCCGCCGACCGTGGGTGCGGTGACGCGCTCGCCGTTGGCGACGGCGCTGGCAAAGTCACGCAACCGGTTCAACGACCACGTCAGCCACCAGGTAAAGCCCAGCCCGATCAAGCCCGACGCGACGAGCAATCCGACGCCCAACCGCCGAACCTTGTGGCGCGCCTGTTCAGCGTACGGAAGCAGGGCCGCCATGGGTTTCGCCACGGAAATGACGCCGACGAGCTGGTCGTTGACGCGGATCGGCGCCGCGACATACATGATGATGGAGTCCGGATCATCGGGATCCTCGCGCGTGCTGCGGGCACCATATTCGCCGTGCAATACCCGCTCGACGTCCCGCCACTGGCTGTAATCGGCGTTGACGGCGATGCCCTCCGAATCATACGTCACGATGCCGTGCGCGTCGGTCATGTACACCCGCAGGTCCACCGCCTCTTTGTCGACCCCAAAGATGGTTGCCCGCGGCTCCCGCGCCAATGCCCGCCTCACCGCATTCGCGAATCTGCCGGTCGAAATCTGTCCCGACACCACGTCCTCGGCCGCCTGCTCGGCGAGCAGATTGGCCACATCGACCATCGTGTCCTCGGCGGCCTGCCGGACGCCCGGCTCGACCTCTCGCACCGCCACGTCGAGCACGAACCACGCCGCCAACCCGACGATCAGGAAGTAGCCTAAGAAGAAGCGGATCGCGATGTTCACGCGAAGTCGCTGCGGATGCTGTACCCCAGTCCCCGGTGCGTCTCGATCGGATCTCCGTCCCGGACGAGGCGGAGCTTCGCACGCAATGTCTTCACGTGGGCATCGACCGTTCGATCCATGCTCTCCTGCGCATCGCTCCACACCACCTCCATCAGGCGCGCGCGAGTGAGGACCCGACCCGGTCGTTCCAGCAACGCCGCGAGCAGCAAAAACTCATAGCGAGTCAGCGAGAGCCAGGTGTCCGCATAGGCGATCCGCGAGCCCTCGAGATCGACTTGGAACATTTGCTTCGCCGCCGGCTCCACCCGCGGAACCACCCGGGCGCGGCGTAGGATCGCCCGCACTCTCGAGGCGACCTCCCTCGGGCTGAAGGGCTTCGGCACGTAGTCATCCGCCCCCAGCTCGAGGCCGACGATCCGGTCAACCTCCTCGGATCGCGCGGTCAGGAAAATGACCGGCACGGTGGAATAACG
>Ga0116228_10003443_pt1 | contig 13894 bp, 6 predicted proteins | sample S1TSphfallax_2_FD_89694 | JGI IMG/M metagenome (GOLD analysis project Ga0116228, IMG submission 89694) | Host-associated microbial communities from peat moss isolated from Minnesota, USA - S1T2_Fc - Sphagnum fallax MG | ecosystem: Host-associated > Plants > Peat moss > Unclassified | place: USA... | reverse complement strand
GTCAAAAATCGGGATCAAAGGCTTTGTTCAAAAGGAAAAAAACCAATCAACATTGGTTACAAATAGTGAATTGATTGATTATTGAAAAATTCAACAATTGTCTTGAAACAAGGATCCAAGGGTGGGTTGTTCATAACTCATATGTAAGATCTGAAAATGTTCAATAATTGGACAAAGACCCTACCTATTTGGTGTAAGAACTAGACAACATTGGTTTGAATTCAACATGATGTATGCAACCACAAATTATCTTGCCCAATTCCATAGTCCAATGGATGAGCCCATACACAATCACACAATTCAATACCCAATTGATGATAACACCAAGTAGCTTTGTTGAATTCATTATTTGGTTGGTTATTTTTTTGCTTCATATGGCTAGATGGTTTGTTGGTGCTCTGAAGATGGTCTATGGATTTATTATTACCACAATTATAGTGGAATCCTATTTAGACACTTAAGTTGGTGTTTGATCTTGTTATGGTTCCATTTTATCTTCTATTTTTACAAGCTCTAAGATCAATTCAAATCATAAATTTGAATAATGTTTCGATAGTTGTAATAATTGTCTCTAGGGGATTGGTATGTTGGAAGCTGAAATCCAGCTATCTATGATCATATTGTTAAATGGACAAACATGAACAAGATGAAGATGCTTGTTATTTCCAAATGAAACAAAGTTATGGATGCAAATAGCTTAGACAACATAGGTTTGGAACATTTTTGCTGCAATGGTTTTTTAAGGTTGAATTAACCAATGTGATTTTCAGTGACTTGTTTAGACAGACATGGAAATATTTGAGTTTTGTAATTAACACTAAACCCTAATCCACATATTTAGTCAAAATATCTAATTATTTCAGAAAAAAAGGGTCCGATAGCCCCAATTCAAATATTTCAAAATTTCCATAGTTAAGTATAAGGATACAAGGTCTCTGATATATTTTTAATGTATTATGGTAACCCAGTGGAGTGGGTTGCTTCAAATGCTCAATAGGTGGTTCTAGCAGGGATGGGTCAAAACAATTGTTTTTTTTTCTAACTTGCCCTTTTGAGAATTATTTAACATTGAGCATTACTCACAAGTACGGTTAGTTTTCAGACTCCAATTCTGAGTCCTACAATATTTGTTCACATTGTCGTCTATTCACTCCACAAAAAACAATCACAATTCAACCTAGCTTACACCATTGGTAACCTTTCGCCCATACAATAAGATGATTGGATGCAGGACCACATGAATCTAGAATTCTGTAGCACAAGGAACATAACCAAAAGCACATCATCCCCATCTCCCCCTCCCCCAAGACTTGCAAAAATTGGCTAGAGAGCAAGGCCATGTAAAGCTCAGGCTTTTAGTTATATCCAGTGGTACACACAACTGTTTTGTACTGCAAGAAATACTTCAACATCCAAACTCTCACCATTACAAACTCAAAGTCACTGCGATGTAATGTCTGATGCTTATACATCAACTTCAAAGATGCATGCAACCATACGACGAGACAATGTCACAACACAACTTGGAAGAAACTTAAGGTACACCTAATAATCAACCCATATCCACCAGGTTGATATATGATGTGAGTCATGCATAACACCACTGCTACTAAAATGCATGAACTTCAACAACTTTGTGTTTTCATTATGCGGTTTTTTGTAGTTTGCGGATTTAGGAACCTGACTGATTTTGTTGAGGGTTTATTTCTATCACACTTTCATTGCAGGTTAAGTAAACAAAAAAAATTGTTATTTGCTATTTGAGATATATATTCCTGAACATGAGAATCTTCAAGCTTGTAGGCTGGGAGGTACCTTCTACAAGCATCCAGGGGAATGAATGGAAGTTGGCTTCAAGATCACCTTTGATGGGCAAACCCCATGAGTGCCTATCTTTTGACATTGAACTAAAGCCCAAAAGTACTTGACATTCCAAAATTGCTAAATTGTCAAACTTCATTCATTTTTGCAATGAACTACTCCATTAATAACATCAAGTTTTTCTGTCCTCAAAACAATTATGACCAGTTTAATCCTTATTTGAAATTTCCACAAATTTTTTTATTAAAGGTCTGGATTTCCAAAGTTACTGGTGTTATGTATGACTCACGAGGGAATGAATGTTCTGCATGTGCATTGGTCAATTGCTCAATTCTCCCAAATAAGCTATAATTTGGGTACTACTGGAAGAAAATCAATTTGACTCAAGGCAAGGTTTTATAAAGTTTTGACATCATGCTGATTGTATTATTCTCACATAATGGTGAGAATGGTGATGTTCGGATTGGTAGTCAGGTTCCAACCCTAAACCTTCGACCTCCATAGACCTACTATTTAGCACAAGGTACCCCACCTAGGGCTATCATTGACCCAATGATTCCACAACCATTTATTGCTTCGATGAACATTTCATAACAACAGTTTGCATGATGAAAAGAGGTGTAACCAGAACTTGTGTCAAAAAACTCTGTTGTATGACTAAATCGTAACAGGATGGTGTGTGGAAAGGTTGCCCTAATTGATGATTTGTTGTGTCAAATGTGATTGGCAGAAAGCACCAAAGATGGAAATGGTTAGTGATCATACACCCTAGAGGAAGTCATAGTTTTTTGCTATTTTGCTTATGTTTTGTTGTTTGCAGGTTATGAACGTTGGTCTGTTATTCTTCATGGTGCACTGACGTTCAAATCATGTGTTGGTGATGCAGTGTAGTTTTTGTGATTATTTGGTTGTTTGAAGGAGATGATTCAAGAGTTGCTAATGGAGGACAGTGTGCTTGGTGTTTGGAAGAGGATAAATGCAAGACAATGGAGAAGTTAAGCATCTTGGTTTGTCTTGTTCTTATGGACGGAATTGCTTTTGTTTTCAAGACTTAGGATTGATAGTTATGTTTTTGGGAATAAATACCTTAGCTCGAAGTTAGATAGTTTTGTGACTTAATTTCATAGAATTTATTGCACTAGAGTTAGAAAGTAGAACAATATGTAGTAGAGAATCAATAGGGACCTACTAATGGAAGGGATGAGAGCCTCAAGGGGATCAGTGGGCTAGTCTTTTGTGGGATGTTTTGCTCAAATCTAATGTGGTTGAACTTCATGTTGAATCATGAAAAGGGTCAAGTATTTGAAGTTTTGGGAGCTCTAAAGAATGTTTTAGTAGTTGGGAGTACTTGGGAAAAATGAAGAATATAAGAAGTATGCCAAGGGAACTGCTTGTTAGTATCATCTTCATGTCCAATACCAAGTCAACATTAAATTAGGTCTAGTTGGGAATGGGGTAGGGTGTTTTGCATTGTTTGGAAGTGTTGTTAAATGACCACAAGAATAGGCCATGATAGCCCACATTGAGAGGAGGTGAGAAGTGAATCGATCCATCAAAGTCCATAGGTTTTAATTTTGTTCTATGCTTCTAAACAAATTCAGGTTAGTTGGTTTAGGTTTATAGTTCTCATCAATCTGCTTTGATTCCATATACTTTTAGTCACACAACATTTGTTTAGTGTAAGAGAACATACAAACTTTAGTATGTCCTTTTGGTGATAAAGGCATTTCAATTATTTCAAGGAATGATTATGTTTAGTAACTAGTGGCCTCACACAAATTACCTAGTCCATAATGGGGTAAGGTAGACTTGTTCATCATTGAACAATATCTTATCACTAAACACTTATTATATTTTTTCATTCTTTGCTTTCTTTTTAGAGATCTTCATAGCCATGGGTGCCCCAAGTGAAGGTTTAAAAATATATCTTTGAATTTCAAAGATAAAGGAATAACACAAAATAGAAAGACAAAGAAAATGAGCTTGTCTAAAGAGAAAAGAAAAAAATAGTACACCCCCCTCCTTCCAAATCTTACATTTTTTTCATTTTCTCACGCATTCTAACTAATTTAAAAAGCTCTAGGCATGTCAATTGAAGCTTTATAATTTTTTTTGAATTCTATCTAACAATGTTTGAAATTCTTAATCTACAAAATGAAAATTGTTTTAACTATTGTCACCAAACAATTTTTTTTTGAATTCTATCTAACAATGTTTGAAATTCTTAATCTACAAAATGAAAATTGTTTTAACTATTGTCACCAAACAATTTTTTTTTCATTTTTAAAAAGCGCATCTTGACTTTTCTTAATGAATTTGAATGATTTTTGTGATGTTGGATGTGCCATGTGGAGGTCTACAACTTGTCTTTGAGCTTCAAAGGCAACAAATGACCATTCACTGATTTGTGTTTCTTTGATACTAAGTGTTTTGGTGATCAACCTAACTACCTTACATGCAAGCAAGTTCTTAATGGATGTCCCCTCACATCAATAAAATTCAACACTGCACAACTAGAAAGTAATTCAAACCTAAAGTTGGATTTTCGTATCACAATGTTTTCTTTGCATATTTGTAAATGGCAAGTTTTAATTAATGGATTAGGGAGGTAGTCTTGAAAAGACAAATTACAAGCTCCAATGTGAGATCACCATATGGCTTCCAAATAATTGAAATCCAACATACTTGATAAGATTACAATGAGCTGTCAAGTTTATTTGTTGTGCTTTATTACAATTGGCTAGCTCTTTTTAAAGTCATGTGCTATTTACTGCTGCCCCTTGATTTTAGTTGCAAGTTGTTGAGAGATTTGCTATTGATTTTTCTCTACACATTTATTTGTTATAACTTTATATAAACTAGCTTTTGTTCTATAAAATCATTTCATTTTCTTTAATGGTCATGTGCCAAATGAAGCACAAGTGTGTGCTCTAGTATTGGTCTACATAATCAACACCAACAGTGACTAATAAGCTCTAAGTTACATAGTTTTGTTTGTTTTTTATAAGTTTTGTTGCAGTAGCTTGTGCATTTTAGATAGAGTCCTTAGTAAGTCAATAGGTTATGGGTCCACATGGATTTGAATTTATAATCAACAAGTTTGTAGGAAAGAACTTCCATCTCTAGAAATTCAAGATGCAAATGTTACTCAAAGACAATTTTTTTGGAATGTAGTGTCATTAGTAAATGTCAAACTATTAGTAATTTTGGTAGAGTGGGAGAAGAGAGACATGAAGGTCATATAATTGACATAGGTAAAAGATTGTGAAAAAAGTTGGTAGACTAGATTTAAAAGGACCACACTAAGGAAGTAGCCATTGTTGTAGAACAAGTTTTTTCTACAACAACGAATGGTATAGAGAATAAAACATGGTACATCGATTCATGAGTGTCTCAACACCTCACATTCCAAAAAGATATTTTTTCCAGTTACAAGATTATTTCAAAAAAATCCATCTACATGGGTGATTATTCTATCCATTGGAATGTAAAGTGGTATTTAAACATGAGAGTGGGAGATCGTGAAGTTAGAGATGTCTTGCACATAATGTTGCATGTTCTTGGTCTTGTTAAGAATCTTTTTTTAGTTAGTAAGGCTAGTACTCAAGGCTTCAAAGTAGAATTTTAACAAGAAAAATGTAACATAAAAATTAATGCTTGAAAAATTCTTATAGGAGTAATAAAAGAAAATAGGTTGCATAGATTATTATGTTCACTAATAGTAGTTCATGAGAGTGTTCAAGTTGTTCAAAAGAATGAAACCTTGACAATTGGCATGAAAGATTGGCCATTTAAGTGAGCAAAATTTGAAGCTTCTCTTGTAGAAGAACATAGTCATTGGATTGAATGCTAGGATTGACCACCAACTTGCTTTTACACAAGTTGTGCTATTGGCAAACAATGTAGGAGTCCATTCCAAAAGGGAGACCCCCAAAAAATTTGCCAATTTCCCTTAGAATTAATACACATAGATTTGTGTGGCTTGATGAAAGCAATTTCAATGGGAGGAACCAAATACTTCATGACTTTCATAGATGACAACCAAGTATGGTGTGGATTTTTTTTTGAAACAAAAATCAAAAGCTTTGGTAATCTTCAAAGAGTTGCAAGCCATGGTGGAGACTAGCTCGAGAAGGAAGATCAAGGCCATCCAAAGTGACAACGGTTGTGAGTTCATTTGTAAAGCTTTCAAGGATCACTACAAAGTGAAAGGCATTTAACAATGGTTCATTGCACCATACAACCTGCAATCCAATGATATTGTAAAAAGGCTCAATTGAACTTTGGTTGAAATGGCTAGATGCATGTTCCATAACAAAAACATAGCCCACAACTTGTGGGCAAAAGTAGTGTCGATAGCTACCTAGTTAAAAAATACGAGTTAGGCAACAACTACCAAAAAGACTTAATTCCACTAGAAGTTTGGATTAAAGAAAAACTAAATATTGAGCATCCCAATTTTTTTGTTAACATTGCGTTACGTTTGTCCATAAACCAAAGGAGCACGAATTGAAATTGGAAAGTAAATACACTTAAGGCATTTTTGTGGGCTGTGATGGCAAGTCATATAAAGTGTGTCCATGCCAATTGAAAGAAGGTTGTGCACCATGTTTTGGTGGTTAAAAGCCTACTACTTCAAACCATGACCTAATTAAAAGATCTCATAGAATAACACATGATGATAAAAATCAACAAAACAACAAGGACCCTCATGATTTTGAAGTCATTGTTGAGGATTTTCATTTTAAAATCATCGTTGAAGATCATGGCATTGAGAAATCACTAGAGTTAGCTGCACAAGTTCATCATAGACATACTAAGGAGCGAAAACTTCCAAAAAGGTTGGAAGATTTTGTGATTTTGGTAGAATTTGCAAATGTTGCAAACTCCTTGGAGAATCTAGTGAATGTCATTGAAGCTCTAGTTAGAGATGATGCGCAAAATTGGAAGGTAGTTATGGAAGAAGAGATGAGTTTTTTGAAAAAGAACAACACATCGATATTGTCAAAACTTCTAACAAACCATAAAGCTATTAGTTGTAAGTGGGTGTTTTGAACTAAAAGGAATGCTTGTCGTCAAATTATACACCATAGGGCAAGATTCAAAATTAAAAGTTATGCATAAAAACATGAAGTAGACTTTAGCAATACATTTGTTCTAGTGGTGAAGTTCATTTACATTAATGTTATTGGTTATAATTGTGATAGGAGATTTGGAAGTATGCCAAGTTGATTTCAAAAGTGCATTCCTAAATGGTGGTTTAGAGGAAGTCATTTTCATAAAACAACCAAATGGATAGGTTCTAAAAGGGTAAGAAAAACTTGTTTGCAAGTTACAAAAATCTTTGTATGGGTTAAAGTAGAGCTCAAAAGCTCAGTACTAGAAAATAGACAATTTTCTTGTAAAAAATAATTTTAGCACTTGTTGTAATCATACCACAATGTTCATATCAACACATAGGAGGGTGTGATCATAATTGTGTATGTTTTCATTTTTCATAAACTGTGAAGGTCTTTCATTGGGTGAGAGACATCCTTTATAGTAGATTTTCCATGAGTAATTTAAGGGAGGTGGAGTTCATTTTAGGACTTCAAGTGACCAAGGATAAAAATTGGAGAAGCATCATGATGGGTGAATTTGGATATGTTACAAAACTACTAAGTAAGTTTGGTATGGCTACATGCAAATCTATTGCTACACCTTTTAATGTAGGTGCCAAACTTTCAAAAGGCCAAAGTCTTAGTTCAATGGAAGAAGAACATGAAATGACAAATGTTCCATATAAGGTGGCCATAAGTAGCTTCATGTATTGCATGGTTGGCATAAGACTGGACTTGGTTGTAACAATAGTATAACCTCCTTATAAGGTACAACCTATATAAAATACACCTTCGCAAATAGTACAAATTTTTTAAAATAACGCAAACCCTTTTATTCATCTATATTCAAACCTTTCTACGATAAATACACCTCCATTAAGTACTGAAAGTACACCAACCTAAGGTCACGGAGTGGTCACACAATTCTATATAAGGTACATTTGTCTATCTTTGGCCTTAATTGTTCTTGCCGGCGATGGAGCCTAAGAAGAAGAAACGAAAGGTGGTGGATCTAAATACAAAACTAGCCATCGTCAAGCACCTTGATGAGGGACATAGCATTAGAGCTACTGCTGATAAGTTCAGTGTTTCCAAAGGAACAGTCTAGGCTGCTAAGGAGAATAGAAACTTGATACTAAAGGAAGCAAAAAACAATTGTTCCTTATCAAAAGCAAGAATTGTCAAGCAAAACGACGTTAATGTTATCTTATGGAGATGGTTTGCAACAGCTCGTGCGAGAGGATATCCGATAAACATACTAATCTTGTAGGGGAAGGCCAAGCAAATTGTTAGCGAACTGGGAGTCGAAGGTGGTGACTTCTTAGCTTTGGAAGGGTGGTTGCAAAAATGGAAACAAGGTAACAATGTCCGATCGTATAAGATCAGCGGAGAATTTGGAAATGTCGACCTTGAGTGCGCTGAACAATGGAAATCATCTTTAATCTAATTAGATATGATTTGAAAAACGTGTTCAATATGGATGAAACGGGTCTCTTCTTTTATGCGTTGCCAGATTCAACTTTAAGTCATGTCAAGCAGTTGTGCAAGGGTGGGAAACAAGGAAAGGATTGGATCACAGTGGTCCTGGCGTGTTCTGCATTGGGAGAGAAATTGCTGCCATGGATGATCGGCAAATCCAAAAACCCAAGAGCATTTCGCAGGCAAGACATGAGCAAATTGAAAGTCGAGTATATAAACAGTGCGAAAGCTTGGATGATGAATCCGATCTTCAATTAATACCTAAAGGAACTTGATGAATACTTCAAGAGAAAAGGGCGCAAGATTGTGTTTTTTCTGGATAACGCTCTAGTGCATATTGTTGATGAGGCCACCAATTTTATGAACGTTGAGCTGTGCTATTTTTCGCCAAATCTGACCTCAGTTCTCCAGCCCCTTGATGCTGGCACCATTCGAAATTTGAAGGTGCTGTCCCGGAAATCTGAAGTCCTGTCCATATTGGACAACATCAATGATTCAATGTATGCATTAGACCTTGTTAGAAAGCTGACTATTTTAGATGCAATCAAATTCATTGACAAATCATGGTCAACGGTGAAAACTGAGACAATCCAAAAGTGTTTTTCTAAATGCGGCTTTGTTATCAATGGAAAAGAGGCTCAAGAGCTCAACGAGATTGTTACATAAGAAGAAGAGTTCACAACACTTGTAGTTAAAATCTGCATCCCACGACCCAATCTTGTCATTGAAGAGCAGTTACCAGAGTTCAAGATTGTTGAGGAACAAAACCTTATTCATTAACTGGTTGAAGAACACACTAATGTAGTTGAAGTAGAAGAAATATCGATCGAATTGGAAGACTTGGAGCAACCTGAAGTTCCAAAAGTCGTTTTTATTACAAAAGTAAGAAACATGGTAACTCAATTGATTTCGTTCACGAAAGCGCATTCACTTTTCAATGAGGAGTTCAATTTACTTAGCTTGAATGCAACTCTTAAAGACCTTTATAATTTTGCTTTAAAATAATCAAAGATACATCAATACTTTCAATGATTGAATAAACTTAAAGAACTACAATTGTAAGAAAACAAGAGTTTTAGATTTTGGGTTGAAGGTTACGGATTCTTCCTAAGGTTAGGGTTTCTCTACATAAAGTACACTTACTTTATAAGGTACAAGACGGATATTTTTTGGAGCAAATAGGGTGTACTTTATACGAAGGTTCTATTGAATAGGAGTTGTTCAATTCTTCAACAATCTTGGACTTCCAAATTGGCAAGCTATGAAGCAATATTTAGTTACTTGCAAGGTATGTAGAATATTGCATTATAATACTTTGCAAATTCCTTCAAGCAAGATAATGGTGTTCAATTGTATGGTTTTTGTGACTTGGATTAGGAAGGAATGTTGATACTAGGAGATCAACAATAGGTTATGTTTTTCTTCTTGGAAAAATAATTATTTTTTGGGTAAGCAAGAAACAAGCTACATTAGCCTCTTCCTCTATGGAGGTTAAATACATGGCTTCTATTTAAGCAATAAAAGACGCTATTTGGCTTAGAAGGTTTGTGGGAGAAGTTGGATATAAACAAGAAAAACCAATTTTAATCTTTATTGACTCTCAAGGAAGTTTAACATTACTAAAAAGTTTTGTGCACCATTCACACACAAAACACATAGATATTTAGTTCCATTTTGTGAAGGAAGTTCAATGAAAGAAATGACTATTGATATTTTTATAAAAGGAGTCTCTAAAGATCAGTTTGAAACTTGCAAAAGTAAATTAGGATTAATTCATCATGAATAAAAAACAAAATATCATTGAGTGGGAGTGATAAAATTACAATGAACTGTCAAGCTTGTCCCAACCCTAGCCTTAGGCTTGCAACCAAGGCAAAGGGGTTGCAAGGTTGCGGGCCAAGAGGAAGCCCGGAGTCACATCACGTGCTCTCGGGAGTGTAGGAAAGTGTGAGGGAGTGAACCCTCACACTCCCAAGGTAACTCCCACTTTGGGAGATGGAGTCCCGGTGGACTCCCGAAACTTTAGAGAGCGATTTGAGGGGTCAAAACTCAATGCCTTGTGGCGTTCTTTATATCATTATAAATCTCTTGGAACGTAGATGTCTAAAATGGGCTCGAATTGCTCATTTGGACATCTCAAACAGAAGTTATGGCCAAAATAAGGGCCGGGAGTCAAACTGTTAGTTTGACTCCCGACCAGAAAAAGTCAAGAATAGACCCGATTTACTTGACTGCAGACAACGTGCAACATACCGTTGGAAGGCTCTCAATGAGAGCTACAACTTTGCTTTAGACTGCGCTTCGATCCAAGGTTTGTTCACAAAGTTATGGGGCTCCAAAGTCGCAGGAGTCCTGACTAGCGCGATTTCGGAACTCCCACGTGGGAGTCCTGGGAGAAAAAAACCATTTGGATGTAGGCCCCGTGAAGATATACTATAAGTATATTATAAGGGGGAAGGTGGTGGCTTCCCCCAAGTTCGGGCTATGGTGAGTTTTGTGTGTCCGTGTTGCCTGTGGTTCGTCTTAGCACCAAAAATGTTCCAACTATGCACTAACCACTTTGTGTGGGTTATGTGCAGGGCTGTGTGAGTGAATGAAGCTTGTTAACTCTTTTTAGTCCCATCCTAAAGCTCCAACACGCCTTTTTACCTTTCAAACTGTTATGAGTTAGGAAACGTGCTTCGACTCTTCCTTCGTTCGCTGTCTTTCATTTGGACTCACATTTGAGTCCTTCAAGGAGTTGGGAGTGCGTCAAAGCTTATTTGTTCAACTTGACTACATATGGTTAGTTCTTTCTAGAGTCATGTGCTATTTACTATTGCCCCTTGATTTTAGCTACAAGTTGCTGAGAGTCTTGTTGTTCATTATTTTTTACACATTTATTTGTTAAACTTTATATAAACTAACTTTTGTTTTATAAAATCATCTCATTTTCTCTAATGGTCATGTGCTTAGTGAAACACAAGTGTGTGCTTAGTCTTGGTCTACATGATCAACATCGGTAATGATTAGTAAGTTCTAGGTCACATAATTTCGGTTGTTTCTTGTTAACTTTGTTGTTGTTTGCTTGTGCATTCTAGATGGAGTCCTAAATAAGTCAACAATACCTACATAAACAATCCATAATGTGTAAACTAATGTTGTGTGCAACCTTTTTTGGGTAGAAAAAAATTGTTGTGTTTTTTATAAGAAAACTGGAAAAAAATTGTTCTTTTTTAGGTTTAAATTCAACTACATTTGCAAAAAAATTGGAAAAAAATTCCGACTATTTTATGTCTCATATATATTTAAAAAATCATGGTTGTGCTTTTATTTCAAAATTAAAGAACCATTGGTTCCAATTTTATAAATGTTCCAGATTTAGACAATCATTGGTTCCAATTCTTTGAAAAAAATCAAAATCAAAGACTTGTAGGTTTCAGTTATTTCCAACACTTAAAGAACTCCTGATTTTTATGAACGGACCAGTAAAGAGACAATTTTTTGGTTGATTATTTGATTTAAAAATAAAATAAAATGAGAACCATGGTTATATATCAAAACCAATAATTTGATTTTTTGAGATTCATGGTTATGAATTGTAAAACCACCCAGGTAACCACAAGGGTCTCTTCATTTTTTCTAATAACTGCCCAACACTGGTATACTGTAAACCAATGTTGGGGAGGGTAATTTGCTTTGCCATGGTATATCCACAAGTATGTACAACCTAAATGTGCATTCAACCTCACTAGTAAAGCAGTTTTGCTACTCATTTAATTACCCTATTTGATTGGTAAATATTTTAAATTTATTCTATCTTTACTCCGCCCATCTGGTATATATTTGAGGTTTGCCTTTACCTTGGGAAGGGTAGTTGTTTTTTTAATGAATAAAAAGAGGGACTATGCCAACATCATTGTATAGCACATATGCATTTTTCCTATTTTCCAAGTGTTATGATGGATTTGTTTGAATTATGTTAATTAACTATTGAATCTATTTTGGTTTCAGCATTTGGTTTCTGTTCATTACACTAATTAACCAACCAATTGCCATTATAAGAATGCTTTGAAGTTATTCTTAGGGCTAGCTGATTGGTTTCATTCTATTTTTGTTTTTTATAGGGGATGTTTGAATTTTGATGTGTTCTTTTTGTTTGCAAGGCCAATTGCACAACAATAGTCTTTCCCAGTTGGCAACATGTGCCATAGTACCTTGCTAAAACAATTTACCTTGCATTTGCTTACTTAGTATATAGTTGCATTGGTAAATAAAGGATAAATGATGATTGAAAAATTACCCTTTGCCCATACCTTGTGAAATAAGGTAAATTGTATGCCATTCACCTTTGCCCTTACTCGGGTTGATAATTTGATACCATGGTACAAGTGCAAGTGTTGGTTCACCTAAGGCCGAGTCTCATGGCTGGTATTTGAAATCCTCTACCTCTGAATTTTCACACCCAATATTCAATGGCCTCTTGTGAGTCATCATGGGCCACATTTTGGATTATTATTATTATTATTATTATTGTTATTATTATTAGCTTGTACTATTAGTTATTTTGTTATCTTTGGTTTTATGTTATGCTAGTGTGATCCATATTAAATATTTGGGGGGTTCCTTTGAAGTTCACAATCTATTTTTTTTTGGCTATGAGTCTCAATGTTCACCCATCTATAGGTTCTAAGAAGGCAACATGAGGCAAGGCATATGAGACAAATTGAGGTGCTATCGAGAACATGTTGGGGTGAAAAACATTGGAAAAACATGTTGAGAACACATGAGGAACTTGAAGAGAACACATTGGGAACAATAAAAAATCCAAAAAAATCCAATACCACCCATCCTCCCCCCAGAAAAGAAGAAAAAACCTTGCAAATAAAAATCAAGGAAAATAACTAGGGGCATGTTGGGTGCATGTTGCAATTCCTTGTTACCGGAGCAGAATTTCTAATTCCCAACTATGTTCATGCTCATGGCACGTCTAAATGAAATTAACTTATTTAAAACTATTTAACAAGTTTAATGGGTTTCTATAAATTTTAACACTATAGTCAGGCTGCTCCATGGCACACTATCTTATATTCTAGTCATGGGGAAATGCATATCATAGTAGTTAGTAGTGTGTGGGGGGGGGGGGGACCATCTCATTCAAAAGACCATTCTATGAAAGCACACAAATATTGCAAAGTAGTTTAACATGAATACCATATGTACTAGTTTTTGTGGCATTTAAGTGCTATAATATTATCTCTACTCTAGTCATGTTTTAAAATGGCACACACCTAAGTTTAGCCATTTATGTTAATATGATTCTAGAAATTTGATATTTTGATTTAAGGTTTTAAATTAACGAGACAATAGGTAACTTATACCTGTTAAGGTATATATATATATATGGTACCTTAATATTAAACCCCCAAATATTAAACCCTTTAATATTAAGGTGTGCAACGTGGGCCCATCCCAATGGGCTTCTCTGAGCGTAGCCTTTCAGGCGTGACACACTG
>Ga0116228_10003442_pt1 | contig 13894 bp, 22 predicted proteins | sample S1TSphfallax_2_FD_89694 | JGI IMG/M metagenome (GOLD analysis project Ga0116228, IMG submission 89694) | Host-associated microbial communities from peat moss isolated from Minnesota, USA - S1T2_Fc - Sphagnum fallax MG | ecosystem: Host-associated > Plants > Peat moss > Unclassified | place... | reverse complement strand
TCCAATCACACTTGGTCAAAGGTCACTGGAAGCTGCGATCAAGCGGCCTGTATTGGTGGAATCCATTTGTCCGAGGCACGATCGGAACACCACCGCAAACAACGACATTAGTCAAGGGTTAAGAGCCTTTTAGTGACTTGACTTTTACAAGCGCCTCGTACGCCGCTCTTACAGGCAAATCTCTTGCAGCAACGCGATATCCGACTTGTTCAGCACGTTCATCACGAATACGGCTTAATGTTTGAAATAAAACTTTGAGGGCTGCTTCTGCCAAATCAATTTGGCGATACACCAAAACATGATCTTTTTCTGAAAGATCAAGTGCATCAACACCCTCAGTGATTTTCTTTTTTATTTCGCGCATGTAATTTCTCCGGAATGTTGTGCTATTTAGGAAAAAAAGACGCGCAGTTTATTAGACTGCGCGCCTCCCTCTGGCAAACGGCCACCCCATGCAAGAGACAATCCCTACCTCCACTCTACTTGCCCTAAGTGGATAGCAAACAGTATCAGACGACCGCGTTCAATGCAACTGGTGGTGTAGAACGTCCAGAAGAAGAGCTTCCTACAATGCGCGCCAGTGACACGCTGACTTGCATGGAAATCTTCGAAGCATTGCCAAGCGTATCATCATCGGAGAAACCAGAACCATATGCGGTCTTCGCCGAACCTCCGACCACCATAGCCATGGCATGGGCGCTGCTGACATTGCTGAAATTGCTGGTGCTTGGGGTTGCCACATGAGAAAATGACAAGGAATGAATGCGATAAGACGCGCCAGCATCCAATGACCGTTCAAGCTTGGCGCGTTCGGCATGCACCTTTTCGATGAGAACCAAACGAAGATCGCTTTCCGCTTCCTCAATCATGGAATACGGCACCGAAGTATCGACCCGCACATCGGTAATCGTCAGCCCCTTGCGGCTGGCTTCCTTGGCGCGATTGTCGAGATTGTAGTTCTCGGATTCTGGCACCCGAACACTGGCGTTCAACGTGACACGTTCCCAACCCGAAGCATCCGCGCTGCGAGTCATGTTGGAAAACTGCCAATCAGCCTCGATCAGCTTCTTCATGGTCGCCTTGATATCGGCGCGCAGAGCTTCCTCGGTGGTGTCACCAGCCACCAATGCGACCACGGTAGCGATCAGCTTGACAGTCTTGTTGACGATGGTGTGCTCAGCACGTAGCGTAAAGTCGATAGTATCCTGAATGATTTCAGAGTTCATAAAATATTTCCTAATCTGTGTTGAGAAACCACATTCTAGGAAATATTTGTTATGTTGTCCAGTTTAGATTTGCTCGTTGAAGCATGTCTGTATAGACATTTATTGCTTTAAGTTCATAATCTGAGAACTTTTGTTGTCTGATGTATCTAGTAAGTTCTTTGCTTTGTGTTGGTGTTAAGTTTATGTGTTGACGATAAACAAGATCACCAAGCGTTCGAACGAAAGTAAAAGGAGAGTCTGTAGCTTGAGCCAGCAGTTCAGGGTCTAATATAAAAATCTTCTTGAATGATTCTAGTTTAGCTGGAATCTTCAACTGTCCAGTGCCGGGATTAGGATCGCTGAATTTACCGGTTCCGAGAATGTTGGCCACCTTTGTGATATATTCTTTTACTAATGCTTTGTCATCTTTTGAAACAGTCAACGCATAAGCCATACGTACAATGTTGCTACGAATGTTTTCAAAATTTCTATCGTAGCCAGCGCCGCCCATGTTGCGGAATTCAAAAGAACCGTTTTTACGAGAACGTATTGACGAGTATTTTCCAAATGTACCCATCAATCTTTCACCAAGATTTTTGAGGAATGCAGTGATCTTACTCAAATCTCGTGTCTGCATAAAGTCCGCAGGATCAATTGTGACGGATGTACTACCAGATGTTACAGCAGTGAGATATTTCGCTAGCCTATTACGCATTAATGTTGCATGCTCATTGTCCAGACGATCAAACATCTGTGCAACATAATTCTCATCAAAGAAAATCATCATCTTCAAAAAATCAAAATTATCGGCACCTACACCATCAATACTCAATGTGACATGCAGACCAGTTGATTCATTGGTGATATGTCCGTGTTTCTTCATCCAGTCGAACACGATTTTCATATTGTTCAATGATTCTTCCAATGTGGCAGGCGGACTAACTACTTCTGCATTTGGCATATGTTCTTGTTCGCCATCTCCGGTAATGGATTCATCAGGTTTCATAACCCATTCACCCACACCTTGTTTTGCGGTTGACAATGTACTGACGAAAACTGGCGCTTTGACCGCCTGCTGAAGACTTTCTGATGCTTCTCGTCGAGCTTTATTCATACCTTGGTCTGCGGTGGTGAAAATACTTTCACCATGAATATACCAATCAAACATTGGTCGTATATGATACACGGTCATGACATCGACATTGTTATCAAAATATCTTTTGATATAATCATCAATGCTAAACTGACTTCGAATTTTTTCAAGATTGTCATCTAGCCATTTAGAATAAAATTCGTCTTTCCATTCCTGTCTGGTGACGTTGAGAGGTCGTTTATTTGTCTTAGACCAATCATTGAGATGTTCAGTCCAATGTTCGTCTACTAGGTCTGAAAACTGCTGTATATAAGCACGCTGAAATTCCTCAACGCCTCTATAGTTGAGATATTCCACGAGTTCATCCCATGGAAGCTTATTGGGATCGATGGTGTTTTCTGACACATCGATATTCAATAACATTTCACATTCGAAGCCCATCTTGATCGATGGATCGTCAATGATTTTCTGGAACTCTTTGCGCTTTGGCGCACGTTCCTTCAATATTTCAATAGCTCGCATAAAAGCTATTTACTCAATCATTCTAATGTGGTAGACAACAAAGCCTGATTGGAAAGTGCGCGATGAGAATCGGCAAGAAAATCTATAATATGGCCATCTTGACGGAGTTGCTGAAAGGCAGCCCTGAGATTATTGTGACTTTAGTCCGCAATAGTCGGGATGTTATCCTGACCGGTGAACATTCAATTCGGGTCAAAAAACGCGCCGAGATTATGGAATTCTTAGAAGGTAATACCAAAGGTATTATCGCCATTGATGTCGATAGCAGACTCACAGAACTTTCAGTTCACTTTGAACTTGAGTCAGACCTAGCAATGTTTTTGGTTAGATTTCAATAAAAAGCGGATAAGAGGGCAATCATGCCAGATGGACATCTACAAGCTAAGCCGATTGAGAAGGCGCTCAGTCTGACCGACCTTCCCAAGGACTGGAAGATCAAAAAGCTGCATGAAGCTGATGAGCGCGGCAATCTGTTTGCCATCTTTCGCCAAGAACATAAGATTTGGCGCTGCAAGAAGCGTTGCAAGACCGCAGTTGATGCGCTGTTTTTTATTGAGCGCGTGATTGCGAGAGAGGAACTCTGTGCTGTTTAAAACCAGCGTAGCTTGAACATGATCATGTCTGCCGAGTCTTCAAACTGAATAACCGGCAAGCTGCGCATCTCATTCTTCAACGGAACATTGGAAGCAAGACGGTTCTGAAGATCATTCACACGAATGAAAAGATACTTAGCAATCCATTTTTTGATATGTTGATTGCACCATTCCTCGACTTCAGGAATCAAATGTGGGCAGTCATGGACAAAGTACAGAGACCATACCCGGCTCGTCAGCAATAAGGTATTGGGTGGGAGTGGTATATCACTGTCGAACATACCAATATTTAGAACTTGACTTGAATGATGGATTATGAAACCCTATAGACTTTACAGGAGGTTGTCTATGCCAGCGCGGGACGCTACGAGCTAATCGAAGATTGGTTTCATCTTCTTGATTTCTGCTCTCAAAAACCATTTGATCAAAAGACCTTCAAGACACTGAGCGATGCTTATGCGAAAGCTTGGTCGCGTTCGAGCAATGAAGATCAAGGCTACGTTGTGGAGATTATAGCAAAGAGATTGTTACTATAATCAATAATACAACACTGTGCCTTTAGTCTGAAAGTGAAATGGTATTTCACCCAAGCGATGGTTTTGTTTATGAAGATAATAGATTAGCTCTCTTGGTGCAGGATCGAGTGATCCTGCAAAGTGTGATGTTCCGGTATCGCCGCCAATATAGGTTTCAGCTTCCATGATATGGCGAAGGTTTTCTCTAAAATCGCTACTGATGATGAAGCCGCGATAATTTATTTCTGACGGTGCCATGATACTACAAAACACTTTTTCATGATCTTTAAAATGTGACTTGCTGTAGCGATCGATTAGATTCTGAGTATTTTCTATCGACCAGTTTCGAAACTCATTGTATCCAGCGTCGAACACTGGTGTAATGCAAATCTTCTTTTTTTGAGGATACGGGTTTTTGATCTTTACGTAATCACCGGCTTTCTTACGATAATCCCAAACGCAATATTTTGGTAAAATGACCCCGCCACGCTCACGCGAGAGATAATCAGTGTGCTCGTACAAAAAGTCACGAAACTGGAATCGAAAATCTGCACGGAATAGAGTATTTTCTTCGATGTGTATCTTGATGTCTTGACGATTTTCACGCTGGCGAAGATGTTCAACGATATTGCAAAATCCAAGCATATCGCCATTGCGAACTGCCATGCCGTATTTTCTACCAGTTACATTCATGATCACTGTGCCATTTACATTTGGTACAGTAATAAGATCAAAATTGATATCCCGGTTGTAATCCATTGGATGTTGTCTTTGGCGTCTAAACATAATTTAATATGGTTGCATTAGATTTATAATGTAACGGAGCTTCTCCGTTAATTTTCTGCCAGTTCTCATGAAGATAATAGATCAGCGTTTTGGGATATGGATCGAGCGAACCAGCAAAATGCGACATACCAGTGTCGCCACCGATGTAGATTTCGGATTCCATAACGTGATTTAGATTTTCAATAAAGTCTTTGCTGATAACAAATCCACGATAGTTTAGTTCTGATGGTGTCACAATACCGCAGAAGACTTTTTCATATTCGTCAAACTCTGGTATGCTATACTGATCAATGAATTTCTGGGTATTGTCGATTGACCAGTTACGAAACTTATTATATTGAGCATCGAATACTGGCGTGATGCATATCTTCTTTTTTTGAGGATGTGGATTCTTGATTTTAACGTAATCACCCGCATCTCTGCGATAGTTCCAAATGTAAAGATTATCTAAAATCATACCGCCGGGTTCATTTGACAAATAATCAGTGTGTTGCATTAGAAAATCACGAAACTGGAATCTAAAATCGGCTTTGTGTATAGTGCCATCTTCGATATGTATTTTGATATCCTGACGTTTTTCACGTTGACGAAGATGTTCGACAATATTACACAATCCGATCATATCACCATTTCGTATTGCTACGCCATATCTTCGTGGGGTGACGTTCATAATAACTGAACCGCTCGGTACTCTGATACGATTGTAGTTTAGATTCATCACCAAATCTTTCCACGAGCGGAAAATATTTATTTGGTGCTGTGATACTTTTATAGACAGAGATTGGTAGCAGTGGCAAGATTCGAACTTGCGACCTTTCCCGTATGAAGGGACTGCTCTGACCAACTGAGCTACACTGCCATCAATAATGGTGATCTCGGTAGGATTCGAACCTACAATGACCAGACTAGGATTCTGGTTGCCATCCATTGGCACGAGATCAAATCAAACTTTGTGGCGCTCTAGACAGGATTCGAACCTGCATGTATCCATTAAACTTTCAACGGTTTCGGAAACCGAGGTTATACTAGAGCGTATTGGATTTGAGAGGTAGGCTACGATCCCACATTTCCGGTTTCAGAGACCAGCGTTCTGCCACTTGAACTACTCTCAATCATTGGAACTCCCGACAGGACTCGAACCTGCATGCAATCCAGTTACACTTTCAACTCGTTCGTAGCGAGAGGTGATACGGGAGTATAAAACTTGGCTGCCCCGGATGGATTCGAACCACCACTCTCCGATTCAAAGTCGGATGTTCTACCGTTAAACTACAAGGCATCATGGGGCGAAGGACGAGGCACGATCTCGCAACCTCCGGGATCACAACCCGGCGCTCTAACCAATTGAGCTACCTCCGCCACAGTATTCTATTTTCAAACAACAATAGGCACGACAACGCAAAGCACTGTGCTGGCCGTGTGTGAAAACTAGGTGGAGATGGTGGGCGTGGCAGGCTACGATCCTGCGACCTCTCGATTATCGGTCGAGTGCTCTACCAATTGAGCTACACGCCCATCGTCGCGCGCCTAATATGCCCGTAAAACGTTTGTCAGACGGTTTACGGACGCACGGACAGCGGATTAGTGGGTGTGATGTCGCCGAAAATCGACGGGCATTCGCGCGACAACACCAACAGTTCCTTCGCCCCACATGTTAGGCATGTGTCCGATGGAAATCTTGGTAATTCGTTGTCGAAGCATACGCATCGAACGCCTGAGAACAACAGGCAGCGTCATCAGATCGGTCATAGCGATCAGTCCTTTCACGCTGCTCATGGTTGATCTCCTTGGTAGAAAGCCGAGTATGGCTCAATCCTATTTAGTCTGTCAACAAAAATCTTTGACTTATCTAAGGTTGGTATACCACCCTGAAGAATAATCCTTGATTGGCGATGGCGAATCCTGCTCGAAGTCGTTTTTGAACATCATGAAAAGAGCGGCGTCGGATTTTCTGGCAAAAATAACCTTCACGACTGTTCTGAGTACTCTAAGTTTAAGATCATTGGAAGATTGCTGATATGTGCAGGTATCTTGGTAGATGATCTGCCATCTACCTCGACAGTTATGGCGACACCATTTGTAGACCAAATGATATTGAAAATCCGACGATGGAACAGCAAAGTTTTTGGTTGGATGCACCCAATGACGAAGCTTCCATGACCCAAAAGCTTGCGAAAGCCAAATGTATATTAGCAAAAATGCAACAAGGGACGGCAAGAATATCAGAAAATATATCGGGATGGGCATGTGCAAGCCCAGATACAAATAGCCAATCCAAAGATTGGAAATTATCACAATGGCTGCGCCTGTTATAAGTTGTCTCATCCGCTGATCACCGGCACCAACATGATTTTCTTTTCTGGTCCAGACAGGCTGGTTGCACGCGCGGCAGCCTGATAGTTGTATATTCCAGCCGCTTCTCGGTAGATCGTATAACCGCAATAGTTCGGACGCCACCACGCTTGGTGTTCGCCTGACCAAATCATCACCATTGTATTGGCCAATCGTTGGCTGACATACTTGGTGCCACGGTGCGGGAGAAGCTCGCTCATATTTACAGAGAAAGCCTAGAATCGGAGAAAAGTCAAGAAAAGGTGGTTGACCGAACTTCTAAAATGAGGTAAATATGTGAGTATGCCCGGTTAGCTCAGTGGTAGTAGCATCTCTTTTACACGGAGAGGGTCGGCGGTTCAAATCCGTCACCGGGTACCAAATTTTCAAATATTGCTATTTGATCCTATTGCCGCTATTTTTAGAAAAATATTTGATGAGTTATATTCAATGAAACATATGATGATTGTGGCTTTTGCGTTGTGTATCAGCGCGCCTTTGGCTTTTGCCATAACGCCCATACACACTGATCCACAAACTCCTGATCCTCATCTGACGCCGGGTGCGTGGAATAATCCTCCGACGCCATTGGATACACTGTGTGCGTCTGGTTATACCACAACAGTTCGCAATGTCCCAAAGAGCGTGAAAGATAAAGTCTTTGAGGAATACGGCTACGATCCAAAGTCGATCAACAAGGGCGATTATGAGATCGATCATCTGGTCTCATTGGAACTCGATGGCACCAATGACATCACAAATCTTTGGCCAGAGAGTTATGTCAGCCAACCGCTCAATGCTCATCGCAAGGATGTTCTAGAAAACACGCTGCATCGTCTAGTATGTTCTAAGCAATTGGATTTGAAGACGGCTCAGTTGGCAATCTCTCAAGATTGGGTAGCGGCATATCAAAAGTATGTGCTGCATAAAGGCAACTGACATGAAGCTTCTTCGCATTGTTGGTCAGCTTGTGCTCTTGGCCTTAGTCATTGCAGTATCAATTTTCACTTTAAGTGAACTCAATTTTGGTTTTGCAGAATCTCGGGTTCCTGACGCTTTGGTTAATAAACCAAGCAGGACAATTTTGATACGTCGCACCGCCAACGGCGATTTCTTGGATATCTATAAACTTCACGAATTTGTTGCCTTCGATGATAGAGGCGCTGTTTGTTTTAAGGCCGAAGACAAGTCGATTTGTCTCAGATCACCAGACATTGAAATCATTTACTTTAACGCTACTCCACAGCCGGGCGATGGCTGGGACTCATGGGACGAGTTCCATAAAGATCGTTAAGTTCTAATAGCTTTCACAAAATCGTTATTGTGACTTAGGAAATTGGCAACTTTCTGCCGATTTCTTGCGTTTACGTTGCACGACACACATAAGTCCTAACCATTCCTTAATAATCTGGATTAGGAAACTTATTTTCTCCGAAAAAAATGTTGGGTAGCCTTGATCCAAATCGGTGTCTCAGGCGTAGAGCGATTTGAGCGCGTGTCTCCCGCATAAGTTGTAAACAAGGATGGACAACATGGTTTTGGTTGAAAATCTCAAAGCTTTTTTCAACTGCCAAGATCAATCTCCCAAATGGTTAAAGACCACTCGAAAACTCAGCGACCTTCCAAGATTTTTACCGAAATACAAAGATGTTAATCAAGTCGAAGAAATCGACTTATTTGGTCTGAATGAAGCCGACTTTATTAACCGAATTGTCTGGATTATCGATAATTTAGCCAATGAATGGTGGCTAAATGAGGATCGCAGGAAAATCTATCTCACCTCGGAGCGAGACCGAGTACATTATTATATGATGTGGGTCGAAATTTGAAAAATATCGGTTGACGGAACCGAGTTCTGTGATAATCTCTGTTTCAGAGAGACGACACACTTAGACAAGAGATTTATCCCATGCCCAAGTCAGCCAACCCCTTCGCCAACGCCAAGGTCATTGCCGCCGTCAAGTCCACCAAGAAGGACGACAAGAAGAAGGTTCAGATCGACGGTCTGAACACGCTGGCCAATATCGACGCCGTGATGAAGGCGCTGAAGGCGATGCGCGATACCGTCGAGGTGGACATCAAGACGGCGCAGAAGGATTATTTCGTCGCCGAAGCCGTTCGTACCGGCACTCGTCCTGACAACTTCCGTGGCATCGATGGCAATGCCAGCGCGTCTTGCGAGCTTCGCACCCGTGGCACCAACAGCCCGCTGAATCCCGAAGAAGTCAAGCTGTGCAAGGAATATGGTCTGCCGACAGCGACCGAGACTTCGGTGCAAGAAACCTTCATCATCAATCCCGAATATCTCGGCAATGGCGCGCTGCTTGAGCGTGTTGGCGCGGCGATCGCCAAGGTGAAGGACATCCCGGAAGACTTCATCATGAAGCAGGAAGCCGTTTCCAAGACGGTCGTCGATGCCAAGGCGCTGGAAGTGCTGTGCGCGACCAAGGATGCCAACAAGATTTCCACCCTGCTGGGTGTGGTCGGCGTGCTGGCGCTGAAGGTCGGCGGCGATGTTGATATGGCGAACGCGCTCAAGACGGTTGCCGGTCTGCTGAACACGAAGGAATCGGACACCACCGCTAATACGGCGGCGGCGTAATAGACGAGTATCTGTGACTCCAAAACAGAAGCTGGTTTTGCAAATCGTATGCGATAGCCCTCATGGTCATTCTACCATCGAGGATATCGCATACGAGGCTCAAACAAGTCCGCAAGCTGTTGGCAGGATTGTGTTGGCATTATCTTCGGCGTCACTCGTTTCAAAACAACGGTTTGGCTCCAAGAAGTGGGAAATATGGCCTTACCGATAGGGGGCGCGAAGAAAACTCTAAGGTACAAACATGATTACCAAGTCCGAAATCGTACTGTCCGAAATCGTCCTGCTGGACGAAAATGGCGTCATTCTTTGGGACGGATATGTTTCGTCATCTGCGGTTATGCCACGCATCAACGAGTTGATCGCAATCAACAAGCTGTTGCTTGAAGTTTACCAGATCACGCATGAATGGCCGGAACGGAATGACGCACAACTGACGAAAGAAACGGTGCGTATTATCGTCTACACCAAGCGACTGAAAGTCGGATAACATGTCCGACAATCTTTTTGTCCAACCTTGGCGCCACAAGCCGACGCTGTTAAAGACATATGAATTTGTCTATCGGCGTCCCATAGATTGGAAAAACGACGAAGAAATCGTCGCGTGGTGCTATGCCAATATCAAAGGAAGTTGGGAAGCAACGGTCTTGCCGAGCATGTTCTTTTGCTTTGAGCTAAAGGAAGATGCGGCACTTTTTGTGTTGCATTGGCCGTTGGTTCGCTACACCGGCTCGCTTCGTTTTCCGATTGGTGGGTACAATGTCTGATCTACTCGACGTTTGTCTGTGCGATACCAAGACAGGACGGTCTCGCACCATCGCCGAAGGCGTAACGAGATCGCAAGCTGATGCGATTTTTGCTCATGCGTTGGCAAATCGTGTTGCAAAAACTGATTTGATCTATACTGTTTCACGGTCACAAAACAGTGATTTGGAGAAAAACATGACCAAGGATGATCAAGACCGAGCCTCGATACGCTATGCCATGGCTTATCGCTCCAATGATATTTACATGGGATCGATGGCACTTGCTGAATTGTACCATATTCTTGGGCTTAGTTTCGGCGCTTCTGGCTTTGATGAAGCCTTAAATCAGGCTACACGCCAGCAACTCAACAAGCTCTTAACAAAATGTGAAAATGTGCTGTATTATGCCAGCAGGCACCCGATCGTCACTTGTCCTTCGTGTGGACAGACTATACAAAAATCCTGATCGCATTTATTAATGCGTTAACCTTTACAGAGTATAGTCTGCTTTATCAGAACCGATTTAGACACAGAGGCTCACATGCAAGTCCATCCCCAAGATATGATCAATTTCGTCGAGGCGCGCGGCTATAGCGTCGAGCGTATCTTCAATACCACCCAAGTGTGGCTTGACACCGACGTGCAGTTACGCTGCGTCGGCTATTCGCTGCGTGGTCCGCACGGCACCAAGACCGTCCTGAAGATCGACGCCAATGGTTTGGTCGATCTGAACGCCGCCCGTCTGTGGTGCGAGGGCGTGGATCGTTCCAAGCAGCGCGTCCAGCGCGAGGGTGCTTGGATCGGTCAGCGCAAGGCGCATCTCAGCCCGTCTGGCTGGCATCGGACTGGTAGGGTCTGATATGGCAAAAACGCTAAACCACCCGCGCCATGCTTGCATGCAGATTCGTCGCAAACTCGTGACGCATTCAACCCTGAACATGATGACGGGAGAGACAGCCGAAGCTGGGCAGGAGTGGCACACCGAGGCTTGTGGGGCGCCGCTTTGGAGCGACGAGGAACGCGAAACTGGATTTTGCCGTTCTTGTTTATCCGGGTGGACACACCCGGATAACTTCCCATTAACAGCGGAGGCTGTGTGATGACTCCTGAAATACCGCAAATACCGCATGACGGAGAGACTTTGAGACGCTATACTCGTCTTCTGCGCGACAAGAAAACCTTTGTCTGTCGCGTTGACGCCGATGGCAAGGTGGACATGAATTCTTGTCTGCTATTTGACGGTATCACCGAAGAGCCGGTGAGAGCCAATCTCGTGATTAACTACAGATAGGTTGTCACAAACGACCTATCTCGTCTCCTATAGAATAGAGGGCGGTAATTCAGCCGACCCATTTTGGAGTATCGCCCCCATGACCAACAAGAATCAAGATTTGTCCAGCAAGGAACGATTGCAAGCCGAGATTATCAGCCTCAGTGAGCGCGCAAAGCTGGACTCATGGTCTGACTTCATTCGTGAACTGAAGGTGCCCGGCGACATCTACCCAGCCATGGCGACTCTCAGACCGGCTCTGATGCCCAAGGGGCGGGCACTGACGGCAGAGGAATGCCAAGTGCTGTATGATATCATCGCCACGCTGATGGAGACCAACGCCGCCCTGAAGTCCCACACCGAACAGACCGCCATTCTGGTGAAGGATTGGGTGAAGCTGTTTAACGGTATCCAGACCGTGGCGCACAAGATCGAGGATTTCGCCAACTTCAGGCGCGTCGGAGAAGACGATAACGCCGAGGAACGTGCCGCCTAACCAACGGCTAGTCGGGTCGCTCCCGATGAAGAGAAGGACGGTGGGAGACCGTACGACAAAGCGCCCGGCACCCGGATAGGTGCCCCGTGATCCGGGACAGGATCAGCCTCAGACAAGGCTATAGGGGGAGGGATGGAGGCTGAAAAGCCGATGAAGTCCTTCCCCCATGTTTTATTTCCAATATTGAAAACAGACAGGCTTTTGTTCTACAATCTTGCTTGATTGTGGAAATAGTGCATGCCGTCTAATGTTCTTGTCAATGAACTAACTGATATTTGGATCGAACCTCCCCCAGATAGCCTGAAAATCCTCGATAGGGAGCATGTTATGCTCTTTGATGTTGAAGATTTTTGGACGCAACTGGCGATCTCTCTTGATTATAGCAAGGGAGAAATCGGTGATTGCTGCGGCGTCAGCTATCAATATAGCTGCATACCGTCATTCATCTTAAAGCCCTACGTCAAGAACTTACTACCCGGTCAGATCGATTGGGTGACGCTTACTCTTGATCAGGAAATCGTCATTATAGTTCACTACGTCGTTATGGTTGAGAATCCAGATTCCGGTTCGATGGATGTTGGTTCAATCACAGTGCCAAAAATAAACATCAAGACCGGTTTGATCGCTGATTCAAATTTGATTGTTGCGAAAATCCGTATGATGGGCGATCAAATCATTCAAGAGAATTTAGTTAGACGGGAAGCTAGTTGAGATGCCAAGTTTTCATTGGCAGGATGAAGCCACTGGGCTTTTTTATAAGGGTACTGAGATTGTCGGCAAGGCATGGCAAGATCGTAGGGCAGTTCTGCAATATGCTGCACGCGGTCGTGGCAAACGCTTCTCTGACGTTGGTAAAGCCAAGTTGCATGTTCTATGGCTAATCGGACATTTTGAGCCGCCAGAAGGCTATCAGAAGCTTAGAAGAGCTTGTTTGGATGCCGAACTTGGCTCGCAGGAACGCAATATCCTTCAAGATAAAGTCGCGCGTTGGGAGTTGATGCATCCGGGATATTTTACCATCCCAGATTGGTTACACAATTCATTCCCGATTGAGGACATTCCAAGTACTTGGAAACTTGTCGAATATGACAGTGAAGAGAAGATTTATACAACACATGATTTCAACGTGACGGAATATTTGACTAGAGAACGCCAGCTTCGTCATTTGGTCGATCGTTTTGGGGTAAGCGTCAAAGAAGTTTTCAAGAAAATAGAAAAGAAAAACGCGCTGTCTGGTTTTACACATATGGTTGTTATTGGACCTGATTTTGATAATGATGAACTTCTTGAACTGTTAGCACCAGAAAACGATAAGAAGAAGATCGACGAGGGCTTAAAAAATCTAGGAATCAAACGAACAGATATTGTAAAAACAACTGTCGGTCCCACGACTGCCATTGCATTCAAAAATCTTTCAACTCTCGTTGGTTTTCGCCTTGGATATACTGGCAAGTATCCAGCAAAAGTTCTTGATTTAAACACTCTTACCGAACTGGTAGATTAAATGAAAAATCCATTTGTACCTAAAGTCAAAAGCTCAATGCCGACTTCTCCAAAACCAAGCCATTCATTATTAGCACTAAAGTACGCGCAATCTCAAAACGTCTATGGCTCATTTGATCCAGAGCCTGTTGAGATTAAACTGTCATTGGTTCGACAACTGAAAAATGATGATCTGGATCGGATCGCCGCTACACCACTTTATTTGCAAATGATACGCAATAGACTAAAATTTGAT
>Ga0116228_10003441_pt1 | contig 13896 bp, 15 predicted proteins | sample S1TSphfallax_2_FD_89694 | JGI IMG/M metagenome (GOLD analysis project Ga0116228, IMG submission 89694) | Host-associated microbial communities from peat moss isolated from Minnesota, USA - S1T2_Fc - Sphagnum fallax MG | ecosystem: Host-associated > Plants > Peat moss > Unclassified | place... | reverse complement strand
GTGTGCCACATGGGAAGTATGGCGAGCTTGCAGAATTTATTCTCGACGTGGATGTTTCGGACAAAGTGCATTCGTGATTATTGACATTTTTTTTTTTCCCGGATTTCACTACGAAATTCAGACAAGCTTGATTTTGGACTTGGGTTTGAGGTCTTTGGTGAATATTCCCCCACGGTCCCCAATACGTTCCCCAAATTCCTAATGTGTTCCCAATAGTAACTCATTTTTATCCCATATCCTTTGCCTTAAGTTTTATTCTTTGTAACCTTTATAGTCAGCCTAAAAAGGTCTTGTTTGGGGACTTTCCAATGCTTCATTACATTTTCGTGTGATGCTCATCACAAAGGAAAACAAATTGAACCAAAATTGAGATTTTGGTGTTGCCAAAAGTTCCCCATAATATTCTCATAAGTTTTCTTAACTTTCAAATGGGTTCCCAAAGGGTTCACCAATATGTTCTCAAAACCAATGTTAGGGGGGGGCACATAAAGTCTTTTTTTTCTTTTGCAATGAGCCTCTTTGATTGGTACATCAATTAAAAAAAAAACGGTTAAGAGTTGATTGGCTTTATGAAGAGAAATGTTTATTTTTCAATCTTATGATATAGTTGAGGTGGCAATCATGCATAAGGTAATTTAATCAAATTTAACTATTGAAAAAATATGAAAGGACAACATCTAAATATGCTTATATATTCTTGGTTCCCTACTTGAACTATGTGTGGGAATTCGGGAATATTAAATTTATTTTTTTGAATTTTGGCAATTGTTTTTCAAAACATCATTAAATTTTTGACAAAAATGTCAAATCTTTTGCAACAATGCAAAATTTTGCACCAAAAAAAGGGTTGATGAGAAGAAGGTTTTTAGAGTTATTCAAAATCATTTGCCAAATGACCTCTTTAAGGGTCATTTCAAATACAAACACAATTTCGCACTATTTAAGAGCCATTGGTTCTTTCAACCCCACAAAATATAAACTTATAAAGTAACCCTATTGTGTAAAGCACATGCAATTTTTTTGAAAGGATCTTCTAAATAGTGGGAGCATAAGGTAGGGTTGACTAGTGATCTTTTTGACCCATGTTTTATTTGAGTAATGGTCTTTTCCTAATCATATTGATTAGTCAACGTGGTCACTTGTCACTTTGACCATATATTAATCAAAATGGTGGTAAAAGTGATTGATAGTGTGATGTAAATATGACCTAAGTAGGTAGGTAATTTCTTTCATTGCAAAATTCAATCAAACTCAACACATTATCAAATTCCCCTCATTTTGATGTCTACAAGATTTTCTTCTTTGTACACATTGCAAAAGAATGTTCAACTATAAATTTGGCGGTATTTTATGGCTCAAAAAAATAAATAGATTATAAAGCTTTGTTAAAATATGTGTTGAATTACACATGCCACATTAAGGGCCACTTTAGACAAGGCTCCAAGGAATAGGCTCCAAATGAAATCGAACATTCATATTGGTCAAGAGCTTTAAATTGGTCCCAAAGCTTTTAGAGAAGGATCCAAGACCAAGACAAATCAAATTGTAATTTAGCTTACATAACATCATTTTCGAAGAAAGGCCAATTGGTCTAGACCAAAAAAAAATGGTTAAAGGAGAACTCATAGTTTGGAGAACCAAAGTGCAAATTAGGGTTCATGGTTGTTCATTTTTTGCTCTTTTTCACTATCTTTTAAAATCCATGTTGTTCAAATTTTATGAAAATGAAAGAAATGGTATGGATTGAGGACATTGTTGAAAGCACACAAGCTCCCCCATTTTTTACTAATTTAAAAGTTGACGTGGTTAGTTTTGTGGATCCTCACAAGCTGGTTGTTAAAAAGAATGCATTTTTAGCTTTTCCAATTGCATGAAATGGAGGTGAATCAAAAAGTGGGGTAGAAAGTGGAGGCTTGAAATGCCAATTTTCACACGTGGAAAGGGAATTGGATTTACAAGAGATTTCTAAACCAATTCACATTTTTAGGAAGAGGGCATAAAATAAAAGGTAGTTGTGGTGAAGGTGAAGATGAAAAAGGTGAAAAGGTTGAAAGAAATTGGGTGGATGGTGAAATACTACACCTCATTGTTCTAAGAGGAGAAATGGAGCTTGAATTTGCCAAAATTGAAAAAAAAAGGTAAAATTTGTTTTCATCCTTGAATTATAAAAAAATTGAAACCATAATTGTGAATGTCAAAAAAATTTAATTCAAAATATGAAATTTATAGCGAGTAAGATTTTTTTTACAAAAGATCATATTCAAATTGGGCCAATTTCAAGTAATCATTGTCATGAATGTCCCTTCTATGATGCATTAAATAGTTGGTGGCATTGAAATGGAGATATGATGAAACATGTGAGCATTTTTGCTAATGAAATTGAAGAAATTGTAGGCAATCTAGAGCCCCAAGTAGATTTTGATTTGTTTCAAAGGATGAGGGTAGTAAAAAGCCAATGGAAAAACCTTTCACCCCAAATGAGGTTAAAAACAGAGAAAAAAACAAAAGCTTAATGTGTATTAACATTTTTCAACCATGGATAAAAACAGTATAACTAGGCTACAATAATTTGTTGAAACTAATGTTTTTTGGAAACATGGATGCCCAAATTGAACGTTTCATAAATACATTACAAGTTATATAAGATGTGAACTTATGACTCATTCTTCTAACCCATAATTAGATGTATTTGGGAAGGAATTTTATTTTTTTTCAAATTGAATTCAAAAATTTTTTTGGCGAAAACTTCATGAGTTGCCATAGTTCTTATCAACATCTTGTTGATTTTTTTCTTTTGTTTTCCTACTATGATTGTTTTCCATGGTTGTTAACACATGATATTCATCTTTACCTTGATGTTCCATGGCTTCCATGTGGGCGTAGTCACAATAACATGTACCACAACAAATGTAACACTTATTTGATTTTTTCATGTTTTAAAATCATAATTTAATTTAATGTTGAAATTATAAGATTTTTTATATAATTTTTTCTTTAATATATCATGGGAACATGTGAAGTAATTTGAAATTAATCCAATGAATAAAAATTTAACAAAAACACTCATTAAACACTATAATGTTTGTTTTTAAGTAGTAAAAGGATTTGTAAAAGGATTTCAATATTTTTTTAAATGATATTTTTTGTCAATTTGTAACATGAAACTTAATAAAATAGTATGAGGAATTTTTAAAAAAAATTTAAAGATTTTTTCGAAGATTTTTTCAAAAATATTTTAAGAATATTTCCCTAAAAGCAATCACAAAAGCAGTAAAAAAAAAGGTGGGTGTGGTTTATGTTATCCCATGTGCACCCATGTCCTCCATGTCATTTTTATCATTTCCATCCACCATCCTTGGATTTTGTAACCTCTTCAACAACTTAAAAAAATCAACTCCTTTCAAATTCTCAAATGTTATATTTATTTCAATTTGTGCATCTTTTTGAGCTTCCAAAGCCTAATCCATGTCAAAGCCAGTTGAGTTAGCAATGTACATGTTGTGCAAACATATGCAAGTTGTGATTAAGTCTAGCATGTGGCATAATGAATCTACCTTTCAACATTCCAAAAGTTCTTTCCATTGACATCCTTGTGTTAGATTGTATAAATTAAATGTGCTTTGTATTTTGGTACTCCATCTTTCTCATTTTGGAAGGGAAAATAAAACCATGGCCACATTGGATAAGTAGCATCTCCTATCAACTTATAAGGTAAGAATTTGTCTTTCATCAAACATTTTCCTACATTTATTTTTTGGAAAAAAACCCAATCATGGATTTACTTTCTTCCCCCCCTAACCATAATTCCAAAAATTGCACTTGAATTTACAATTCCTTGAATTAATGTGGAGTAAAACGTTTTTTTGAGAATAATGTGATTTTGGGTCTACCTTAGGTGCAACAATTGGAATGTGATTACCATCTATGGCACCTAGAATGTATGGAATTCCATGCAAGCTTTCAAAATCAATAGTTATTTCTTTGATCTTATTTCTAGTCAATTTAGGTATCACCAATGGTTTCAATTGGTTTCTAATTGCTAAATAAAATTCTTTCACTATAATTGATCTTGTATTTTTTTTAATGTCATAAACCTTTCAACACATTTACAAAGAATTTTCACTATTTAGTTGTGCAGGAACCATTTTTCCTCTAGTTCAACATGGATGTTTTATCTCATGTGCATATGTTTTCATTCAAGACTTGGACCGATAACCTTAATCAAAGAATTAAATGTGTCATAACTTAACTTTGTTTGTTATTGAAACATCTTTTCAAAAAAACTCACCAAAAGTTAATTCTTCATGTATCCCACTACCCTTTCATACCTTCACATGTTGTGAACTTTTGATGCCATGTCAACAAACTCCATGAAAAACAACATTGCCTTCATCATATCCAATATTGTCCAATAAGTACTTGTTGCACTATAAACACTTGTGCAATCACTTGATGCATGGCCATTGTAAAAACAAAAACTATCAATATCTTGTGCATATGCTCATCCATTGTGTGTAATAAGAATAAGAAAAAAACACAAAAAATAGAAAAGACCATGAAAGAAAGGAAGAAAAGATAAAAGACCAAAAGTTAACCTAATCCTTTCACATGTTAATCACACATTTTTTATATTGGACCCTTGAATTGAACCTCACACCTTTAAACACACTCATTGTATTGTAGGAAAAAATGTTTATTTTTAATGTGAAGAACGGTCTAATTCAAGGTTCAATTTTCCCCAAGTTAATGGACGTGCACATGTAGATTTTGGGTGCACCCATCCAATTGATGGGTTGTTTTAAAATCTACTCATCTATTTGTTGGGTTTCTTCGAAAAATATGAATGTTGGGTAAGTAATTTAATCATGCTTCTATATCATTTTATTTTTTGGGTTGTGACTTTCCTTTTTGTATCATGAAGTTTCATATCATTATGAAATGTAAAAAAAGTTCATATGATTAATTTTTTAAATATATATTTTTATAAAGATATAAATAATTTGTCGTAACCTTAACCTTGGGCTCGCGACCAAAGCAAGGGTTTGCGAAGGTGCAGGCCAAGAATGAAACGGAAGAATCACATTTCATGCCCATGAGAGTGTGGGAGAGTGTGAGCGAATGAACCTCCACATTCCCAAGTGAGCTCCCATTTTGGGAATTGGAGTCCTGGTGGATTTTCAAATTTTCAAAAAGAGATTACAAGCGTTAAAACCCATTGGGTTGAAAAGTTCCTTATATCATTAGAAAGATCTTGGAATGTAGGTGTCTAATATGGGTTGGCATGACCCATTTGAATACTTAAAACACAAGTTATGGCCAGAAGAAGGATCGGGAGTCAAATTGCCAATTTGACCCCTGACCACTAAAAGTTGAGAATTGCCCTGATTTCCTTACATGTAGATGGTGTGTCACATATTGTTGGAAAACTCTCAATGAGGGCTACAACTTTGCTTCAACCTCACCTCAATCGAAGATCTGCACACAAAGTTATGGGCCTCCAAAGTCACAAGAGTCCCAATTTCAAGAATTTTGGGACTCCCAGTGGGAGCCTCCAAACAAAATGACATTTGGGTGCTGGCCTTGTGGCCAAGCATAGAAAATACTATAAGGGGGAAGGTGATGGCTTCCCCCAAGTCTAGGCCATGGTGAGTCTTGTGAGTCCATGTTTACATGTGGTTCGCCCATGCACTAAAAATGTTCAGTTACGTTTTAACCAACTTGTTATTTAGTTTGTGTATGTCCATGTGAGTAATTAACTTGCTTGTCAATCTTCCTAGTCCCCATCCTGGAGCTCTAGCATGCCCCTCTACCCCCGAAATGTTGCAAGTCGGGGAGTGTGCCCCAACTTCTTTTCCTTTTGTTGTCTTCACCTTTGGACTCGCAGTTGAATTTATTAAGGAGTTTGCGGGTGCATCATAATTAGTTTCAATTCCTTTAAGAAAAATTTAAATGAGATTCTTAAAAAATTGATTCAAAAAATTACACAATAATTGATTAAAATAAAACACATCAGTTGTATAATATAATATAATATAATATTTTTGAAATTAATTTAAAAAAAATCTAATGTTATTTAAAAACTTCAATAAATCTTTGATGAATATTTAATAACAAAAATCATAATGAAATTGATTTTTAATTGATTGATTTTTTTGTATTTTTGTTGGCTTTTATGTTATAAAAAAATATTATTGCCCTAAAATAATAGATATTCATGTATGATTTTAAGTTTTACTAAACACAATTAATTGGTCCTTGGACCATCATCTAAAATGGCCTTAATTAAAACCCTGGGCATTTGTACACATGTTTGTCAATTAACTAATTAATTTTGAAGAAACTATTTCAAAAAATGATATCTTCCCAAATATTCTATTAGATTTTTTATTTTCTTTCAAAAAACATATTTGTGGAATTTTTTTTTCTTGAAATTTTCAATATTTTAAAAAATGATATAATATCTTGTGTCTAAACCTATCTTAAGTGACTAGGGTGGTTGGGTTTGAAAGATAAGTGTGTGCAAAACAATCCACTATGGATGAATGTGATAAGCAAGGTAGTCCGTTATGGATGAATGTGGTAGGGACTATTGTAATACTTTTACCATTTCGGCATAAATTAGATTTTTTTTTTGCCAAACTTTTGAATTTTTTATTATTATTTGTGTTGAAATTTTAATAAAATCAAAAATTCAATTGTTAGGTTGTGAATCATAGACATAGATTGTTTGTTTTTGGGTAAAGAAAAAATCGAATAAAAACCAGACTAAGCCTAGGCGAAGCCAAAAACAAACTTGCACAAAAGGTGGAGAAGAAAGTGGCAGAAGCCAATCCACTTAAACCAAGAAGGCAAAAGCAAACAAGAAAGAAAGTAGCCCAAGGAAAAGGCCACCAAAAAACCCAATGTCTCACTATGGAACCTAAGAAAAAAATTGTTTCTTTAAACAATCTACTATTTAGTTTTATGAACGTATATTAGGAGAAGGAGCTTATGATGAGCATCTTGATTACCCTAAGGATTATCATTTGTAAGCGTGAAAAGTGGTCTTCTAAACATGGTTTCAAAAGAAGTATCCTACCTTTTAATTTGTTACGCATGTGGGGTAGTTTGAACATTGAGCTCAATTGAAAGATCTTGCCTTCTTCCAAGAGGAGAAGGTCTAGAAGGAAAATCTTCATCAAATCACATATATTGTCTTATGGGTGATGAATTTCTCCATTTGTTGTGAAATTGGCAAAATTTTTCATGTGTAGCTTCCAAATTCAAATTTTATATACTATTATGAAATTGTGAATACAACTGGGATGTGTCTTCCCTTTTGCTTCCTTTCGTTGGATGCAAATTTCCCTATGGAAGAGATCTAATCTTGTGAATTGATTATGCATGCTGATTGACCCAAAAATCTTGCATCTCAACTAGTGATTTTAAAAATTGCAACTCCTTTGGAAGATTAAAGTAAGATTAAGCCATCTATCTTGGTTGTTATACATTTGAACCTTTGGGTGGATGAAAAGCCCCATTTTATAGTTTACCATATGCTTGGGAAGAAAAAATATATCGATACTTAGGTGAAAATGTTTTTCTTGCAAGTCCTACTCACATTTATGACACCAAATCAACCATAATAGAGAGGATTTAAGAATATCCCAAGGAATTAATAACGTGATGATGCATGACTTACTAATATCCCGTTCTATTTCCTTTTCATTTGTAACTTCATTATGAATGACTGAAACTCACCCAACAAAATGTCCTCCCATGAACTATGCCTTGCCAAAAGAACATATATAACCTTAAGCTCTTTAAACTTATTAAATGCTTCTTAAACTGCTACACGCCTCATAAGCCCATGCTTAGAGGTCTCCAAGACACCATCATCACATAAATTACAAATCTCTTGATGACCTATTAAGTGAAAGCACATTAAGGTGGAATATTTTTCAACATATGTGAAGTTTATATCACTACAACAAAAGGTGTCCTTGTACACCAAGTGATTTCACTAGATGTTGAATGAATTCACTAGTTATAATGAACAGGACCTAGTGGGCAAGTAGTGAATTCATTGGCTTAATGAACGGGGATTAATGAACTAAACCCACATTTTGTAGTAATGTTAAAATAAAGGTCCATATTACATTGTAGCAAAATAAATTATATTGCACAAGTCATATGGCAAGGCTAAACAATTTTCTTTTTACTTTTAGACTTTATTAATGGTAGATAATTATATCAAAAATTTACATTAATTGGGATCCTTCTACCATTGTAAGCTATATCATAGCTAACCTTCTTAGGTAGCCAAGGGTGCCACATTTTTTGATATATTTTCCTTTTTCTTGTTGTGTGTATCCCTTTTCTGGAAAGGTTGCATCCATCTTCATGGGTTTCAACTATTTTGTAACCCCTATTCAATACCCTCTTTTTTTTGTGTAATTGAAGAATTTGTTAAGAAGCATATTCCCCTACCTTTGCCACAACCATTCAATTGGATCTTAACCTTTCCTTCCTCATCCTCATTGTCATTCCATAAGTCCTCTAAGTGTTGAAACCCTTTTGAGGCCTAAAGACAAAATTTAGACCTAGGTTCAAATCCCCAAGGCAAACCCTCTTGGCTAATAATTTTCATGTTACCAAACAATGGTTGATAAAACATTTCTTTTTAGCTAGTTGTTGGTTATTGTTAGGAGATCCCCATTTGTACCTTACAACATGTTGTCTAAATTGCTTGCAATATAGGAGATCCATGATTTATGAAATTTTCTTAGCTGCCATTAGCCACCTTGTTGTGGGATGCCACTATCCTCTATAGTTATGTTTCAATTGATCCACCCTATGGCGAATGAGGATCTTCCATGGTTTTGGTCTTAGGTTAAAACCTTGAATCAACATTTTTATAAGAAGTGTAAATGTTTGAGCTTCTAGATCTAGTATTTTAATCTTTGGACCTTTAGTCCATGGTAGTATGGTTGTATCCCATGCCACCTTGGCCTTGGCTTTACTACTTGTTTTACCTAACCAAACAAAATTACAAACAAAGGTTTTGACTTTCTTTAAAAATGACAGAGATATGTCCACACAAGAAATTGTGTACCACAGAAATGCAAGGATGATTTGATTTGCAATTGATAGGCACTTAGAATTCTAAGATGTTAACTTCCCTCTCATTAATTGAAGCACCTTATTATCCTTCTCCTTCTATGACATTCTAAAGTTGATTGAGAACCCAAGATATTTAGCTTTGTTATCAAATGTTTACCAAAGCAACCCTTTGTCTTCCCCCCAAGACCATTTTCTTTTCTTCTTGGAAGCCCATATAGCACTTGACTTATGCCAATTAACCTTCCCTTTTGAAGCTTCACAAAATGTTTGAAGAACTTAGAATGTCTTTTGCAAGTTGTTTGGGTTCCCTTTCAAAAACATCATTGCATCATCTGCAAACATTTGGTCACGAATTTGGGTACCATCAAGAAGAGTTAACCTTTCAATTTTGTATCTTGGATTAAAAATCATATAACCTAGTAGATTTACCACAAAGAGATATAGATAAGGTGTTATGGGGCATCTTTGACAAATTGTTCCCTCCATTTGAAAAGATTTTCCTTTTTGTCCATTCACCACCACTAAAGTCTCTACCTCTTCATACAATGTTGTTGTCCATTGAATCCATTAGTTTGAAAAACCTAGCTTTCTCATTAACTCTTGCAAGAATATCCAATTAATTATATCATATTATGCATTCTCAAAATCGAAAAGAAACATGACTAGGTTTTGGTCACTTTCATTCACCCACTCCATTACCTCAAAAACTAAAAACACATTATTTAGAATAAATTTACCTTGAACAAAACCTATTTGGGTTGGTCATATCCACAAGGGTAGAAAGGATCGAAGTCTATTAGCTAATGTCTTTGAAGCAATCTTATATGTGGATCCCAACACTAAGATTGGCCTATAATTAATGATGAGATTAATATCCCTTAGTTTTGGGATGAGTGATTGTAGACCAACCTTAAGCTCCTTGTGCATCCTTCCTTTTTGAAATGTCTCCTACAAAAGGTTTTTGATGTCCATTCCTACCTCTTGCCACATTTCATGGAAGAATTCCATAGGGATGCCATCTACCCCCAGAGCCTTATGTTTGGGAAAATCCATTGCTACCCTATGAATTTCAATGTCTAAGAAATTTTGTAATTAAAACATATTTTTGTCCTTTGTTACTATTGTTGGTATAGTGTTTAGACATTATAGTTTTGCTTGAGTATTGTTCTCCACTAAAAGGTCTTTTATGTATAGGTGATGGTAAAAAACTTGAACATACTGCTTCATGTCCTCTCCATTTCAAATAGTTTGCCCACCATCTAGCAACTCTTTGAACATAATGAATGGCCTATGAACTTTGTGGAATTCAAAGAATTTTCGAGAGCATTTGTCTCCAACTGAAATCCACTTGGTTGCTATTGCATTCTTTGTGGACTTTAACTTATCCATTTTTGCTTTCTCTAGCAATTCCCGAGTTTTATTAAGCTTATCCCAAGCTTGAACATTGTCCTAGTTTGCCATGAGTTTTTCCTCTACTACATCTATTTGTACAAAGTACTCTGAGTACAAATTTTTGCCTTATGCTTTGAGTTTCTTTGTGATCACATCACTTTCCTTTTTGGTGCAAAATAAAACTTTAGCAACTTGTGCATGGAGTCCTTGGCATGCTACCTCCTCCATCCCTTGTTTCCAAGCCTTCAATAATTGGTGTTTTATATGCAAATTGAATCCCATTTGGCTCCTTTTTTTTATGCGTCCATGAAGATAACTATAAAAAGGTAGTAGAGTGGTTTGAGATATGGGCCATTGTAGACCAAATCCTGACCTTACTTCTTATATGTTGAACATGAATATCTAGGTAGAATTTATCTAAGTGTGACCAGATTGTAGATGGAGCCCTCCTACACCAAGTTAAATTCTTGTGGGGTGAATGCATGGTAAGGTGGCTCATTTATGGAATCATAATCATATTTTTGCAAGGTACATTTTGTTTAAATGGATGTGGTGATAAATGTATATTCCAATTTGTTGATTGATAATTGATTTTAAATTCATAACTTGATTATGAAACTAAAAATATAATTTCTTTTGAAAATGTTACCCCTATTGTTAATAATGGACTTTTGAAGTGACAATGTATGGATTGGTTTCCTGACTACAATGGTATAACATCAATGTGTTCATAGTAAATTTCAATTTAATTAATTTTTAATGATTAAGTATAAGTTGAAAAATGGAATAAATAACATATGTATGGGACCATTTTCTTGAAAACCTTTTTTTATAAATTTATAAAATTAAAAATGGTTAAAATTTGATTTTATTTTCATAAGTCCTTATGAGTTACAAAATATTTTTTCTTTCAATTTTTTTTATTCTTAAAGTGTTTGATTATGAAATATCCAAAAGGGCCATAATTCATATGGACTTTATGAAACATTTTTCCGAATATTATATTTTTAAAAAATTGCATCCATCAAAACATCTAATGTCATCATCATTTTATTTAAGTTTAAAAATAGAATATGGATGTTCACAAATGTATGAACATCAACTTATAAATGATTATAATCATAAGTTATGATACACAAGTAACCATGTTCTTTAACAAAAATTATATGGATTCTTATGGAATGGAACATCTACTTAAAATGAGCCACCATACCATGCATTCACCTTATGCCTTATTCTCTTAAATTCGTCTAGGTTCCAAACATCCATCAACCCTAAGCTTGCCATGAATGCAATATGTGCATTAAATTCCCTCCCTTCCATTGTGTTGCCAAAATAACCTTGATTACGATCTTCAATCGATTCCACATTATTGAAGTCTCCTTCTACAATCCATTTAACTTTTGGTAATGGTACATATGCTAGGGTTTTCCAAAGCCTTGCACACCTTATAGTGTTGTTTTGTTCATAAATGCACATTATCCCCACCTTATAATAGAGTATAATTTGAAAGTCAAGGATTGAAACCTCCTAGGAATGATTATTTCATGTTTTTCCACCAATGGGGTTAATTTAGATGATAATATTATTGTTGTGCGTCCTTTAAATCTATTGCTCTTTGTGGAGAACATAGCATCATTCCAAAAACTTGCAGCTCCTTTGAAGTTCATTTGGCTTGTTTTCTTCAAACAATCTTACATACCCATGTGATGCTCCTAAAGCATAATTACTTTGAACTGAGGTGAAGCTTTTTTAAAAAGCTTGTGTATGTCACAACATTGCTTAACACCTTGAATCCCTTGGCCAAGACTCTTAATATTTAACGAAGCTATCACCACATCTTGCTTATTCATTAATTAGATGAAAATTTTCTAATAAATTTTCTTGGGAATGTCCCTACTTTTTTGCCAAATTTTCAAATTTTTTTTCACTTCACTTGGAAGTTGGTTTTGTTGGGGAGATGTCCTTGTTTATCACCTTTCTACATATTATAGGGTATAAGAATGTATCAACATCTTGGATATGAATCTACTCACCCAAATTTGCTCCTACGGCCACTGTTATTTCCATTTCTAATGGATTGGAAGCCACCCAAACCTATTTGGCTTTTGGAGGAATATCTCTTCTTTGTTCACTAAAATGATTGCCATCCAAACACAATGTTGTGACACCTCATTTCCTTTTAGCCATGTGTAGTACAAAGAGGCATCATTCCATGTTTTGAAAGGATTTCCTTTATTGCGTTCATTTATGATGATTATAAAGAAGTTTCACTCACAATGTGTTTTTTCACCAATTTTGATGTCCATCGAGTTATTCCTTTTATGATAAACACTTCAACCATTGCTATTGGTTTTCTTCCTTATTTTTAAAAATCTTTAAATATATGTTTTTTTTTTCACCCTTCTCATTAATTTCAAATTATGTGACAAAAATTGGAAAAACTTTGCCTCTCTTAATAGTTGATTATGGATAGTTAGCAAACAATGATCTCCAAAAATCCATTGGCAATGAAGTGGTTTTATACCTCTTTTTCATAGATGTAGGCTCCTTTTGGTTGATGTCAATAGTTGGAGGTGTGTTGATTTTCCTTCCTCTCCTCTTGCCCCTTTAAGTCCTCCAAATGAATTCCATTTTGTTGTCCTCATTTGGAAAAGTTAGTGAATCATAGGAATATTAAAATTAACGATTCAATGAAGGTGTAGCATGTGATTCTTGAACTTCCAAAAAACATTTGGAGCTCAATAGGTCTTGATTAAAAGAATAACGCGAAAGTGTTGGAGTTCTTGAAGTGTCCTTTGAGATTGATGCTCCTAAGATGAAGGGTTGCATCCCTTCCTTCAAAGCTATTGCATAGTCCCCCTTCCTTGACTACATAATTTCATGTGGAAGAAAATTGTCTAACTACAATCCAATGTCTATTTGTGGTGTTGAGAATTGAAGAGATTCTTGAAATGTTGGGAAATCATCCACATGAGTGTCCTCCATTTGATGCCTTGAGTTGTCATCCTTCCTTGTGACAATAATAGACCATGCACTTTCTTTCACGTGTCAGTTTTGAGGTTGACTCAGATCGCATGCTCAGGCTAGCTTATGATGTACAGCTGCAATTGCTTGCAGCCAGGTGAAAAGTCTTACTCGGGAACCAGAGTGCTATGGGTAGAAAGAGCCGATTGCCTACTTGCTGGCTAGCACAAGTAGATGAACGACTATCAACATACAATTTGTGCATTGATAGCGATCAACTGCCACCATGTGCTCACTTCAAGCAATTGGCTAAAAGGCAATACATTGCACACCATCAAGTGGCTGCAGCTAACTCCAGCAGGGTGAGAGCCTATCTGGGGTTGAATAGCTCAACACATTATGGCTACAAAGAATACCTCTCCAGGGTAGACAATG
>Ga0116228_10003440_pt1 | contig 13900 bp, 4 predicted proteins | sample S1TSphfallax_2_FD_89694 | JGI IMG/M metagenome (GOLD analysis project Ga0116228, IMG submission 89694) | Host-associated microbial communities from peat moss isolated from Minnesota, USA - S1T2_Fc - Sphagnum fallax MG | ecosystem: Host-associated > Plants > Peat moss > Unclassified | place: USA... | reverse complement strand
CAACTTTTTTTTTGTTCAAATGATTTTAAACTTTCAAAAGGAAATAAATGTAATTATGTACATTATTGAATTTTTAAAAAAAAACTTGAATCATTTCATTTGAAATCAAAGTTTATGTTTTTATAATGTTTAAAATGAAATATTTGATAAAGAGAATGTAATGTAGCATATTATCACAATAAGTGGGTTTGCTTGATGGTAAAGGTGTTTGCCTCCATTCCAAATGTCAAAGGATGAAACCCCATGGGTGATGTTGTGTGTGGTCAACAATGGTATGTTGACCGAATATTCTCCCATTGAATTTTTAGAATAGGTGCCTAGGTTGATTATGTGGCCTACTTACCTACTTAGATTAGTTTTAAAACCTAACCTAAGTAGTGACACGTGTCAATAAATCATATGTTTAAAAAATCATAAAATTATCAATAAAATTATATATTAAATAATTAAATTTTAATTGATTTCCATGTTGGTTAGTTAATTAACTAGCAAGTGAATGGTTTGGTAAATCCGTATTTCACTAGAAAGTAACCTTGTTTCAATTGTACAAGTGAAATAATTCATTATCCATAGCAATTAGTCCCTGTTCACTAGGGGGTTAAAAAATTTCACTAAGTAAAAGTGTCCAAATTCACTCAAAATCTAATGAAACCCTAAGTGAACTAAGACGCATTTTGCAATAGTGGGAAGAAATGGCCACCACCTTCTTCCCTATAATATCACAACACCAAAACATGTTTTTCATGATTAGAACATTTTGCAACTACCATAATATTTTTACGATTTTGGCACAAATTAAATTTATTTTTTGTTTTGTCAAACTTTTGAAATTTTATTTATTGTTTGTGCTAAAAATTTAATAAAATAAAAAATTCAATTGTTAGGTTTTGAATCGCAAACTTCCCATCTCAATGAATTAAAATTGAGACAATTTAAACACGCTAGATTATTCCATAATAGTGACAAAACCTTGTTTATTATTTGTTATAACCATTATTTACCAAAAATTAAAAAACCAAGTGTTGAAGTTAAGATTTCAAATTTAATTACGTTTTCAATAGTTTGTTGCCAAAATGGTATAGGTACTATGATATCTCTTAATTTAGTTATGTAATTATATGTCCATAATCATATACCTTTAATCATTTTTATGACTATAAGATATTTAAGGTATGTCCTATCAATACATATCTAAAGTACATATTAACTAAGTACCTACCTTAAATACCTACTTTAGATATATACTAATTTAGATACATATCAAATCCTCACAATTTCAACCTAGTCCTATAAGGTTAACTAGGCTAAGTTAGGTTGCTAGTTTAACTTAAATACCTATTCTAACCTAGGTTGCTAGATAGGTTAACCTGCATTCCTAACCAAGCTAACTTTCCTACATTTTTAGCATGTAGGCTAGGTTTTTAATGAAATAGACCCTAGGCTTATTTAATTTAAACTAAAAGCCTAGGAACATATTTATTTTTTACGTCTTTTATTATTGTAGTCACAAAAGTCATTGTCTTCAAAGACATTGTCCTTATTGACTATAGTTGCAAAAAACATTTAAAATATGACTTGTCTATTCATTACATAGTCATGAATTCATGGATGTCCTAAACAACTAACAACCTAATCATGGATTGAGGATTTTGGTATTGTGTATATTTTGTGATTGGTGATATAAAGGCTACATCAAACTGGTTATAATATTCAAACTTTCCAAATTATAAATCGCATGATTTTGTGGGCTCATAATTTCTTTATATTGAAAAGCTTAAATTTGCAAAGTTATAATTTTTGACAAGATATTTCCAATGACATGGTGCACGTTTTAATTGAAGGTCATTTAACCTTTTTTCCAAATGGGTTTTAATGCTTACGAATCAAACTATCAATTTGATTTTCAACCTTTCTTTTTGCTATATAATTTATAGCTCATGACATTGAATGAAAATGCACATTCATTTTCTATATTTAGATTAAAAAACCTTTCCAATGAATTTTTGGGTTCAAATTGAACATTATTTATTATTACATTTTTACTTCAAAGATTTGAAACATTTTGAAACTTCAACTCCCAAAATAATTCCCATTTGAAAGTGCTCAAAATTCACCTCCTTTCCACTCTTCCACACTTGCAAAAATGTGTGTGAGTTCTACAACATTTTCCTATTTGACATTCTATTTTGTGTCTTAACTTTGATTACAAACCCAACACTAATGTTGTGACATAATTCAATTATATTCTTTTATAGTTTATAATGTAAAATAATAATAATGTAACATCACATGTTTACATTTTTTCAATGAAATCAAGAATTCTCTTAAAATATTATTAGACATTTCAATTAGTAACCCCAACACTTAATTACAAGTAACCACCTCAATTTTAGTTATTTTGAATGAACTAAGAGTTTTCATTTAAATTTCAATTCAATCTATAATATCATGGCAAATTTTGGTGTGAAATATTTATTTTATTTGAAATTTTCATTTCAATTTTTTTTCATAATATGTTATATGATTGTTTAATTTCCTTCACAAAATTATGTTCTTTGATTTTTTTGGGGGATAATTCTAACATTTAAAAAATATATATAGTTAGGATGGAACTTGCCATGACAAAGTTTTTATGTAGCAAAAAAAGGTTATATAACAATTTCATAATAGTTCACTACTTCATTATTTTCAACAAATCATGGTCATGTTGATCATAATTATCTTCAAGAAGAGAACTTTGATTATATAATAGACATTATTTTATTTTATTTTTGCATACATTCCTATAACAATAATTACTTATAATAACTAACTATTTTAATTAATTGACACACATAATTACAACAACATGAAAAAGAAAGTGATATGGTAAATTAGATCTCTTTGTACATCTCTCAATTAGCTATCATGGTCTTGTTTTGGCATCAATAGTACCCTTGGTGCTCAAAAAAAAATCAAGTTAACCCATAACTATATGTAGGTAAATTGGTAAGGATATTGTTTGAAATCAACACAAAACACCCTTATGTTCTTTCACTTCTCCTTTCATGTAATGTACAACCCAATTTCTTTAAGGTTCTAAACAATTTAAATCTCCCCTTGAATATGAATTTCTCACAAACCCAACATTTTTATAACCTAATTGTTTTGAATCCTTTCACAAACTAACCTTTTTTTTCCTTTAAAAGTTTTTCATCACTTCCACTGGGTATCACAATTTTTATTCATGTTGTGATCCTACTTGACTTAAACTTATGGACTACAATGTACAACGAAGAAGTTCAAGAGCCCACCAAAACTAAAACATGGAGGCATTTTTCCTTAATGGTACAAGAAAACAATAAACAAATACCTAGTCAAATTTAACAATTTCTACAAAAGAAAAAGTGTTTAGCTTATCAAAAAAGGGTCCTTTTTATCTCTTTAGTTGTGTGCTCCTCCATTTAATTTCACCACCGAACCCTTCCATCAAGCTTCACCATTGTCAAAGAAAGGTATCATTTTTATCTCCTTGGTCATGTGCTCTTCCATTTAATTTCACCACTAAACCCTTCCATCAAACTTCACCATTGTCAAAAAAAGTTGTCATTTTTATCTCCTCAGTCACGTGCTCTTCCATTTAATTTCACCACCAAACCCTTCCATCAAGCTTTTCCATTGTCAAAGAAAGGTGTCATTTTTATCTCTTCAGTCACGTGATCTTCCATTCAATTTCACCACCAAACCTTTCCATCGAGCTTCGCCATTGTCAATCAAAAACACCAAAACAAAACATCATCCCAACCACCAACATGAATTAAAACAACTAGGTCCCACATTTAAAAATACAAGCATCATGCCCATGCTTATATTTTTTGAATATATTAGGGTTTTCATCCATATTATTGTATTTCAATTCATAAGGTTAATGCTTCAAGCGGGTGTTTCGAATGGAAACCAAAAAAAAATATATGACCAATATTATAACCAAATCCATGACTAGGTGATAAATAGAGTCAAATGCATGAATAAAAATCAAAGTGGGCAATTCCACTCACGGCATACAAGGTCTCAATGGAAGTTTTAAGGTGGGAAGTTATGTCAATTCCAATCAATACCCACATTTGAACCTACAAACATCATGCCAATCCTATATTCTTTGCTTAAAAAGGTAAACATGTCCAAATTGATGTATTTCCAAAATATAAGGTTCATACTTCGACTAGGTGTTTAGAATGGAAAAAAAAGACAATCAATGATCCATATGAAGGCCAAATCCATGGTTGGGTGATATACATACTCAATCATGCATCAATTAAACATTGTGAGAAAAAAAAGTGTTTTGCAATTGGCCTTGTAACTCAATTTTTAAATTGCAATGACCATTTGCAACTCACTATATTTCTACTTTATGAATGTTATCGAACAAGTTGCATGAGTGGCAATGTTGTAATTCACCATATATACGATGCAATTCATTCATTTTCAACTACAATGCAATTCCACTACAACTACAACCATAACATCATGTTGATGTAAGTAATTTTCATCCATCCATCAAAACTTGACACATGGCACTATGAAGATTGTTGGATATATTTTTAGAAATATTGATTTCCATTATTTATTATGATTGTTGATGGTATGATATTATCACACGTGGCTTAATTTTTAAAATACCACGTGGCATATTAACTAAAATTTGAAAAATGAAATAAATAAATAATGCATTTTAATAGCTAGGTAGGTCAATACATAGTCATAGGTAGGTTGGTTGGTAGGTCTTAGGATCAACAAACCTATAGTACATACCTATTTACTTACCTACCTACATAGGTAGGTAGAAAAATAGGACTTATTTATTTACATAGGTAGGAAAATAATTTAAATGAATTCAATAAGTCTTGTCAATATATATATATATTTTTAATTTTCCTTTAGGGTTATTTTTTTGAACTCATCCCAAAATGACATGTGTATTTTAGTGTGAAAACATAATATATGACCCCTTTTTTATATAATTTGTGACATGGGATTCAAAGACAAAGTATATGGGTTAAATCTTCTAGTTGTTTTTTAGTTGCAAATTGAGTTGCAACAACATAAAATAAACCAATTGATGATTGAACATTTAAATGCTCGGGGCAAACAAGATCCAAGGTGAGGGCTTTAATGTTTTTGGTGATTAAACAAAACTTGAACCCTTCCTATTGGCACATATGGCGCACCAAAATTTGTCAAATACAAAATAGGATTGAGAAAGTTATGGCCACCCAAAACAAAGGGGGGGTCAAAAACTCAAAAAAAATAAAACACTAAATGCTATAAAGGTAGGTTCTTGAACACCCAAAAAAATCTTTGTATGTTGTTCTATTGTTATTGGAGTTCAAAGATGATTTGTAAAACTTTAGGTGGTGCTCCTCTAACATTTTAAATTGTTTAAAATTAACAAGAAATAAAAAATTCACGAGGTTTAACAATAGGAAGGATCAAAATGAAGAAAAATGAAAAACATTGCATTTGTAAAAACATATACTCTTTACAATTATTTTTTGGCTAGTCCTTTTACTTTGCATTTAAAAGATGATTTGTCAAACTTTAGGTGGCGTTCTATAACATTTTAAATCATTCAAAATTAATAAAAAATGTTGAAGTTATGATGTTTGAAAGTAGGAGGGATCAAAATGAACAAAAATGAAAAAAACACATTTTGCAATTTGTAGAAACGTATTTTCTTTACAATGTTTTTTTGGTTGGTCCCTTGGCCTTGCATTTCAAAGATGATTTGTAGAGCTTGAAAAGGCATTTCTATAACATTTTAAATCACTCAAAATGGAGCAAACAATTAATTGCAACATAGTTGTTGAGTTAGTGGCACATTTACAACAATTCAAAGATAATTGTCACATGCAACTATAGTGCAACTCTTTCAAAAGTCAAACATGGTTGACTACATATGTATACACATTATGTACAAATTATCATATAAAACACCAATTTTCAATTCACTTATAACTATAATACAACTAACTAATTTTTTGACGTGGCAATCTATTTATTAGTTCTATGTATTTCCAAAGGGATAGTTGCATACTAGTTGTAATACCTAAAGGTCATTACACAATAATTGTATATGAATTTTTTTTAGCTCTATTTGCAGGGTAGTGTGGATTCTGTAGACACAATTTTTCATAATGTAAAATTCTAGGTGGGCAATTCCATATAGAACATACATGGTTTTAATGGAAGATCTAGGGTGGGTCCATATTGTCATGACCAACCAAGACCCACATTTGAACATATAAGCATCGTGCCTATGCCTTTTTTTTTGAATAAATTAAGGTTTTCATCCAAATCGATGTATCTCGATTCATAAGGTTGATGTTTCAAGTGGGTGTTTAGAATGGAAGGCAAAAAAACATTTGTTGATCGATATTATAACCAAATCCATGACTAGGTGATAAATAAACTCAAATGCATGAAATAAAAATCAAGGTGGGCAATTCCACTTAACACACATAGGGTTGCAGTGGAAATTATAGGGTGGAAATTATGTAAATTGCAACCAAGACCCGCATTTGAACTTACAAGTTGAAAATGGAAACCAAAAAATAATTAGTGATAGGGATTAGGGCTAAATCCATGGCTGGGTGATAAATAAACTCAAATGCATGAAATAATAATCTAGATGGTTGATTCCACTTAGGGCTTACAAGGTTTCAATGGAAGATCCAATGTGGGAGGTTATGTCAATTCCAACCAAGACCCACATTTGAACTTACAAACATTATTCTCATCATATATTATTTAAATATATGTTGCCCATTTCTTTAGGACCACAAACCTACAACAACAAAAAATACATTCCTAACCATTAAGGAGAAAAAAAATCAATATCAACCACTAGTTTTTTTTGTTTCTCTCATTTTTTGACAATTTGACCCTTTTCATTAGGTTTTCATTGAGGTAAAAAAAAAATCATTGGACTTCCTTTCATCCCACACTTGCACATTACTTGTGCACTTTGATTTTTTTTGAATAGATTGAAAGTTGTATGCACCCCCCTTCCATGGGCCTTTTGGTGAAAACCAAAATGTGATTTATAACTTCTCACCACATACGAGAGAACTTGTTTAGCTTTGCAAAGGTCGCATGCTTTTGAACTTCACTTGTTGAGCATTTAAATCTTCGTTTTCTTGGTACTTATCGAGGTGATTTTTTTCATTTTTAGTTTTTTTTTTACGGTAGATCTTTTTTTCTTTTTTTTTTTACATGTGCAAATTGTGATAATAATCACTCTTGATGTATTGAAGGAAAAAAGAATTCGAGTTTGTTGCGTAAATTTGATTGATGTTAATATGTTTATCAATAATCATTTTTTTTTTCTTTTTTTTCTTTGGTTCCATGGCAACTTTTTGTGTTGTAAATCTTGTTTGTTTATCAATTAGAACTTTCTTTGACAATAAACCTTAGTAGTTGTGGCTCCTTTGCTAGGTTGGAAATCATTTCACTATTGTCAACAATAGCTTGTTTATGGTTGAAGGTCTTTTGAACTTTTTCTTTTGTTGTTTGGTGAAATAATGCAGGTGTTGTCATTTTTTTTGGCGAAATATTATGCTAAGGTGATGTAATCATTTTCGTTGGCAACATACTAGTGTGTCTTCTTCTCCTTCTTTTTTGCTATCTGTGAAATTATGTTTTGTTTAGAGTATTAGCCATTGGATGCGACATTGTGATTGCTTAACAAATTTTTTTTGGTGCCAAATTTGGTTGTCAATGTGATGTAAATATCATAATCTTGTAAGTTTCTAATATTGGTTTAAAGGTATTGTTGTGCACACGAATAATGTATTTATTTAATATTTGTCTCCTTATTGTAATTATGCGTGTCTTTGCTGTAGATCTTTATAGGGTTTGGAAGGAAAATTCTTGAGAATGATTATCCATTTTGTTGTGTATCATAAGCTTCAAGATTTGATCATAAACAACTTTAATATTCATTGATTCAACTATTTTTCTACTTCGACATCAAAGGAAAGTTTTTCCCATAAATGTTTGGGGATGAATTATTCTTAGAGCTTAAGGATATTAATGTTGGAAGTTATTACCACATCATAGGCATATTATTCATGGTTTTTACATGGGATTATTTGCTTCTTGAATGGACTTTCAATTTCTTGGATTCATTAGGGCACTTTTTGTTGATACACTATAAATTATCCAAATCTCTCTTTTGAACACATTCTTTCAATTGTTGTATATGAAATAGACTAAAGTGAAAGCCTTGGGGAAGGTCCTTAGTACATATAACAACCATATACTTTTATATTTGTAAACAAGGTCTAAAGATATGGCTTGGGTACCTCTAATGGGCTTGGTATAACCACTCTTCTACTTTCAAGGGAGTTGGTTTGAGGATTAAAAGGAAATTGAATGATGCAAGTGATGAAGATGAAGTTGGAGTATCATTTCCTTTTTGTGGCTACTAAAGAAGTTAAGGTTGTAATATGAAACAAGGAAAGGGGTCCTTTTGGTGTTGTTATTGTTAAAGATGGGGAAATTATTACACAAGCCATAATCAGGTGCTTAAGAACAAAGATCCTATTACACATGCATAAATCCTTGCCATTTAGAAGGTATGGACTTGGCTATGAACACAAGAATCATAGAAAAATGTTATGCATGTTGGTTTTCACGTTGCCAGTTTGTGATTCATGTCATTGAGTCACAAGAAAATAATTGTAAAAGAAAATTGAATCGATAAGAAAAAATCTAAATGTTGAGTCTCAAAAATGAAACTTGTCAAAACATTTATTTCAAGGTGCTGAAAACCTCCAAAGGTTGTAAATTTTGGCCTAGTCGCTGTACACAATGGTATTGTTGTATATGGCTCAATATCCTGTACAACCTTCTTATTAATACATCGACAATGAGGTGATGGATGACATGCAAAAATTTGGGAAAAATAAAATTGTTTAATTGTGTGATATATTGTTTTTGTGAGCCATGCCCAATGTCATTTGCTATGATGTACCTTGCTTTATTGCCAATATGTGCACATGTTTGACCTTTTTTCCTTTTATCCAACTAGTGATTGAATTCAACATATTGATTCATAGTTATGTATTTATGTAAATGCACAACAATATTTTTATAAATATTTTAAAAAACATTCTATTGCCCATGTGCAAGTTTTTTAAAAATGTTATTTTATTTTTATTTCTCTAAAGAATCTTGCTATAATCAAATATAACATTTGTTGTATCTCCTCAATGTAGCAATAAGTTAAGTTTTAACTAATTTGAACATATTTTCTACATTTCTTGATCCTTTCTGCATCCTTTTCACAATTAGGAAGGTCATTTTCTTAATTGGGCTACATATTTGTCAAGCTTTAAATTGCGTAAACTTTTTCCTTTGTACATTTATTTATTTTGTTTCATGATGGGCACTCTAATTATTACATGTTGATTTTGCTATATACATGTATCGTCACTTATAGTATTAACCTACTTTTACTTAATAGAGGTTTATGTATAGAGTTGTGTTCCACATTCCAAAAATCAAACTGTAATATGAGAACAATAGTTCATCCAAAAATTGCAAAGGTATTATGGAAAAACTGGACCAAAATTCAAATTTACTGAAATTTATACTTTGGGTTGTCAAATTGAATAAAATGATTGTGTTGCCATATGAATGAAACATGTCACATGTAAGTGTGATATTGCAAAATTTAGCATTCATGTGAATAACAATGGTTATTCTTTAAAATAACATCTTTTGTGTGATCTTTTTTTGATCAAGTCATTGTAGACAAAATTTGGCCATCTTCGAGTCTCCAAGGGTAACAAGAGTGCTAACAATCTTATGAATGCAAACATATTTGTTTGAGCCCCTTTTTCTGTAAGCTTTGCTTTGTGGTTTCCACCTAGGCTTTTCATGGGTCCTATTTGCTAGTTTCAAAGATGATAATGTAAGCATTTTCTAACAATGCTAAAGGGGAGAAACTTTTCATTTTGACATGGTGAATTTAATGTACATAAAAAATAATTTCCAAGGAGGAAACAAGTTATGCAATTGCTTCTCTTTTGTCAATAATTATGAGGTTTACTACTACTTAATCCCTTCAATAATTTTACTTTATCTAGTTGTTGCCCTTCCTTCCCAAGGGGACCCTTCAAAAGATAACTATCACAAATTCATGCACAAGATTGGGGTATGGCCACTACATCTTAATACAAATACTAATTGCTTGTTGATGAATATTTGTCTTGGCATTCTTATATGTAGATTGTAAAGTTGCCTACGAGGTTGGTTACTTTTGCTTTATTTTCATTCAAGGTGAACTTGACAATTTGTTCACCTAAAGCCCTTGTTGTATACTTTTGTGTTTTTGTAGTTTGGTTGATTAGAAAATTTGTGTTGTTCTATGATTCCTATATGTACATGTGTTGCATGTAGATGCCCAATGTATATCAACTTTGTCATAAACAAACATTAGATTTATTATCTTCTAAGCTTGCAATCTCACTATCATGGTGGATTTGGAAAAAAATGCTATCATGGATTTCTTTTAGTTGGTGTTTGATTTGAATCCAAATAACGATTGAACTTTTTCATATAATGTCTTTCAAAAGCTTCTAAAGTGTAGCTTGATTACACTTGTGGAAAAAACCATGGAATAAATTCCCTTGACAATTGTCCACCCACATTTTGAATGCAAAAAGCACATTGATTGTCCTCATTTGTGGCCTTCTTGAGGATGTGTGGCATGCCTTTGAACCAAATTGTCTTTGATTGGGATTAGTGAAGGTGATTGATGGCATTTATGGAACATATACAAGATTATATCTACATTTGCAAGCAAGAAGGCTACAAGAGCACATCTTCAATTTGAAGAACATGAAAAAACACATATACAAGATTGTATCTACATTTGCAAACAACAAGGTTACAAGAACACATTTTCAATTTGGAAAACATGAGCAAAATACATATACAAGATTATATTTACATTTGCAAGCAAGAAGGCTACAAGAACACATCTTCAATTTGGAAAACATGGACAAATCACACTAGACATGTTTTACAAGGCAAATGGGACATGGGTCAACTAAATGAAATTAGTTGTTATTTGGGCCTCTAATAATGAAGGTGGCTATGAATTAGGACAAGAAGTTGCCGAGTATGGGTCTCCTAAAAGTAGCAAATTACTAAGCAAGGACTTCAAGTGGCATAAGATGCAAATTTTAACAAGTTAATAATTGTTTGTTGAGGTTAAGGTTGTCTAGATTACAAATAAATTGACTTAACTAGGAAAATACTTGTAGCAATCAAGTCATTTTGGCTTAATGAGTTAAAATGAAAAAGGGCAAAAATTAAGTAAAGGGAGTATCAACTTATTCATTCAGATGGGCAAATTGATTAGGTAATGTGGATTCATGAGGCCAAGCCAAAAAAATGTTTGCTAAGTTTATTGTCAAATACTTTAGACCAAAGAAAAAAAAGACCACTATTATAGACATAAAAATCATTACAACAATGATCAACTATTGTGAATAAGATGAATATGATGAAAAACCACATAATAAGCTCAAACATGATTAAAACAATGCACACAAACACAAACATGAAAAAAACATGAAATATGTAAAGTGCATAGCTAGAAGAGATTCATTCAACGCTTGAAAGATGTGAACAATAATTGTAAAACATAAGGATGAACAAAGTTGGGTTACAAGGTTGGATGTTGACCTTTTGATGAAAGGTGAAACCTCATTTGTGAACCATGAGCTAAGTTACATAAACTATCATTTGAACTAAATCTTGTGTGTTTCATATTATTTAATTACCTCTCTAATATGTTATATGAACTATGGTGAGAAAAAATATCTATCATCTATGATATAGCCTTAGAAAAAAATGGTTGTGAAAAGAAATTGTCCGCAACACTTAGTAGAGATTTTTTTTTTTTTTTTTCTATAAAGTTTGAGAGGGTTTTTTAACAAACACTTATATTAATATATAGATACCCTAGTTGAATGATACATTAGACAAAATTTATATTATTTTTTAGATGTGCTGAATTTCTTTTTGTGAAGGAAAATGAAGAATATTTTGAAATATTCAAGAATATCTTATTTTTCAGAAATGAAATCTTGAAAATTGAATAATTATTGGGCACGATGAAGCTATTATTCAACTACGGGATGTATGTATGGAAATTCATATTATAATGTGCATCATATAATATTTAAAATCCTGGGTAGACACTTTTCCTGGGGCAAATCCTATCTACACAACACAAGAAGGAAGGAAGGAAAGAAGGAAGGAAAGCGGATGAGAGAGATGTCATGTTTTCACTTTTTGCATAAATGTACAGTATTCTACTCAGTACACATGTAGTTAATACCAGTATATGTACGGACCATAATACGTAATGTACATAGACCGTATGTGAAAAACATAAAGAAGGAACGAAGCTTATCAGAGAGAGGTCATATTGTCGTATTTTCATATGTATAGTATGCTATTCTGTATGTATGTAGTTTAACGAACGTATGTACGGTGTATAATACATACTCCCGCACCAAACCGTATGTTTTTGTTTCATCCCGGGCAGCCCCTTTTCCTCGCGCAAACCCTGTCTGCAAACACACGAAGGAAGGAAGCTGATAACCGAGACGCGATGCTTTTCGCGTCTGCGATTTGCGTGAGATCGATCCATCGATCGATTGCAGTTTGCTGCGTGTTTCTGTATCCTGTTTGTGTGCGCCGCTTCGCGGCAGAGTATTGTTGTCGATAGCAAATTGTGTGAGGAGAGAGAGTTTAGTTTTGAGGATTTTTCTTTCGTTTTCGGGGTTAGGGTTTCGGATTTCGTCTGCAGCAAGCAAGACAAAGGCTCTTGTCGTTCTGTGTAACAGGTTGAGGAATGAACCAAAAGCTTGCGCGCCGGCGGGCGCTAGGAGAGTGATTTTTTTTTTGGTTGTCGCGGAGAGTGGAATATAGAGTGAGGGGAAGAAGAAGGGAGCGAGATGGGGAAAAGGAGAGATCGAAGGCATGCGGCAGCGCTCGGTGGAGGTGGGGGGCGAAGAGTGAAGCTAGACCTTTGGAATGACGACGATATTGCACAGACTACCGGGAAAGGTACCTTTCTTTTAGGGGATTGTGTCCGCAGTTATGTTAACAAGAGACACATTTTCAGTCTTTTGAAGCTTTTGCAATTGTGTTGCTATACCGATGTTCCGTCGTTCGTCTCTCGCTCTATCCCCTTTTGCGAAGTGAACCAGGCAGCCATGAGGTGGACATCGGCTTTGTGGAGGGCATGTAGTAGTAGTGATTACGAACTCCTATACTGACTTTCAAAGCTTCGATATATATATATATACACACAGAATCTTTGCTGCCATATTGTGAGTCTTTCCATTCAGCTTTTGATGTCTGGTAGCATCTGTTGAAGGCCGTGAAGATGTGATCGTTGGAATTGAATACATGTGTATGCGGATGTGACTTTCCCCTTTGTGTTCTAGTCCATTCAGGAGGCTGTAGGGCTTGGAAAGGCAAGTGGCAGAACAGCTACTCCATCCAGAGGTGGAAAAAAATCTGTTTGAGAACTAACAGATCTGTTTGTGGGGTTTATCTTTGATGCAGGGGTGGGGCATACGACATCAGCAAATGTGGACGCTGGAGATGATATAAAGGCTGTGGGTAGCGTGCAACACTCTTCGCCACCAGCCCTACCAGGTGGGTTCACCGGGTTTGCCCTCGTGGTGCTCCTGCAAGCAAAGAATATGTCTGGCAGGGCATTTTGCCCGAAGGAAACTTTCACAAACTTGGTTCAGCCAATGTGGCTTGGCTTGGCTTGGCTTGGCATGAGAGTGGTTATGGAGCCTCTAGTTTGGCTGTTTCTTGTGGCCAT
>Ga0116228_10003439_pt1 | contig 13902 bp, 9 predicted proteins | sample S1TSphfallax_2_FD_89694 | JGI IMG/M metagenome (GOLD analysis project Ga0116228, IMG submission 89694) | Host-associated microbial communities from peat moss isolated from Minnesota, USA - S1T2_Fc - Sphagnum fallax MG | ecosystem: Host-associated > Plants > Peat moss > Unclassified | place: USA... | reverse complement strand
TTGTATTATAAATTATTGTTGGATATTTTATGTTATAATATCATAGGCTATTGGTAATTATTATATTGTAGGATATTTAAAATTATTTTTCATAGTTTATTATTTTATATTCCAAATTATTTTTACCTTAGGTCGTTATATTTTATTTGAAATTATTTTTAAATATTATACTTAGGATAAAATAATTTATAATAGTCTATAATAGCATAAAATATAAGTTAAATAACTAAAGTAGCCTAAAATAATATAGGGTATATCATAAAGTAACATAGATAGAATTTTTTAAAAACATAAAAATAAGCATATTTACTAAATTATAATAGTGAATTATTTTAATTAATAATGAAACATGATATGTACATAGTGATATTATAGTGAAATAACTTTCAACAAGGTGAAATCAGTAAAATGCAATGAAGTTATTTCACTTTTAAGGTCCCATAGTGATTTAGGCTAGTAAATTGCACCCCAGGTTTGTAATAATGAATGTTTTTGTTAAATGGTTAAAAAAACTAATCTTTTGCCTTGCAACGTTTTCCTTCAAATTTTTAAAAATTTAAATTTTTTGTATAATTTGCTTTTTCATCAAATTCACCCATTGAACATGTATTTTCATAGAAGGGGATATGTTATTGTTGTACAAAAAGTTTAAAATCAATCATATGATTTTATGCATTCTTTTTTATCACTTTGAAAAATAAATGGAGTTTAAACATTTGATATAATTAATTTAAAAGACTCAAAATGACATTTATATAGTACCTAAATTATTTTTAAATAATTTATATTTAAATAAAATATTTTTATTAATTTAACAAGACATCATTTTATCTTTTGGCATACAACAATACACTACAACCATAATAATGTAAAAGAAACAAAGATCAAAGTAATCCATTGCAATCTTTTAAAAACAAGTCATTCCTTTTGGGTAACCCATTCATGAATTCACCCAATTATGTAGACCAAGAAATTGAACAAGGAACATATTAACCAAAAATGGCCATATCTTGATGCAAGGCTCTATCATAAGAACATAAAAACCCCAATGAAAATTAAGTTTGTTAATAAAGTAATTTTGTTCCAAAAAATGGGTTGGATATCAATATGCCATTAATCTTTGTTATAAAAACAAGAAACTCAATAGAAAGGACATGTACCATGTGCATATATAGCAATGTGCAAAATGAAAGTATAAAAACCATGTTTCCCATTGTGAAGAAATGTATCCTAAATCAAATTCCACACCATTTGGTTACTTTTTTATGGATTCCATATAAAACATTTATGTGTTTTTGCATGCAAAGTGAAATTGAAACATTTGAAACTAGTTGCATCATGTTTTTAAAATCATATTTTGAAAATGAATTGCAAGCATTGTGCATATGCACATGATGCGAAAGTCTTATCTCCATTTTTTTCCTTTGCATCTATTTACAATTTTAACAAGGTTCATAATAATATGTTTGTGCTAATATTAGACCCTTGCTTTAAAAGCTTTGATTACATGAAGGAAAAGTGAAGGCGATAAAGATGATAGCAAAACATGATGTCCAACACAACTTTGATGCCCTTTTTTTTGGTTATTTTTTAATCCCTTAGTCTTGGTATTATTGGCCATGTTCAAATTCCAACCTTTACTAAAGTGGATTCAATTTTCAGAACAATGGATATTGTACATGTGATATTAACACAACTTGTCTTTATCCTATCGCATTCATGTCAAGCTCAAAGACTACAAATTGCCAACCCTTCACTTGCAAGAAGACCTTTGAAAAGAGGTTTCCAAATTTTTCTTTTGTTTCACAATAGATTCTTGATATTCCTAAATTTTATATTGAAACAAAACAAATAAATTGTAGTATGGCTAGATTGTTGACAAGCTTATGCCATTATAGGCTAGGAATTATAATCTTGACAAATTTATCATGATTATGAAGAACTAACTAGTTGGGGGTAGTAAGGGTGGAATGCACAAAATAATGGAAATTCATAGAGCAAATATACTAACTAATTGTAGATAATAATAATATTGTGTTGGACTTGAAAAGGTTTTTCAATGATGATGAATTGGAATAATGGATAAAGGTGCAAATGGGATAACATGAGTCACACCTGCCTACTTAAGGGACTATTTTTGGAAGAATATTCTTTAAAAAGTCTTCCAAAAATTCTTCAAATTAATTTTTAAAAATATTATTATGTCAAGTTTTATGTAAAAAATCTCAAAATATATGTAATTTTCAAAAGTTTTGAAATCTATTTATAAGTCCTTTTAGTGCTAAAAAACACGCATTACAATGCTTAATGAGTGTTTTCAAAAACTTTTTATTCATCAAATGTTTTAAAAATGAATTCACATGTTCTAATGATATATTTTGAACCTTATCATGTATTTAGTTAGTTTCGGATTTTTGAAAAGTCTAGAATTAACAAATGACCATTTTGGAATTTGGAAATTTGAAAAAAAAACTTTGATTTGGGGGCCACCATATGATGCAACAATAGATATTAATAATGTTTTGTTTCATCATATGATTCAACAAAAAAACAATTTAATGTTTTGCTTCAAATTCAAATCCTAACCATTGAGCTAGAAAAGTCCAAAATGAATTAAATACATGTTCATTACCATATTAAAAATATTATACTTTCAACACCAAATTAAATTGTTGCTTTTAAATGTGAAAACCTAAGCATGTGTTACACTTGTTGTGGCTCTTGAATGACTACACCCATAAATACTTTCAAGAACATACTGTGTTTTTAGAAGCCAAGTAATTAATAGGCCATGAATATTGAGTAGGAATGTATGTTTGTTCATTAAAGTTGTAATGCATTCATCAATTGAATAATCTACTTGTCATGAAATGGCAAACCCTATTTTACATCTTTTAAAACTCACTAAGGAATGGATGAATGGGCAATGTTTTTGGTAATCCATGGCCCTTTTATTTAATTTTCTTGTTTTTTCCTTCAAGTTTTTAATGGCATTTAATGGTGTTACTTTGCTCAAAGAATTTAATTCATTGACCTTTGAATGCATTTTGATAGTTTGAATTGGTTTCGGAATTTTGATGTGTTGTGTGATTTAACATTTGGCAAGAAAAGTTGTAGTTGCATTTGGTGCTATCAAATTATGCTCCAATGGCAACTTTTGTTTAATTTGTACAACGTACTCTTGTGGCAACAAGGTAGGCATACTCTTGAATATGTAGTCTTTTTTTTATTTGGGAGTGTAGAGGGGAAGTTATAGGCATTATGGTGGTCATGCCATGCTTACTTCTAATGATATTTTTTTTCTTAAAGAGGTACTTGATATCAATATACTTCAATTGAAATCTTTTGAAATATATGTAGGTGTGATGGAAACATTTTAAAAAAAAGATTTGTTAGGGGTCCAAACTAAGTTTGCTTTCCAAGTTGAATAAATTACCCTCCAAGTTTTGACTGACAACATTTTGCAAGCCCTAAAAGTTAAAAATTTGTAGATGACCTTGAAGGCATGACCTTGCTATTGCTATTGGAGAAAGCATCGAATCCACAAGTAAAGAATGCATTGCAATTTTACTATCTAACCTCCTTGTAGTTGGGATGAATGTATTCGTGAGGTTGTTTTCCCAAGTCACTTTGTAACTAATAAACTCATGGGTTGTTTGTGGATTGGCAAGTGAGATGGCAAGCTATAGATGGATCTAGTGATATCAAACATTCATTTGTGATGGCAACACTTTGCTCAAAGAAATGGTTTCATTGTAATGCCAATCAAAATGAATTGGCCATTTATAGTTTACAATGTATTTGTTTGATGTTTTACATACTTCCCAACTTGAATGTTCATTCAATAGTTCATAGAATACAGTGTACTGGTTTTTTATGGTTACAATTTAATAGTAGCTTACAAGATTCAAGTATAGAGTTGAAACACCCTTGGTTTTGGTTATAGCCATTTGTTCATAAGGGGTGCACAAAGCACATGGCATTTCATCTTATTGTTTTATGCTACTTTTCTTCCATGCAAGGCATTTCAAGATTTCAAGAATGTTTCAATAGAACTCTATGCTTGATTGTTTGGTAAGTTGTGCAAATGTGAATAAGATATGTGGCTGAATTTGCACACATCAAAATAATACAATTATGTAAAAAAATTCTATTAAAAATCTACTTGGACATTTCATTGAGTGGTTCTCAAACAAGTTATTGCAAAAATCAACCCTCATGATACCAGGCAGTTATCACAAATTAATAAATGAATTTATGGGTAACTAGATTAAGTGTCCATACTAGCAAATTGATACCAAGCAAGTCTCAACACATTGGGAAAATCTGATTATTTAATACCCTCTATGCAAGGGAAATATTTAATTTCATATATGACCTCCATGTAGCTAGGCGGATATTGAAAAGAAATAAAGAACCAACCAACAATGGTAGTTGTCAATTTGTTGATTTACAACATCACAAAGTCACCACAAATAGAGCTTTGAGGAGGGACCCAAAATCGAAAGGTAACATACCAAAACAATGGTTTTCGTTTTCCTACACAAGGGGTAGTATACAAACTCATGAAAGCCATGTGGAGCACAATTGAAATCATCATGGGAAAATTTATGACAAATGAAATATCTTGAACTAACTTGAACTATGTTGATCACAACCAATGTTGTGTTATTCTTTGATTTTATTAATAAACTCTGGTTACATTGTTTTTTAACTTTTAGAATCAAGAACCTTTAGTTTTTGGTATTTTTAGAATCAAAGAACTAGCAATGTTGGATGTTGTGAAAATTTTGATACAACCAAAAGGTTCCACATGAAAGAACTGACAAAAAACCACTGTTTAGCATAGGTTCTTTGAATTTTCAAAACCCATGTTAAGTGCGGAAGTAGGGACTATGAATTTTTAGAACCACCAGTCAAGCGGTTTGAATTGGTTCTTTGATCTTTGAAAACTGTCAATGAGGGGTATACATATACCCTACCTCACTAGTTCTAAGTTTCAAAATGAGGGAACCTCCCAACTAATGTTTTTTTTGTGGAAAATTTTCACAACTTGGCAAAAAAATGATGGGGGGCAGGGGGTGATTGGGAAAAAAACACAAATTTTAGATATTTCAATGAATTTTTTCCATGTTTAAAAATAAAATGACTAATTAACCACATCAAGACCTAGACATTTCCTGAGTCATCACTTGTAGCAACATTTTTGTAAAAATGCTACAACCCACCTAAGACAAATGCCATTTAATGCTAATTTGTGCTAGGGATCCTCACAAGTGGACCTCGGGTTTTTTTAAAGAATTTTGTGATGTAGCCAAGGTGACCGCCATCTAGATTCTATTTTAGCCAATTATGGCTACATGTCAAATATGAAAGTAGAGAAAAACCATGATCCTTCTACATTTTTAGCTACCTATTAGAACTTATTGTAGAAATCTGGTGATTTGAATTTCTTTCTTTTCAAAATTTGGCAAATTTGGACCATTTTTTGCATGAAAAATCATTTGTATTGGTCGAAATCACATTCTTTCAAGTTGATTTTTGGCAAAAATTCGCCAATAAAAAAACATTGATTGGACCTACTTGAAGAATTTGACCAAAAAAAAACACTATTCCCAACACTGATTAGGGTAAACACACACCTATAAGCGAATGCCCATTATGTTTTAAAACAACCCATGAATAATGGAACCCTAATCCTTTCAGTGTTTTTTTTTTTTTATGTCCTAACATTTGCCCAAAAACTTTTGTGTTTAAACAATTACACCTTGCATGCATAAAATGAACTTTTTGGTCCATATATTTTTCTTTTGTGCTCAGAAATTTTGTTGTTGTGTTCGATATGGGTATTATTTGTGCCCCCCCTTTTTTTATAATGTTTACTCATGGGAAAGGGTGTGGTTTTTGGGGTTTCAATTATGAACCACCACAAGAAATTTTGTGTTTGGTTATAGGGTTATTTAGGGTTCATAGTAAGAAAATAATGAAAGCATTCAACATAGTTGAAACAACTCAAGAGGAAGATGTTCCCACCTCGATGAACCTCACTCAAGAGGCAATGCAATTGCATAACCTAGTAGCCTTACTTCATCTACTTGTAAGACGTACACAAGGTAGGGAACTGTTAATGGATTAATGTAGATCACATGTTGTGAACTTTATTGAGCATTTGGTGGTCTTGCAAAAAAACAATTAACAAAACAACAACAAAAGAGCACAATAAAAAAAAGCAAAGGGAGAGGGAGGAAAATAAAATTAAAAAAACAACAGAGGAAGTGGTTGCAACACAACAAGTCGTATACAAGTAGCCAATCAGCTTGTAAAGGCCCTGATGCAACTTGGATTTCAACAACAATAAAAAATGCTAAAAATTCCAAATGGGCTAGCATGCACTCCCATTGGGATGTTGGGTGTGAACCTTGGATTCACAACAAAGGTACAATGGGTTGCTAGACATGCAGCAATGGCAAGATAACAAGCAAATGGGCATGTACTAACACAGTTACACCCATCAAGTTCATAATTGAATGAACATGAAGTGGGGAGAAGCAAGAGAGGATCACAATTGTTGTGATTTTGCTAGGTAGGAAAACACAAGCTTAAGAGCAATGTAGGAAAAACATGAAAAAGAAGAGCATCATGGAAAAAAAAAACAAGAATATCATGAGCTTATAACAACTGGACTGCTTTGAAATAATAACAAAAGGAACATCATGGCTTGGAACAATTGGACCACTAGGAGGCATGAGCAAAAAAAACATCATAGCTTGGAGAAACTAAACCACCAAGAAGCATGAACAAGAGGAGCATCACGACTTGGAGCTAGTGGATTGTTAAAAAAAAGGGCATGAAAAAAATCACAAGGAAGAGGAGCACCACAATTTAAAGCAACTAGGCTATTAAGAAAAATGAGCAAAAGGAGCATCACAATCTAAAACAATTAGGCTACTAAAAAACACAAGCAAAAGGAGCATCATGGCTTGGAGCCACTGGACTATAAGAGGAGCTGGAGCATCACATAAAAGCAAAAGCAAAAGGAACATCACAACTTAAAGCAACTAGGCTACCAGAAAGCATAAGCAAGAAGAGCATCATGACTTGGAACCATTAAATTGCCAATAAGAGGAGTAAGAGAATCATGTAAAAACAAAAGCAAAAAAAACATCGTAACTTAGAGCAATTGGGTTACCATGAACCACAAGCAAAAGGAACATCATGGCTTGGAGCCATTAGATTACCAGGAGTATCACATAAAAGCAAAAGCAAGAGGAGTGTGACAAAAATCACAAGCAAGAAGAACATCACAACTTAAAGCGACTAGGCTTCCAAGAAGCACAAACAAGAAAAACATCACAACTTAGAACAACTAGGCTACTAGGTAGCACAAGCAAGAGGAGCATCATGGCTTGGAGCCATTAAATTAGTAGTAAGAGTAGGAGCATCACATAAAAGCAAAAACAAGAGGGGGGGCATGACAAAAACCACAAGCAATAAAAGCATTAAGGAAAACATGAGCAAGAGGAGTGTGTTGAAAAGCATGAAAAATGTGAACATGATTATGGAACAACTAGATTGCCAAGAAAGAGGAGCAAGAGGAGCATCATGGCTTTGGAACAATTGGATTACTGGGCACACTAGTAAGAAAAACATCACAACTTGAAACAACTACATTACTAGGAAGCACAAGCAAGAGATCTACCATGGCTTTGATTATTTCTCAAGAAAACATGAGCAAGAGGAACAAGAACATCACTGACTTGAAGCAAAAGGAGCATCATCCCAAAGCTTGAAGGAGGAGGACCTCATGGCTTTGTTGGAAGAGATCATCATAGATATTAGAAAGGAGGTTGTGGGGAGAATTTGTTTTCCAAAAGTAGGCTAAAAACATCAAGCTTCATGAGGACTATCCATTAGTGATTTATTTTTTTGAAAAATTGCCAAATGTCAAAAAGTAATTATATATATATAGATATATAATGTCACTAATTGCTACATTAATGCCTAGTAAGTTGCTAAAAGTATAAAAGAAAGCTTCAAAATCTTTTTTTCAAATGATTGCCACCTTTGGTTACATGACAAAATTGAATTATAAATACATTGCCATGCACAATTTTATGCCACTCCCAAGTGCATGCAATCCTAAACCCTAAATTGAACTTGGTTATGCCTATGGCCATTGGATTTTTTGCCTTTTTCTTGGGAGGATCTTGACCATGGGTTGTAAAATGTCCCTTTAAAGGATGAAAAATTGTTTGGACATTTTTCATTTATGAACTGAAAATAGTAGGTAGCAAACTATCATACATTGGATATTGTTTGTACATGGGTGAAAAAGTTGTCACCCATAGGCTAATATAAGTTCTAAACTTTTTAATTTTTGACTTTTGACCCCTCTCCTTTCAAATTGCCAAATCTCATTCATAATTATTCTATTTTTGATGATTTAACATGTAATGGGTGTGCCATAGTAGGGGCACATTTTGTTTTAGTCACCAAAATGAAAGGAGCACTCCCTTGCATTTTGAGGACCATTAAGACATTAAGTGTTGTACCATAGTTATGTTAATCCTACAACTTAAAATAAAGGGGTGACCAACTCAATAGATAAAGTTAATTGTTATAATCTAGAATTTAAACTAACGTTTTGATTTTGGTAGATAAAACAAGTTCATTATGCACCCATGATCATTCTTTCAATTTTGTGGTTGAACCACATTAACAAACATCCACAAGAAAAATTAGTCAAATTTGGTTACATGTTAAAAGGAAAGGAAATAATTTTAATTATTTTGCAACATTTTGGTAACTTGCTTGAACCTATTATTTAAATATGGCAATTTCAGGCTAAAAATTCCACAAATTTTGGCAATTTTGGAACTTTTTTTCATTGAAATCCTTTTAATGATTTGCACTAAATTTTTTTGTCTCCAAATGACAAAAATTCAGCTAAAAAATGTTGCAACATAATGCATTGCATCAAGTACAAGCAACTAGTTATAAATGAATAAATAAATAAAGGAAAAAACCTTGCAAGGGAATAAGAGAAGAAAAAGAGCGGATCGAAGTCCAAATAAAAAACCACACTTGAAAATGTAGAACACACAATGGGGAGCCTTAAGAGGAAAAAACGTGAAACCCATGACCTAAACCCATCACTAGTAGCACGAAGCAAGTTATGCAAGGAGATGGGTGAAAATCCTAGAAGGACACCAAGCCTAGAAAAAGGCTCTCTTATTGCCATAATTGCCTGATGCAAGATAACGACGGTTTAAATTCTTTGAAGAGCCATTGACACCCTATATATATAAAATAACGTATAATTGAAAGAGGAGGACTTTTAGAGCCCTCCGTTAACCATGCCATGTTGGCACATCAATGAAGGAAATCCTCCACCTGTTGGAATAAACATCCAAATATCTATTTTGTTAATAGGATGAAATCATCTTTAATGTGTTGGCCACAATAAGGTACAACATTTTCCTGAGTTGCAATCGTTGTAACCATTCCCTAAGAAAAAACAACTCGTGAAACAAGATCCGCACAAGTCAAGTTAGTAATGGCCATGTTTACCAAAATGTAAGTACCATTTGTTGTAAACACAATATCCATTTGTTTTCATGATGATCGGAAAGATGCATTAGGAGAACATGTGTTTGTTCATGCAAAACATGGAACCCAACATCCCTAGCAATGGAGACCAAAGAATTTTAAACTACATCATGTGTGGTCGTTCACTCTCCCCCATGAACACAACAAAATAAATGTATCCCTATCGGATCTATGGCCTGGCCACTAACCCTTGGAAAAAAACCATCCTTGAGTCTTGCACTGACCATTAATTAATTTGGGGCACTTGGAAGTTTGGAAATGAAATGAACACATGAATGGAGAATGATCAGTCATAAATTGGTAGTGGAATGTGGCTTCCATTAAAATAGATCCACTATTCAAGTGAATTATAAGAGTCATCTCCTTGAAGTCCAAATTCCAGAATAAACAAGTTCTAATCAACTCACATTACTAGAAAACTTGGTACATACACAATTCCATTCAAATCCAATTTTAGTGGAATGGGACTAGTCCATACCATTATACATTGGATGTAGTGGATTGGTCTAGTGGATTGGTCCACCCAAATCCAATTTTAATGGAATTGAATTAATGTCCTTCCACCATACATTGGATGTAGTGGATTAGTCCACCCAAATCTAGTTCAAAACGTTAAAAAACACATTTTTCTTCTTTTAGACCCTTCCTATTTCTGAAGTTCATAACTTTTTCGATTCCTATTCAAATTGAGTGATCTAAAGTGCTATGAGAGTGCCACCTTAAGCTTCATAATTCAACTTTGAACTTGAAAGGCAGCATAACAACATACAAGGAATTTTTGGGTGTTTTCAGAACGGTTTCCTAGTGTTGGGTGTGGCACTTTTTTGACTTTTTGACCATGCACACTTTGAAAGGCCATAACTTTTTCATTTTTAATCCATTTTTGACAATTTTTAGTGCTTTGAATGCGCCAAGAGAAGATCTTCAACGTTTTTTTTGGACACCATAAACAAAGGTGCCATCCTTTGAATTTTGTCGAGCTCTGACTTCTTATGTGTTTGGACATTAGCCTATTTACCTAATGCATTGGTAAACAACAAAACTTCAAGTTTATTAGATTTTTTTAGTGATGGTAAAACCAACATAATAATAGCCAACATAAGTATAGCTAACATACATATAATTAACCTACGTATAGCCAACATTAGAATAGCCAACATAGGTATCACCAACATAAGTATAACCAACCTATGTATAAGCAACATATGTATAACCAACCTATGTATAGCTAACATAGGTATAACCAACATAGGTTTAGCCAACCTAGGTATAGCCAACATAGGTGTAGTCAACTTAAGTATATCCAACATTAGAATAAGCAACATAGGTTTAGCCAATCTAGGTATAACCAACATAAGCATAATCAACATAAGTATAAACAATATAGGTTTAGCCAACTTAGGTATAGCCAACATAAGAATAGCCAACATTTGTATAACCAACATAATTAGAATAACCAACATATGTATAACCAACATAACGTAAGTGTAGGTACATACCCTAATTATAGCCTAAATATAACCTACATAGCCTAAGGCAACCTACATAGCCTAGATGTAGCCTATATAACCTAAGGTGAACCTACAATAAAACCTAGGTTACCTTAAGTGCTTAGCTTAAATAGCTTATGTTTGTTTAGGTACCTATTTTAATTTAGCCTAAATCAAGCAAGTCTAATATATTTTAACTAGAGGTTATTTAAGTAGGTTGAAAGAAAGTGTTATGAATTTTTGTTGACATGTTATTTCACATCAAAAAAAAATGGTGCAATGGTTGAAGACTTGACCTTTCAAAGTGGAGGTGAGGGGTTTAAGTCTTGAATCTTGTAATTTAGTTGTCAAAATGAACCTAGGTTAGGTTTATAAGTTTCAATAGCCATGCTAGGCCTCCTCAAAGGTTAGGTTTTTAAACCTAGGCGTAGGTACTTAGGTGCATAGGTCTAGTTACTTAGGTATCTAATGGATAGGTGCTTCAATTTAGCCTTGCCACATGGCAACAACTCATTGGATGTTTAATGTTTGCCACATGGCATCATTTAAATGGAAAAAAATTTGCCATATTTTAAATTAATCATTTGATCCAATGGCATAAAAAGGCCCAATTTGGACCATTGGATGGTTTTCTATGATTGTGTTAGATAGTATCACTAGACCAACCCATTAGGGTTCCACTGGTCATTGCCATGCAATCTCGATCACTAGCCCATTCCATTATGTTAAGCCAAATGTCACTATAATGTCATTATAGTGGAATTGATCTAATCCACTAAAAAATGAAAGGATTGCTTAGTGGTTAGGACCACATCTCCTAGTAGTGTCACCGACTGTTGGAAGCCCGTTAGGACTCAATTCTTGGTGAACCCAATTGAATTGATATTAGGTTTCACCTTGGTATCCTATCTTGGAGAGGACAGGTCTTGTAGGTAAGCAAGTAGGATATTAGGTGGTTTGTCACCAAAAAAGAAGGGGAGGTGATTTTGAGATGGTAATATTTATCATTTTGAATGTAAGTTCACCAAGGTTTACTAGAAATTTCCAAGGAGCAGAAAGGACATTACAACAAATATTATTCCTAAACCAAAAATCTTTCTAGCCAAACAAACTTTACAATTTTAACACTACGGACTTCAAGGGATCAAACCTTTCTTGATTTCCTCTCAAGGATGCAACTAGTTGTTGATGAATGTGGTAGCTCATCATTCAACAACAAAAATGCCACAAATGCTACCCCAACATCATCATGTAAATCTATTCAGAAGTTTGATAGAGACTAAAACTAGAGCAGGTGGTTGTGACAATCTAAATCTCGCAATTTCCTCTTGTTCCAAAATCCCCAGAACTTCCACTATATCATAAATACTTTCTTCTTCAAATAAACCACATTACACATTCACATTGAATTCCCCAAAACCTAACATAGATAATGATTACCACCACAATAGTTCTTGAAATCGCTAGATTCTTTCATCACTCCCCTTGATTTGGTCCATAAAAATATAAACTCTAGATCTCCTACTCCCTTCTTGACACTCATGGCACAACAGAAAAATAGGCGTTGGGTTCAAGAAAAGAAGAAGCCTAGAGGGGCATTTGTCCCTAACTAATTACTATCAAAATCCAAAAAAACTCCACGCTTCACAACTTGAAGAATTGGAACTTAACTTCTTCCACACTCCCAAAAGAAAATTGCATGCCTTCCTCCTCCTCAGCCAACTTCATATAGTTTTTCCTTGTCCACATCCTTACACTCCTTTGAAAGCTCAACACCAATCATTTCTAAGAATCGTGACTTGCACTCCTTGTAAATATTTTCAATTGAGCAGCAAGGATTTTGCTCCATCACTAGAACCGGCTCACCAAAGCCACTCCACAAAAACGACATTAAACACAGTAACTTGCAAAACAACAAAACAAAGCCAAAAACAAAAAAACAAAAAATTGGCCTTTCGACGTCCTTGAAGCACAACAACTTCGGCATGATTTTCCACCCATCTGACTTAGGGTTCCTACTTTCATTCATGCTCATCCACATAAAATGTTGGACATTGTTTTAGGTCACAAGTTATTAAATAAATAGATGCATGTAGAGGATTATTATGTAGGTGAGGACATTGGGTTATTCGTAGGTAGTTAGTGAAAAGAGAAACTGAGCTAATCAGTGTGGTTAGATAGGGTATTTGAACCCAATGGAAAAATGTTTCCTGTCCTCCCACCATCCATCTCTTGTAATGGTGCCTTTTACTTCACTTTGGTACCCCCAAGAACCCCAAAGGTATTGATTTGTTATATAGGTGGAGGCCATATCCACAAAGCTTTCCTGCCTTTCAGGCTTGGTTATCATCAAGTTGAAAATCCAGAAAGAGGAGGGTTCTTCCTGTGCAAAAACTTGAGCAGGAATTTATTTCCGATCATCCATGTCTTTTACATATATTGACTGGATGATATAATTGTAATGAACTAAATAGGTTGGGATTAAATTTTTAACTTAAAGTTAAGGTTGCCATATAGATGTGCTTTTCTTTTTTGAGACTATTTTTGAGACTTTTTGGTGGCTAAATTTCATGCTAGGTGACATGCAATTATTGCAATATGAAGCTTGTTGAGGAAGCTTGCAAACAAGTTTCTAGCTAATGGTCTGAAGGAAGAATTTTATGAAAGAAGCAATATGGAACCATAGCTGAAGAAGGATGACCATATGAAAGAAGTTGACAGCCTATAGTTGGTTTTTTTTAGAGTTGGTATGACTTTGATGCCAAGTTGGTCACAATGTAGTAGTTTGTTAGTGTGTAAGTTA
>Ga0116228_10003438_pt1 | contig 13903 bp, 12 predicted proteins | sample S1TSphfallax_2_FD_89694 | JGI IMG/M metagenome (GOLD analysis project Ga0116228, IMG submission 89694) | Host-associated microbial communities from peat moss isolated from Minnesota, USA - S1T2_Fc - Sphagnum fallax MG | ecosystem: Host-associated > Plants > Peat moss > Unclassified | place... | reverse complement strand
TTAGTGATGAAGGTACTATTACTGAGGCGGTTTTGTTTGGACCGTGTGAGACTGTTTGCTTGCCAGATTCCTGTGGTTTGTTGTTTAAAAGATTTTTTTGGGGGTTTGTATTTTGTTGTGAACCTTTTTAATGAATAGAACTGTCATTGAGATTTTGCTTAACAAATAAAAAATGTAAAAAAAATTTAATGAAACAAAATGACATATAGTGAAATTTGAATACCTAATTTAAGGCGATTGAAAATTTAAGAAAAAAATATTTCACAGTTTTTTCTGGTCTTCGTTATAAGAAAAGAAAAGAGAAAAGAATAGACTCCGTTTATGTAAAAGAAAAAGGAAGGAAGGAAGGAAGACAAAACCCTAAATCCCGCAACCCTAAGAATCTGATCAACGGAAACACTGGCGGGTTCGAGTTTGCGAGTCAGGGATTGTAGAGGGAGTTTGTCGGAAATCGGTTTTTGACATTCTATAGTAATCGACAGAAGTGGCGTTGAAGTCATGACAACGGTGCGGCGATTCTGTTGTGATGATCTGCTCCGGTTCGCCAACGTTAATGTTGACCATCTCACCGAAACGGTACACTATCTTCTTCCTTTCTACGTCTCTTCCATAGCTCCTGATGGTGTACTTTTGTTTTAGCTCTTATCCCAAAAATTCGGACTAATTTCAAAATTCGAATACAATTTTGTTGTCGCAAAAGGGATTAGGTAACTCTTTTCTGGAATTTGGTTCTTGTGTAGCAATTTAACTTGTATAGGGTTCTGGTGGTTTCAGCGGTGTAACTTTGTGTGGATGACCTTTAGAAAAAAAAAAGGAGATTGCGGTCACATGAATCTCGTTGACCATGACAATTTGAACAGCTGCAGGATTGCCAAAATCATGAAGTTTGGATGACATTGGGAAACATAATCAACATACTCTTGTATCAGGATTCAGAACTGCGCAGAGGGGATTTGAACAAGATTGGTGCATTTGGTGTGTTTAAATGAATGAATTTTTTTGGATGTTTTCTTGCATGCTCGTGACATTACATTACAAGGAACTGGGGTGTGAGTTTGGGTGTGCAGTTTAGTATGGCGTTTTATATGAACTATTTGGCAAGATGGCCAGACTATTTTCATGTGGCAGAAGGGCCGAACAAATCCATCATGGGCTACAGTAGGTTCTTAATCCATGCTCAAGTCTGTCACGACTTTTTTTTGCATCCGTTGAATTCCTTAATTATGATCTTGCACATGATTTGCTGTGACAGTTTTTGCTTCTTTTGGGGTTCTGACTATATTCTAAGTTGAATGGGTTTCTGCACATGCATGGTGTGGATATATGCTTATGAATTTACTTGATTTGAAAAAGTGCTTTCTGTTTGAAGTCATGGGAAAGGTGGAAGGGCATGGGGACTCTTGGCATGGCCATGTAACAGCTGTAACAGTGGCTCCTGAGTATCGGCGGCAACAGCTGGCCAAAAAGCTGATGCATATCCTTGAAGAAATCACTGAAAAGACGTAAGTAACATGTGCCACACTTGTGCATTAGGGTTTAGGGTTTTGAATAAGGGATTAAGGTTTGGGGATTGTTTGGGGACCAGAAAACACCATTCAATTTCATGCCTCTTGTAAATCTGTTACTGACCTTTGAATATTTTGTCTTTATGCTCATGTATGGCAACCCCTTGTTTTCTAAATGTTCAGTTGCTGGTGGGATGGGAGATCACAGGTATAATGCATATTTTGTGGACCTATTTGTGCGGGCCTCAAATAGACCTGCTATTACTATGTATGAGAAGGTACATGAACTGTTATGTGACCTCTTACTCTCAGCTTGATGACACCATCCCCATTCTCTTTGTTAGATTTAGGGGTCAAGAGAGTGATGTGTCTTTCAAAAAGTATGTTTACAGAAATGCATACATTTGACCAGTGTCCCTTACATACTAATGTCTGGACTAATGTGTGTGCTATGGCTTGTATGTATATCAACAGCTAGGATATGTGGTATATCGACGAGTGCTCAAGTATTACTCAGGAGAGGAAGATGGATTAGGTGAGTCTAATTTCTGGTCTTCAATTGAAGAATGAAATTGGTTGAAGTTCTTGTTTTGTTCTTTGCTATAGGCCATCATCATCTCTTATTCTACATTGTAGGGTCTTATCTGGTATCTTGATTTACTTAGTTGCTAGTAAGTTGCATGCAGGAGCTGCTGCAAGTTTGTATGGTCAGACAATATTTCTTGCTCAGTCCTGTTGTAATCTGCAATCATAAATCATCAATGCAGACATGAAATTGCATATTGTTGAGCTAATTCCTTTTGTAAAATGCATATTTTACTGTGAAGTGTATGTTTGTGGGAGTTTTGATCATCCAACATCCTCAATTTGACCAACATTTAATTAATTGCAGAGCTGATTTGATCAGTTGCTGTGGTTGGACCTATGTTGGTGTGTGCATGCAGACATGAGGAAAGCTATGCCCCGTGATACTGAGAAGAAGTCAGTTATTCCATTGAAAAGGGCAGTCACCCCTGATGAGTTGGAGTATGACTGAAAGTATTTACATGTGGAGATATTCTCTGTGACTTTAATGCCAAGGCAATGCATTATGAGTTTGATGCCATATCTTTCACTGTAACCCTATACAGACAATGGTGATCAAAGAAACGACAGTCTTTGTGCCTTAAGTGACTGACACTCAAGGTTATGACTCAAATCATTCTTTTCATGACAGTTTGGTTTTGCTGGAATTGACATGACAGTTACCTTCAAAGTGTTAGTGGAGTTCTCTCTGCAACTTCCTACATCTTCATGCCTTCAGTCTCTTACAATCAGTCCCTGAAGGAAGTGCCAACAGAAGCTGTTTGCATAACCAGCAAAAAGCTGTAGTTTGCTACTGCAAAGATTCTTTTGGATTTCTCAAGTTAGTGTATGCAAGGTTGTAGCTCATGGGATAAGGACTAGTCATCATTGGGTCCAGGAGGCAGGATACTTCAAACAAAAAGCAGCTTTGGGCTTTATGAAAAATGTAATACCTGCTATCTTTGCAAAAATTTAGGACAAACATCTGGGCATACCAATGATTGGTCGCAGGTGTGAGGTATGCATCATTTCTTTGCCAGATCACTCTAAACAGAGTGTATATCAACTGAGCAAGGAGGTTAAAGAGTGAAGACACCAGGAAAAGAGAATCAGTTCTCAGTAGAAAATATTTTTGTTTTCAAACTCTCATGTAGCTAGCTGCTGTGAAATGAAGGGGTACATAATGGTTGCTAATGGGAGTATAGTACACGCATGAGAAGGGCATACTACCATCCATTGCCAATTTTGGTTACTGGGATTTCATGTCACTCTGGCAAGCTGGCCTTGTTTCCTCCCATCTTTACACCTGGTTCTGAGCAAACACAAAACATGTGAAACAAAGAGAAAGTCAATAGTGCAACTGTGAAAATTGGAAACACCGATGGCAGGTCCCCCTGAGGACCAGATAACAAGTGTCATGGGATTGCTAGAACTGCATCAGAATAGCAAGCCAACATAAAACTACACAATCATGGCCTTGATTCTTCCATGAATTCATGACCAAAAGATTTGATCATGCCATAACAATGCCACATTTGCATGTAAGTCCTACGTATTAACACAATATAGATGATGACTCCATACTGTGCAAGATTATTGAGTATTCACAGTAGTGCTAAAAACATTTCCTTCTGTACTGCTTTACTGTGCTTGTGCATTGTAACAAAGGTACTCTCTCAATTAGAGAGTTGATTAACAACTGTTGGGAGTTTATACCCATTAGCCTGCTAAAGAGAGATTGACCAAGGCAAGTGATATTATCCCACCTACAATTGATACTAAAACCCTAGTCTGCAATCTGATTGATTGACTCAGACACAGACCACCCACAATGAAGTTTAACCCTACTCACACTTCACATTGAAAGACCCCAAGAAGGGAAGGTGGACAGACAGAAGGGTAAAGCATGGAATTGACTCAAAGGAATCTGACTCTGGCTGACTGCTTATGAACTTCTGTCGAACTGCACCATAGTGGATGCCAAAAAAATGGGTGATGCTTCATTTTATGACCATGTACACTTGGATAAATCATCTATATGAGTATGGATGAAGACAGGATAAGAGGGGACTCTAGCTGCTTAGAAGCTGGCATAAGCTAGCTGCTTCAGCTCTCCCCAAAGGATATTTCTACAATCAAGGTGGGGAACTATGCTCAACAACAACAGCATCTTGAAGCCCTTGAGCACTTTCACCAAGAAAAGAGGTGATTATAGTTCTGACATTGTTAGTCTGTGTGGTGATTTGCTGTGTGATGAATGAGCTGGCATTCTTGCAGGCCTCTGCATCCCCAAATGCGAGTGTCCACCGGCCATCAACCAGTTGCTTCATCCGTGGGCTGCTCCTGGAAGGTCCTCCAGTGCTCACATCACCAAGAGGTTGATGGGGTGATCTGATGCGCAGGTGTAGCCATGTTGGATGCTTTTCATCCACTCGTGGCTGCAATGTTACATGCTGCAAATGTTAAGTCCCACCTGTGTTCTCAGAGTAGCTAACGAAAGGAAGACAAGGTTTGGATCATGGATGTATTTCTCCAGCAAGTGGGAAAACAATTGCATGGTATGGAAAATTTTAACTCCGGTGCATATCTTACTTGAACATCATTAACTGCTTAAAAAGGGGGAAGGGGCACCATACATCAGAGCCTGCAAGAGGAGCTGTGACCCGAATCACTCCACGCTGTTGTTTACTGGTGATCTCTTCAACCAATAGAAGTGAACCTGATGTCCCTTGCAGTACTACAAGCAGGTACACTATCCGTTCCTTGCCTCTCTCAAATGCAACCTTACATGACATAGCATTTGCTGCTGCACTCCACCCAAACAGCTGTTAGACCTCTAACAATTATTAACAGTCAAAAGATTAATCGGACACATCACCATCAAAAGCTCTGCAATTAGCATGCCTTTTTCATATCTGCCAAACTGATCCAGCTCAAATCATCAGGAAAATCAAGTTCTTATGCAGTCTACATGATCTTTCTCCTTCTTTCACCCATTTTACAAAGTTATTCCAGTTGCCCCTTGAAGAGGAAAAACTGTACATATCCTGGTTGCAGGCACCTGGGGAAGGTATCATGGTATTCAAGTTTATCCTCAAAAAATCTTTCTCAACTCACCCAAGTCCACTTCACTGCCAATTCTTGTGGCTGAAGTTGAAACCTGAGACCTTTCCTCTGATACCTCTGCCAAAGGGGCTTTCTCTGGAAGAGACCCATTCAAAAGCAATACCCGCATTTGATGTAGCACCAGCACCACCTGAAACAATTTGAACCAGAATTATGGGTAAGGGATAGAGCAAGGAATATCAGAGGCCCTTGTGCAACAACTGTGCCCATGATATCAAAGACCACCTGACAAAAGATGATCCAACATGAGTCTCTAGCTCAACTGTTGCTCCGAGGTGTGTAATGCTTGCATTGCACTGAGAACTAAACAATTCTCCACAGGTACTTAAAATTTTACAGCAAGCTAGCAGGAAAATATAAAGCTGCCATCACCTTGACAGTTGCCCGCATTCTCTCTCCAACAAAAATAGATGAAGATGATTGAGGCACATCTGTCACAAAGACATGAGCTACTGTTCAGTACAAGTCTTTTATTAGTGAACAGATTCTGTTCACTATGCATCAACTTAAAGACTAGCCACAAGAAAGGATATTGTTGATGGCAACTCCAGTCAAGAGGGTACCATCTTGCGATTGCTGGGTTCTTGGCATCAATACAAAGGAGGAGTCCCTTCTGAGCATAGGCGAGTCCAAAGCTGTCATGAAAAGCACATATCAGTACCATTTTGTTGGCTTACGTACAGAAGACCAGCCTACTGCAGTGACTCTGAAGAAGACCCTTCAAGCATGTAGTTCTTAGGATAGGATCATCTGGTGCTAAAATTGCCTCAATGAGTGGAAGACAAACCTCTTTGTCAATGGTACTGCTGGAAAAAATGAACAGGAATGATAAACCCAGCAAACCAAAGGTCCAATATTGGAATCCAATAGTGCAAACCCTTAGGATCTCCAGCAGACAAGGATGATGAAATTGAATAATTACCTTTTCGGCAGACATTCCATTCTTCTGAAAGAACTGCTGGGATAAGATCAAACCAGCAATCTGTCAACTCAAGTGCAAGATCTTTCTGCGCAGCTGAATATGCCCTCTGCCATGTCCAAGGCACACTCTTAAGGACAAATAACATAGCACTTGAAAAATAAAAGCTTACAAAGCATAAAGAACAGACAGATGAGAGACGAAGAGCTTATATAGCTAAGGACAGAAATATTTTGCAAACAGGAAGGAAAGATGAGAGGTCCAACATCAAGGAGGGACATTCGAGAGTCACTGATTTTGTGCTCTTGGAATGGCAACAGCTGGCGCAGCAACCATCCTGTCTGCCATAAAACCTCTGCACACTGTGGAGGTCTTCGACATAATAGCCGGATCAATGCATCCAGCATCTGCGAACAGAAACACATTTAGTCAGCTGAATGAACAACTGCCCACAGGTTTGAAAGGAGTGAGTAAACTCCATCTCTGGCCTCAAGGTCACCAATCCAAATTGGTAACAGCACTTTTGGTTCATAACCCAGTATCTAGTCATCATGCCATCTGAGTACCACCTTACTTGGTGGAGACCTTCAAAAAACAATTTTGAAGAAGATTGCAACATCTCCTCCCTATTCACAGTGTGGATGCTAGAATTCCATGTTTAGCCAATCCCATAGTACAGTAAGCATGCAGTTTCACTATCATCAATTGGGTGGCTAAAATGCTGAGACTTGAAGAGCTTGTCTGTGGCTGCAATGAGCCAGGTAAATTTTAGCACTCTCAATATCCATAAGCAACAAAATTATACTACATCACTCAAGATTCTCCATTCTTAAATAGGAATGTTTTAAAACAAAAATAAAATCAGAGGTTCATGAGTAGTGCCTGGCTCCGGTTCTTCAGGGTTGCAGAACCTGAAAGCACTTCATCCTGTAGCTCACACTCCCAGTGCTCACTCTGACAAATCATCCCAAACTGGCATATATCAGGAATTGCACATAAAACTTTGTACATGTAAAACTTCAAACATCAGTCCCCTGACAGACTCTTTCATGTGGAAGCAGCCCAAAACACTATAAAAGTAATGTAATAAACAAAAGAAAAAGAGAATGCGGTAGCATTAAGCATAGCTGCAAAGTCCATACAGGGTATTCATCATCTGGTTGCTCAGATGCTGAGAAGAGATGGTCACCATCTTGCTCAGACCTGTCACCCATAAGCTGTTGCTGTGATTTGCACAAATTGTGGAAGTCAGTAGTCCCTCACTCCACAAGGGAAATTCAAACCAGTTTCTTAATCCATTTCTTCCCAACCCACGACAATTTTTTGGCCCACTACCTACTGCTGCAGAATAAGATTTCCAAATTTCTTTTCAAGAGACAAGAACAACAAAATGCCCATGCCCCTATTCTATTAGCTGCTAGCAGTGGCTTTTGTTATCCTCCCACAAGTCAGATGCAACAAGAAATTCCAACCCTAGGCAGAATTAGCAGTTGGTTCCACATAAAACAAGAGCCCTCCCTGGTGCAGGCACATACTAGTAGCAGCTTTTTGTGCCTTTTGCGTCGTGGCAGTATCCCCAGAGCATCAAGCAATGCCTCATCCAATGCTGCACCGAAAGTGATCCAACTGAAGTTCAGTAAGTGAAAAAATCTGTTGAATATGTCTGTTTTGTTGTTCCAGCTGTCTTCTGAACAGGCTTAGTTCTCACCTTCATTTTGCAAAAAGGACACCAACAAGCACAGTGATGCCATCACCAGCTTATCATCCTTGCACAGCAAGTATGACAGCAAAGCTTCCCTGCAACACCAAACACACAGGAAGTTTGGCAATTGATCACATCATCCAGAGCTCAACAAATAAGAACATAATTTCATACTGAACATTGTAAAAGCTCTCAACAAGCCACACTTACAGCACAATTCAAACAATCCTATTGGGAGTTGCTCTCATTTTGTGACAGTTCAAGCATCCACAGTACTGACATTACTTCAGTGCACAGAGGTCAAAGCCAATTCCATCAGCTGTTAAAATTCTGTACAACCTAAGAATTAAAAGAAAAAAAACTAGTGGAACGTACCGTCCATCCACTGCTTCTGGGGTACTTGAAGGTGCAGCTGCATCTTCAGGCTCTGTCATATTGTCTGCTGCTCCATGGTTTGCAGTCGACCTCAAATCTGATGCATTGTCTGCAGGTTCAGAATCCTTCGTCCTAATTCCAGAGGGATTTGATGGCAGATCAGTCCGGAGAAGGGATGCCCCAATGTTGTTCACCAAGGTCTTGTGTCTTACAATATGCAGCAGGCGCAATAGGAAATACAATGCAGAGAGCGTGCTAAGGTGCATTCCCTGGCAAGAATGTTCAACAAGCTGAGTCATTCTTCAAGAATGCATGAGGCTGTAATAGGTCCATAAGACATTAGAAACCCTTATTCAACAGGTTTAGGATAAGATCTGTGGACAAGGGATGTGCTGCTACAAGAATGGTTCCTGTTTGTTGAGGAGCAGAATCTCATTCAAGACATAAAACTCCAGGCAAAGATCAAACACTACAGTTGACAAATCTGCAATAATACAATCTCCTGAAGAGTCCAGAAACTTATAGACAAGTCTCTAAAAGACTAGTCACAATCATGAAAACACTACCCAAACCCCTCATGATTGTGCCACACATGACTAAGAAGGATTTGCTTTCTGAGAGCAGGGCCTTGAGAAAGGTCAATGCAATTGCACAGAGAAACCTCCAGTAGGTGTAGATGCTACACCCATCTACAGTCAGGGTAGATTAGATTACTGATAGAAAACTTTTCAGTCTAGACTCAGCATGTATTTCATCTACATAAACCAAGTGTCACTGGACTTGGGTGAGAAGAAGAGTAAAATGCTGTGTGCTTGCAAAGAGATGATACCCACAGAAACCCATTGCTTACCAGAGGCACAGCTGCACCATCACCCATGAGGCGAATTGCTGGAAGCAGCAAAGGCAACACAATCAAGTGCATTATGTGTTTAGTCATAAGTGTGCGCAGTGCAGGTATGCCAGCATTAATGATATCATTGCAATAGTACAGGAGGTCCCCAGTTTCAAGTATAGCTGATTCCAACCTTCCCTGCAATTGGATAGATTCTGGGAACCTGATAAACAGCACAAAAGAACCTCCATCAGTGCATCAGCCCACTCACTTGCAACAAAAATGGAGCAAGGGTGCCTTCACTTTTTCTGAAAGGAGCTTTCAGAAAGCGCTTTTCTGCATGGAGTGAGGTTGCCTTCAATCTGAAGTCACTGACTCCATTTCTTGGAAGCTAGTCATAGGTTGTTAACCAGAGTGGACCAATTACAATAGAGGTTACTGGACTTCTATGAGGAGGGAAAGAAAGACATTCCAGAGATAAAAAAAACATAAGAACAATAAGACTGAGGAGGAAAGGACCAACCTGGCAGCTTCCATTACCAAGCCATCCAAATTAAGCATTTGCTGCCTGAGAAATGTGATTAGGTTTTCAAAATAGCCAACCACTTGTGGACTCATCACAAACTTCCGAATGCTTGCATCATCCACTGCAAGTAGGGCACCCCACCCCCATCAACACAAGGGGTGTGACTATGTGCTCCAGAAAAGTCCTCATCATTTCTCAAGTCCAACAACTAAGGCCCATATGTCCTGACATCCTAATCTGCCAGATTCACTTATATTAAGGGTATAAAGTGGCTAGGCTAGCTCACCATTATAGACACTTAGGGTAATTGTCCGCACAGCAATGCGGACCATGCCCTCCTCATGATGAAAAAACTTGATGGCCTCACTGTACAAAGGAAATGATACCACCTCGTCCTGCATTCTCAAACAAGTAGGTTACTGTTTTCATTCCTACAATGTAACTGAATTTCTTCAAGCATCTCCTCCTATCTTCTCCCAACAGCACAAATTGCCATGTGCTCAAGATTGAACAAAACCACTTGGGCAATAAGAACAGAAAATGCTGCCATCTTTGTAAAGGAGAGGTCATATTACCAATCAAGTGACAGTGAAATGGTCCAATGCATGCAAGGTGAGTCCAACATCTCTAGCAAAGAATACCCACAGGAGCAGACAGGATGACATGCAACATTCTCTTGCACAATCTGCAATTGAGAGTAACTGCTCTTCCTTCAAAGAATGGTGAGTCCATTTCCACAGAGAAGGGTGAGTGAGGGAGCCAGTGCTCACGCACATGATTTGTCTTGATGAAGAATGAAACGGTGTTCTGGTCCAACTTCATGCTAATTGTTCTGATCATCAAGCAAAGCGAAAGTCAGGATATAGTGAGACACTGCACAATGAGAAAAGTAATAACAAAACCTTCCCCTCTCAGGACAAACAGGGTCCTCAGACACATACAAGCATGTGGAAAGTTCTGTACAGACCTATAAAAACATTTCACTAGCTGTAGTGGTTATTGCCATGGAGTGGATCTCAGAAATAACAACTCGATCTTCTGTGGCATCCATACCTAAGGTGGACATAATCACAAGCTCAATGGTAAGTTGATTCACCTCAGAAATATGATATAGTAAGCAAGCAGCTCTTCATGCTGAAAATCGAAGGGATATGTGATGAGCTGGTTGATATGCTCATTACTGAACAGATAGTCTGTGACCCATGATTACAAAACATCCAGAAACCCGGTGTCATGTGCTGTGCACAATTTCCAAACTCATCCGTTAATCTTCTGACTTTTGATGAGGTGTTTCTTAAACAGAGAGCAACAGGAGATAGCATATTTCCACACTGAAGCTCACATATAGTCCTTATTATTCTACCAGAATGGATTGAACATGTCTGTTGGAAGCAATGCAAAATACATCTTCATAATCATAACACATACATCTGGCATGTTTACTTGTGATATTCTGAATCATAATGCTGAGTGTCTGCAGTAGCTGCACTGCTACAGCTGTAATTGTCTTGCTCTCCCTCAGTATACGCACAAATGTTGACATGACCTGCTTCTCCATGAAAAAACTGCATTCTCCCGCCAACACAAAAGAATTCTCAAAAATTGTGATTTGTTGGCATGTCATTCCACTTCACACCAGAGCCCCTACAAAAGGTGGACCTTGACATGTGGTCCTCAACTATTTTAAGAACACTGCAGAGTTGCCAACATCCTCATTCCAAATTCATCAATGGCAGAAAACCTAGACACTAAGGCAGGATTAGGGTATTGAACAGCAAGCATGGCCTAGAAACACTTACTCAAAAAAAGTAGGGTCATGCTGGTCGCCCCATATTAGTAGCTCTGCCATTGACCTCAAAGTTTCCACAACAAAGTCCTGAGCATCAGAAAAACCAATTCAGATGCAGGAACACTGATGCACAAAATGCAGGATCCTGGGGTATCGGTGTTTACTGTCACAATAGAAACTTTTAGACTTGGGCTTCAGCATCAAGGCCCTGTAATATTATCCTAGTAGTTAGAGACATCTGGAGCCAAGTCCATTCAACTAAACTAGGGTTCCCTGTTCAATGGCCCAAGTGACATCTTTTCGTTCCAGGTTAGTTCAACTACTGTACTTCAAAGAGATGTTTTCACCTTATTGGCATCTGTGATCACAGTCGCCTTTTGAAGCTGCTCGTTGAGATGTCTGAGAACAGAAAAAAAACCATAACATGCAAAGTGAATGTCAATGCAACAAGAAACAACAAGCGCCATTCACAAGAGTTCAAACCCTTTATCTCACAACAATTAACTTGGGCAAATAAAACAAGAATTGCGTGTCTCTGTCCACAAAAAAATGCAACAGGTTCGAAACTATGTAGCAGGCACAAAGCCACAAGCATAGTATCACCCCAATGAAGAATGACCCAATAATAATTCCTATGGATGACTGACACCCTATAATCTAGTACAACACTGTGAAGCCCAGCTTAACCACCCTAGCCTTGAATAAGTCTCTGTTCCTCAAAGTCCTCTTGCCACATGCATGTGCAGAAATACGATCTCATTTGCATTCACAGATGCCAGATGGTGACTCTGCTGAGTAAGGAGATGGCTAAGCTCATGAGGAGAGGGCATTATTGGTCACATTGCAATGAGTATGAAACTGAGATCATGACCCACTTTGGCAAACCAAGGGAAGAATGTCCATCTCTGCAATTCGACCTTAAAAGCTCTACTTGGATTGAATCCATGAGAAATTTACCAGTCGCTGCCACCAACAACTCTACCCTCTGCCTCTCCCACATCATCACTATGGCCCTATTTCAGAGAGTCATTTGAGCTTCAAACAAACTACTGATTCAACCCTGCAAAAGCCATATAGGACAGCTGTGTCAACAGCCATATATGACTGCTGACTATATTTCAGTTAAACTTTGCCAGGCTCTTGATACAGCCCATAACTAAATACTGAGATTCAACATTCAGAGCAACACTTTCGCATTTCTCAAGGTCTCAGATTGTCCCACCACACCAAAGAAACACTGAGAGGACTCCACTGCTGCTACTGAAAAAAAGCTCTAGTACAGCAAGGTGATAAAGAACTACTCCCAGGTTCATGAAGAGTAGTGCAACATCACATCATGTAAGAAAGGAGGTTTGTTAAGATGATTCGATTCTCGGTTTAATTCAAAGTCCATCTGTCTTAACAATGATGTTTTTGCCACAGGCTTTCCCTGTTGTTTTGCCATCACCCTGCTTGGCAAATCCTCCTCACCCATTGAAAAAATAAAATCATGATTCAGCTTGTGGATCAAAACCCTAATATGGGGATCTCTGAGAAAGAGGATCCCTGTAAGACCCAGATCTTATATGAAAACAGTATTATGGAAGTGGGCTAGACTTGTACTAGACAAGTCCTCTGGCTCTTTTGCTGAATCCTTCAATCTTGCTGTTTTCTTTCCAGAGACAAGATACCCTCATATAAACCATGAATCAGAACAGGCAAATCTCTTCAACATCCGCAACTGCACTGCACCATTTTTGGTTTTGGGCTTCACAGGGCTACTACAGCTTGTTTACAAAGGTAGTCACCTTTCTTCTAAGATGCCCCTAAAACCACGACGCCTCCTCTAATCTAACCTAGAATGATGAGAACAGAAGGAACCAAACCCAAACCCTAAAGCCCAGAGCAAGCCATATGCACACCATCTACATGCACCACAAAGGAGACATCATCATCCGTCGACTTACCGTAGTTCTTCCATGGAGAAGCGCTCACGAGAACGCCAGAACCACATTGTTGTGCGGGGCGCACCCAAATAGAAGGAAAAAAGGAACCACCAAGCAAATGCGGAGCTAGGACGCGGGCGGGATTGTGGCACGGTCCTGGAGAGATGCCAAAGCAACCGCAACAGCGTAGCGAGTTTGCAGACCTGTAACAACAACAGCATCTGCCATAGCCATCGCCATAGGCTGCTGGATTCCCCAGAGCTCTTGTTGCTTCTGCCACGGCCCACTACTCCGCTAGCATTTCCCGAGACTCGGGTGTGGGCGCAGGGGGGGTCGTGTGCGTGTGCGATCGTCCCAGATTTGCAGAAGAAGAGAGAATCAAAAAGCATAAAGTGCGTTGCAGGTGTGAACGTGTAAATACATATTGGCCGGTCATTGGCCAATCATATGATTTCTAGGGTTTCTCTTTTGAGGAAAAAGAAAGCTGATGGATTGGCACCCCCACCAATTGGAGCCAAACCAATTTTCTTTTAAAATCTTTCCTTCTTTCTTTTCAATTGAGGGAGGCAATCCAAGGATTGTGAGATTTTGTGGGATTCAGATGTTCCAACCATGTTCTCAGTTTTGTTCCCACAAGGTC
>Ga0116228_10003437_pt1 | contig 13904 bp, 13 predicted proteins | sample S1TSphfallax_2_FD_89694 | JGI IMG/M metagenome (GOLD analysis project Ga0116228, IMG submission 89694) | Host-associated microbial communities from peat moss isolated from Minnesota, USA - S1T2_Fc - Sphagnum fallax MG | ecosystem: Host-associated > Plants > Peat moss > Unclassified | place... | reverse complement strand
CTACCGTTTCAGCCCAAAAATAATTTGGCAAATTCTTCTCATTTAACATGGCACGTGCTATTTATGCAATGTGCCTATTTTTCCTTTCAATAATTCCATTTTCTTATGGGGAATAACTACATGAGTACTTCCTTTGAATTCTATGCTCCTTCAAGTACTCACTAAATTCATTTGAAAAATACTCTCCCCCTCCATCGGACCTAAAACACTTGATGCTCACACCCTTTTCCTTCTCCACCATTATTTTAAAATTCAAAAAAATGTTGAAACATTTCACCTTTGTGTTTCATGAAGTAGACCCACACCTTGTGTGGCCATCAATGAAACTCACGTAGTACTTGCATCCTCCAATGGACTCTGTCTTTGTGGTCCACAAATTTGAGTGGATCATTTCCAAAGGTTTGGAACTTACATGAGTTGTTTGAATTGGGAATGGATGCCTAGCTTGCTTCCCCAATTGGCATGCTTCACAAACTTCTAACATCACCTCTTTTGTTCCAAATTTAAGAAGACCTCCAACAAAATTTTGTTTCTCCATCAGTTTAAGACGTTGGAGATTAACATGGCCAACTTGCTTGTGCCAAATTCCAATGTCTCTAGCTCCTTTTCCATGTGTGAATAACATGGAATTCACCTCAGGCATGTTCACATCCAAGGTGAACATTCGTCCATTCCTTTTCCCTTTGGTAAACAATTTGTTTTGTTCTTCATGTCTTCCACAAAACATCCATTTGGGTTGAATGTCACATGTAAACCTTGTTCCACCATCTAGCCTATGGAGACCAAATTTTTTGTTATGATTGGAACATGAAGTACATTTTTCAAGTACTTTGTTTGCCCATCTTGCATGGACAATGGCACCTTGCTAATTTGTGTGATGGGATGTGTAGTGTCATCACCAATTTCCACAAACCTTGGTGTCTTCAAATCCTTTGTCTTTAAACCATTCTCCATGAGTAGTCATTTGATTTGAAGCTCCAGAATTCACATACCAAACATTGTTATCTGATAAACTTCCTATCATTGAATTTGCCATGTGCTACATCACAAATAGTTGCTCATCACCTTGATTGTTAGTTGATGCATAATTCCTTTATTGCAACTTTTCATTTCGTGCATCATGCTTCCTTTGATAATAATTCTTTGCCATGTGCCCAGGTTTCCTGTAGTAGTAGCAGTTTGAGTCGCTATTTGGTTGTTGACCTCAATGATTTCCAACACGACCTCCATAACTTCCTCTTCCTTTAAAGTTTCTTCGTCCACCTCCATGAGACTGACCTTCATGTTAATGATGTCCACCATGCAAACTTTTGTGTTGTCCTTGAAATGAGGTTTTAGCACCTCTACCTCTACTTCTATTAAAATTTGAGTAGAAAGCACTTTCTTGTGATCCTCCATTGGATGAGGTACCAACAACTCTCATCTCTTCACTTATAAGTAAGGTTATTAAGTCTTGGAAATTGGGAAATGTTTCTCGAATTACAATTGAAGTACGAAATTGGCTATAGTTTTTTCCAAGTCCATTCAAGGTCACGGTCACTAAATCTTCATCATTTACAGGGGCTTCTATAGATGCAAGAACATCTATAAGGTTTTTCACCTTTGTAGAATAGTCACTGATGTTCATTTTGTTTTTCTATAGATTATGCAACTCTTGTTTAAGTTGCATTTTGCGGGCTTGCATATTATTGTTATACATCTTCGCCAATGTATCCCAAGCTTGTTTGGGTGATCTTGCATCTTGAATATGCATAATCATGGAATCGGACACACTCACAGAAAGCCAATATAAGACTTTCTTTACTTTTTCATGCCAAGTTTTATTGGCTTGAATTTGTTGTTGTGTGGGGTTTTCTGGGAGAGGAGGTTCTGTCTCATCACCAGTTATGAACTCCCAATAACCTTTCCCCATTAAGAAATTCATAATCCTAAATTTCCACATTTGGAAATTGTTCTTGTCTAATTTCTCAATTGCAATTTGAGAAAGACCGTCTGCCATCTCTTAAGGCAACATTCAATGTCTTTTGGTGTTTTTAGGATTGGGATTAGGGTTTTCCTTCCTTAGGTTTCTAGGATTAGGGTTAGGGTTAGGGTTGAACAAGGTGGACCTTGCATATGTAAGTATGTTTTGAATATTATACGAAATTTTATATTATACATAGGTTTTATGCATATGTATGTGTTTCGTATAATATTTTGTATGGTATTAAGTACATGATTACATACCAAACTTTTGTATGAAGGTCTTGATAATGTATTTGCGCTTCCCAATCTTCAAATTCTTTCTTTCAAGTTTTCCCAAGTTGTATTTACTCCACTTCAAAAATTTGTTTTAATGTCTTCTCAATGTAAACTTCTGTCACAACAACTTTACAAAGTTATAGCGCTCACATATGACCTTGAATCCTTTTGAAATTTTTCTGAAACATGAAAAATTATGTTTACTACCATCTCTCAAAATTTCAGTTCATTTGATTTCATAAAATGAGAGATCTTGCTACTTCCTTGAATTCACCTCAAACTGGGAACTGAACACAAAATGATTTACAACTTATTTTCAAAAACTTTAAACTCGTTGAGATTTCGGGAAACACTTTAGATATATGTCTTTTACACCTACTCAAAATTTTAACTCTATTGATGATGATTACAAAGAGATATCACTTTCAAAATAAACTGACTTCAAAATATCCAAATGACTTGAAATTTCTTTCACATATATAGTCTTTTATAATCTATAAGATCCCAAAGCTATAAATCCAAAAAAGCTCAAACAAAGGAGATATGACAAAAAAACCAGATTTGACATAGAATCTTTTAAAGCTCATAACTCGCACAAAACAAATCCTTTTCTTTTGGAAATTTGAGAATATAAGCGTCTTATAGTGTTCTATAATCTCTCTAAGTTTCACTTGAGGATCTTTTCATAGTAGATCTAGATCTAGATTTAAAGATTTGACTACCATAACTCTTGATATGTGGATCTCCTCTCACATTTTTTTATTTTTTTTTTCTCTTTACTTCTTTCCTTTCCCTGTTTCTCTTTTGCACTTGACGAACTCCTATGATATTACTAGAGACTCTCAAGCTCTAGTTTTAGAGACTTTCTAGTTCTAGATATCTTTTAATTTTCTCATCAAACAACCTAAGCTCGGATACCATGTTAACAAATAGGAGATCTACTCAAGTGCAAACATAAAACTTTATTGAAAGGAAACTATAACACAATGTTCACAACACAAAACATAATATCAAGAACTCCTCAAGGTTTTTGTCACATGAAATACACAAACTTGTGTAATGAAGAAAAAAGAAACAAACCATGAACACCAAGGTATTTAACTGCAAGACCAAACCACAAATAACCAAACTAAAATAAGTAAAAAAAGTAATTCAACCTTGTGAAAGTAACCTAGTTACTTTTTTACTCCAGTAACTAATGAAACCTAATTAGTTGAACTTGAATTCTAAACATTTTATTTAACATTTTATTTATTTGGATTATGCAGTTGGTGGTATCATCATATATAATGTGATCCAAGTCATTTTCATAAATAAAAAATGAAATTAATAGAGAAACGAAGAAACTATATAAGTAAACAACAAAAGGTTTTCAAACTTGTTGATAGGTCGTGGATTAAAATTAGAGCATTGCATTCAAATTGGAGTAAATGTACATCTTCATTCATCAAGGATATGAGATGTTGTAGATTTTGTGGTTTCACAAAATTACACCTTCAAGGAATACATTTTAGTGTTGTTCCAAATACATTTGGAATTGTTGTTGGTGCAACATTGTATGGTTGTTCAAACATTATTATGTCTACATACACAACCATTAGCGATGGTTTACATGTGTATGTATGCAATGCATGTTTTAAATTCTATGAACAACTAGAATGGATCAAATGTAACCAAAAAGAGAGGGCGCTTCCAAACAACAGACACCCTAGATGTACAACAGACACATCTTGTATACCACGACCCCGAGTTCCGACCTCAATGTTCAAGAGGCGCCTCCACGGTACTAAGACATAGAATCTCAAACAATTCACACCTCTTCACACAGATTCAATTGTGCATCCGTCTCTCAAGACACAACTCCGGCTATGGCTGCCAAACTCAGATTTGTATTCACAAAAATATACAGAGGCATATCATTCGGCCTCGCATACATCTGCATTGATATTGTTCAATTCGCCCAACACTTAGACATCACAGATTCACGGTTGCAAAAGCTGATAGATCATTTGCACCTCATCCACCGGACTTCCGGTAGTACTCTCTTAGGCTCACACAACAACCTAGCTTCTGCTTCTAGACATCAGATCATACACTGCTGACTAGCTTCAAGCGTAACGGAAAATTGATCAGCTAACCAACAACAAAAATATACCTCCTTTCTGTCTTTCTCCTCTCTTCCTCCACTCACTCAGACCACTTTGCTACCCCTATCCTGCCTTCCTATCTCTCCCGAATTCCCCCCAATCTGCCTTGAATCCTCCTTTTAAACTCCTTGCCTTCTCCTTCACGCTTCAAACCGCCATTTCCATAATTACAGCACCGACCTTGGTCATAATTCGGAGCCGCCATTCAGCTCCCATACCCATTCAGTGCAGCCGCCATGCAAACCTCTCAGTACAACACCTCACTCCCAAATTAGCAAAGCTTCCCATGTAGGAGTAATGGAAAGACAACCACCATGGAAACAAACGGCTTAATTAACACACAACCTAACTTCTTTGATCAGTGGCCTCCATTAGTTGATGTAACTTAATTTCGGGTTACACAAATATGTTGTATTTCAAACATGGATTATATGAAACAAATCCTTGTTAACAATCCATTGCATCTTCAACTTCTTTCATTTATTGATATATCCATGAAAATTAAACAACAAAATTATGGATTCATGCATGGCCAAATACAACCATTTGGGTTACTTGACAATCCTTTACTTTATTGGAATTCCAAGTTTCAACCAACTAGTACATCAGAAGATGTTAATTTGACCCTCAAAGATCTTTTGCACCAAAATTTGTCTTAAATCCATTTATACAAAAATACATCACTAATATTGAGAAACCAAATCCAACTCATGGATTATGTGTTTTATCTTCTTCAATTGTATAAGAAATACTTGCAAAAAAAATACTAGTGAAAGGCCTTTTTCAAGTATGGACGTGGAACCTTTCATTCAAAATTTGTCACTGCTTTTTGACATGCATCTTGAAATTCCTCACAATTTTGATGATGCCTTTGAAATTGGAAAATTAACTATGTGCAACAATGACAACCCTTTCAAGACTAAAAGACTATTAGTTCCAGCAGATGACATGTGCACCAATCCAACATTGAACATGTCACTTGAAAAGGCATTATTCCCATTCCTATTTTCACATGGATGTGGGGCATATGATGGAATTGGTGGTTTATTGCCTTATTTGAAACAAAGGATGTCTACATTATTTTTTTCTTTTATAATATATCCATCATACTTACTCTTGATGTACCAAGAGTGACAAGCAATTCAACTATTGAATGCTACAAAACAATTATGTTTGGAGAAAGGATGTAGAAAGATTAAAACGCCAACATTTTCGATGGTCAAAAATTGATGTTTTCAAGAATATTATGAAGTTCAAATTACCACCCTCTATTCCATTAATGCCACAATGGCACCCATACCCAATTCAAAGAATTATTGGTGATGGTGGAGAACTTTGGAATGCTTCATTTTATCCTCATTTTGATTTTTGATGAAACATCAAATTTGAAATGGAAAGAAATTGAAGACATTGAAAATCTTGCTATGTTTTTCAATAACACATTTTCTTGGAAGGATTGCCCAGTTGAATGTGTGGCATTATTTTGGGCAAGGTTGCAAGATTTCATGTCAACCTATGTTTTTGGTGGTAAAACATTCTTCGCATTGTTGAACATCATGTAACATGATTGGAATTGCAACATCGAGGTGGGTGAAATCATAAATAATTTAACATAAACAAAATAGTAAACAAGTACATTTTGATACAATTATTTATTAAACACTTAAATCCAACAACATATAGCTTGGAAACCTTGTCAAATCTTATTGTCAAAACACATTTACATATTGCATCAGATTCATAACAAGTTTAATATTGTATAACTTGTTGGAAAACCTTAGTATAATAATAGTCAACCAAAAGTCAAATAATGTAATCATTATTTTCATTGAAATAATTATGCTTTTTAGTTTTATTAAATATGTTTTCATTTTATGGTACATTCCATTTATGCTAACAATAATCCAAAAATGTTTAAATTTGCATTATACTTTCACCTAGGTTTTGTACATGCACACATCATATTATGGATAAATGACGTTGATGTTGACTGCATCACAAATGAAATAGTTGCAATAGTACCTGTTACTATTGATGTACAATTTGGAAAATTCATATTGCTAGACAATGAACATGATTTGACATTGCTCAAGCTAGTGGAACGAAAAAAAATGCATCAATATGGTTCACAATCCAAAACAAATAAACACATTGGAACTTGCGAATATGGATTTCCCACTACTATATTTGCCAAACAACATGTGGCTCAACATCCAATAATGCAAAGGTGGGTCAAAAAAATTCAAATAAAGTGTGTGATTTTTGAATTAATTAATCAATTATTATCATCTTTATATTTTTGCAATCAACAATCTTTACTATTAAGAGAGGCCCTAATCTTATCTTTGCAAAAAAATTCTTATTTTGAACACTTGATTATTCAAGTTGAAAATTATTTTGAACATTTTTAAAACGTGAACTTTAATATGAATTTTTAATATGAATTCCATGACAATCAAATTTTCATTTAACACAATTTTTCATTGTTAACATGATATTCACATTTTAGTGGATATTTAGGTATTCAAAATTTAATCATTGTTTGAAATATTCACATGGTTTTTGACTTGTTTGAATTACTTATGAACCAAGTGGTAATATTATTGTCCATGTTATGAATATCAAAATGTGGTGCCTTATCATTATACTACATTGATATTGTGGGGTGCACACATGAACATTCAACAAATCACATCTTCATATTGGTCATATTATCTTTTGAAATATGCTATGAAATGTGAATCACAAGGCACTATTAAATTGGATGATGTTAATGCAAGAAGTTTGGGATTGGTTGATGCAACCCCTTTACAACTTCAATTGATTTCAACAATAATAACAACCAAACTTGTATCTTCAATTGAAGTAGCCTCTTCATGTTTACAAATCCCAATCATATCAAAAGGTGTTGGTGTGAAGTATGTTGATTCAAAACTACCAAACTTACGTACAAAAATGGTGACTAAATCCAAGATACTTGGATTGCATCCCATTGATATATATTTTGCGCAACCTTCTGACATGGCCCAATACACATTTACAAAGTATTGAAAACCTCCACAACAACAAGAATTGAAGAAGAAGACATGTTTGGGCAAAGAAAAATTAAGATTTTTCTTATATACAAGTGAACATTTAGGCAGTTCACAAACTTCAATCTTGGCAAACATGTTGAACCATTTTTTTTCAACATATTGTTAAACAATGTTGTTTTTTTTAAAGAATGTGAATTGATATCTCCCATAAATCTAACAAGATCATATTATCATGAATGTTTTGTTTGTGGTATTGTGAAGACTTTTAATTGTTTGCAAGCCCTCATATCTAAATATGGGAAAAGAAACTTATATGATGATGAGAAACAAAATTAAATATACAACAAGCTTTTGGAGCAACATCTTTTTGAGACTTCACAAAATTTACCAATCAATATCAATATTGATGTTACATGTGTTGGATCACAAATTGGTCTAGCTAATCAAAATTATTGGATACATGATGTTGGTGATTCTTTAGAAAATAATTTTTTGTCACATGAACAAATGCATATATTCAACATCATTTGTTCTAAACAAAAATGGTTTGCATGTCATTTCAGGTACATAACTTATTTGATTTTATTTCACTTCAAATATTAAAATAACTACCATTTAGAAGTTATGCATATGTTTATTGCATGTATGAAAGATATATTATGGTAATTAATATTAATATTTATATTATAAAACACAAATTCTACAAAATATTATGCATATTTATTAAATTTTATAGTCAATCATTCTTATCAGCTATGCATATTCATTATTCGTGAACATATTTTATGTAAGGAACTCCTAGTAGTGGAAAGACATTTTTCATTTGATATTTGACCAAATATTATATGTTATTGAAAAAGAAGGTTATTCTTACTACAACAACATGATGTGCAACATCAAGGCTTAGTTCAAAAGTTTTAATTATCCACAACACATTTCATATACAATGTAAAGGATATGTTCAGCCATTACAAGAATTAAGTGTTGAATTTCAAATTCTCCAAGACGCTGACATCATCATTATTGATGAAATGTCAATGATGATGAATACATTGTTGCAAAGCATTGAAATTAGACTGTGGCAAAATGAAAATGATACAAATGAACCATATCATGTTAAGTTAGTGATTTTTTTGGGCAATCATGAACAACTTCCAACAATATGTCATTACCATCTATAAGACACAAAAAATTATTGCCAAAATTATTATGTTTATAATGTGATTGATTGGAATTTAACAACATGTCATACTTTGGAAACTTCAAAAAGACATGTTGAAGATCCAAAATATTGTTTTTTTTTAACATAATCCATTGTCAAGCACCAATGGAAGAAGAAATTTCATCAATTTTGAACAATTGTTACATTGTTGAAGATCTAGTAGAACAATACATCGATGATAAAGCAACAATACTTTGCACACATGGGAAGGATGTTGATTATTACAACGATTTGATTCTTCACAAGAAATTTCTAGTTGACCAAATTTATGCTATTCAATTGGAGACAAATGCAAGGAATGTTGAACACTTTCAATCTTGGGTGAACAATAAAATATTCAATCACATGCAACATGTTGCATTGGAAACATTGGTTATATTGACTGAAAACATTGATTTAAAAGTTAATGTTGCAAATGGAACCATTGGAATCGTAACAACGTTAGAGTTTGATTTAGAAGATACTGTTTGTGGCATTTTTGTTGCATTCAATCCATCAAGATATGTGCAAATAGTTCAGAAAAAATCAATTCAAAACAAATATGATTCTAAAGGACATTTTTACAAAACATCATTTCCTTTAATGTTAGGTTATGCAATTATAGGGCACAAATCCCAAGGTGCAACAATATCATCCAAAGTGATGATACGTATTCATGAATCTTTTGCATGAAGATTAGTGTATGTAATGCTATTTAGAGTCACAAGTTGGAAAAATTTGAAAATTGTTAACAATTTGCAACCTTTAGACATACAACCTATGTTGCCATGGTTTTTAGAAAATGTGAACATTGTTGTAAATTGAAATACTAACACATGTATCATTGTAATCTAGTATGCACTATGTGCAATTCTTTTAATTGGTTTTACCAATCTACTTTCCACTCATGCGCAAATTGGGTGTATTTTTCTAGGTTCAAATCTTAGGTTGAGTTACTTAAATTTTTTTAAAGATGTAATTTCTCACAAAAATCCCAATTGACTGGCCGAATGGCAAATTTAATAGCTTTCCTTTTGTCATTATGACCTTGGTTTCATGAACCATTGGAACAAAACAAACAAACAACCTTCCTTCGTGTATATAGATATTTAAAAAATTCATTTGAACTTTTATTTGCTCATGGTTGTTTTCAAAGTTTAAATTTTTAAAGAATTAATATGAGATTTACCCACATTTAATTAATAAATTCAATAATAAGCAATCCCAATGCTAGTGAATGTTAATTGGATTTTGGTGTTTCAATTTCCAAAACCAACCACAATATTAAAACACACATTACTTTTAGAATCATTACACACCTTATATAATTTTGATTTTTTATAAACATATGAATTGAGATGCCCTTCACCCACTTTGCATTGTTTATTATATTTATTGAACATCAATTTAAAAGGGTTTTGAAACAAAATTTTGTTTTGTTCCTTTTTGACTATGACCATGCATTGCACATCCAATTTACTTGGTAGAAAAAAGAAAAAAAATGACCCTACAAGGGGAAAATATGAATACCCTTCATAAAATTGGGCGTTAGGCCTACTTCCACTCTAGGTCCTAGAAGGGACCAACTAGTTAAACATGATGACATTGCAAAGCCTTGGGGGCCATTGGTTGTGTTCAATTGATTCCCAGACAATTTTAGTGTTTCCAAACATTGTATCCCATTAACATTTGGGATATGCCCAGTCAATTGATTTCCATTTAAGTCTCTGAAATACAAAAAAAAAAAATGAATTAGTGCAATCCCTTGACCTTTGTTGAGATAATATTTATAAACATATCCATATTAACATGTAGTTCAAGTATGAAAACCAACCCTAATTCTTTTATTCGGTTTGGGGGTGTTAATTAGCTTATCAATATTCTTTGAATAACAGTCATTGATTATGCATAAAGGTAGTTATCAAATAAATGGTTGATAATCATTAATTAATCATGTTGGTCATTAGCCATTTACAAAGTTTAAAAAAATTTAAGATCAATATATTTACTTTTTTTCTTGTTTTTTGGTTTTCAATCATAAACATGTTTTGCATTTAAAGATTGATAACCTACCCAAAGGATAATTAAGTTATCCTAATAGGTCATTAGATTTTTGAAAGTCAATACCAAATGGTTAGGTTATTATTTAGTTATCAAAATATCAATAGTTGGTTTGATAATCGATCAAAATTCAATAACCAACCAATAGTGGTAAAAACCCTTGGGCTAGGGACATTCCCAACTAGACTCAGCTATTGCCTCATCCTAGGCCCCTTATTTTGGGAATGCCCCCACCCTAGGGATTTAAACTATAGGCAAAATTATTAAGGTTCAAATGTATCATAAATCACATCATTGGCAAAATATTACACATTTTTCTCCAATAAATGAACAATGCAAACAAATTAATATAAAGGCCTTGTCAAGAACAATGTCAAGCAAGACATGAAGATTTTGTAAATGGAATGGTGTCACCAAAAAGAAAAGGGAATACTTCTTGCATTGTGCACATCCCCATTGATGGGCATACATAGACTAATGGTATATTGCAAAAACTTTTACTTAAATGGAAAGATTTTGTTTCAAGTGTTATATTTTCTTCAAAATCTTTACAAACACCTAAGTTCCATTGTTTTAATTCTATGGATCACAAGGGCTTAGTCTCTCATTTCGATTTCCTTTCTAGGAATCAACAGGTTGTTTCATGTGAGATGGTAGCTCATACCCAAAACAAAATCCCCACAAAGATTAATTCGACTACTTCAACATGGTTCCTCTTAGAGATTGGACAAGGATTTAGGGCATGATCGGTGAATGTAATCAATTTTATTCCCCAATATCCCCTCGGTCCCAAAACCTCTGGAGTTCCCACAATGCAACAAGTACTTTTCTTAGGATAAAACACATTTTACACTTAGTTCAAAATCCCCAAAAAATCAAACATGTGCTGCCACACAACCATTCCAGAAATCCTTGACACACTCATCATCTCCCTTGTGTTGGTCCCTAAAGAAAAACATGCAAGACTTCTAAACCTTTTCTTGACATTCTTAACACAACAAAAATTCAATCGTCGGGATTCTTCCAATCCAACAGTCTTAATCAAGTCTTAATCCTAATTAATTACAACACCCAAAATCCAAATCCACCACACACTTTTTAGTACTCTAAAAAGTCTAACAACTTAGCTTCTTCCATCACAAAAACCTCTTGTTTATATTCTTTAGCCAGTATCAAATATCCTCCTCCCATCCTCATCCTTTTGCTCCCCAGAAATCTTCCTGCTAATTTCCTTGTAGAATCGTGATTCACACAGTTCATGAAGAATTTTCATTGAGCAGTTGGGATTACGCTCCATCATAGAAACAAACTCACCAAGCTCCTTTCACAATAACCTGCAAAGCAACAAAATAAACCAAATACACAAACAAATCATAAACAAAATTTTCGACATTGTTGAATCACCACGTCACTAGTAGTTTAGCCACTGAGCTGATTTAGGATTTGTAGTCTTCATCCATAGAAAACATGACACTGTTTTTAGGTTACAATGGCTTCAGAGAGAAATTTAGTCTAGACTTATAACTATTGAAGGTGTGTAAGTGCATTGACGTCTGGAATGTTTCCGGTGAAATTGTTACCTTGTAAATCCTTGGGAAAAAGTGGGATTTTTCCAAATGATAAGCATTTGATCACTTACATTAGCAACATGCATATGATATCTAAGCACTCACAATATTCAACAAATAGCATTATATCATATGAAGTTGTGATCATAGTTTTTAGATGCCTAAAAATAAAGGAAAATGTTCCTTCATTGATGCTCGTCCTAGCCTATGCACATGCATCTTCCAACTCAATATTGCCTTCACATATTTGTATTTTTAACGCATGTTGTAGAGTATAAGCAATTTGGTTGATAGGAAAATAGTTGCTTACAAAATCTGCAAAGATGTTAGGTTGGCAATCTTTGTAGGAATGGGGCCAGTTAACCCTGGGTTGCCAGTCAAACTCCTGCAAAATATTTGTAGCACAATTGTGAAAAAGTAGAACCATTTTTGAAGAAACCTATAGCAAAGGTCACTATGCTTGGCATGTTCAGAAATTAGAACCCATTGGACCTATTTGTGCCAATTATGAGCTTGAGTCAAGCATGGACATCATTTTAAAAATTATGAGTCCATAATTCATTTGCACATTTGAAATAACTTGAGCGCATGGTTAACAATTAGCTTTGAACTTACAAGATGACAAGATTTTGCAGATTTCCTATTTCCTTTGGCAAAGTGCCCACTATAGAAGCACTGTCCAAAGTCCTATCCATCCACCACCCACATGTGAGAACTTAATATAATCCTAAGACACGGAGAACCCCAGGAGATCTTTGGTGCCATGCACATATTTACCCATTGAAAAATATGTCACACTACACAAGTACTTTTGCAGTATTTATGCAAGTAGCCTCTAGATATATGAGTCAAGATATTAAATTGGTGGATGGTATGACTAGCTTCTGAATGAAGCAAACCAGTGTTCTTTTCAAGCACAAAATCTAGCCAGAATACGATTGAAAACAAGATTCTCATGAAATAACTTAGTGATTTTTATGTTGTTGCCAGATTTTGCAGCCCCCATTTTGCCAGACATTTTAAAGAATTTATTGAAGGCTACCAACGATATAGAAGGATTCTTAGATTCTTTCATTTGTCATAACTCACATGTAACCAAATCTGGCTGAATCTTTTTATGTAGCATCCTCACCCTAACACTCTTCTATTGAAGTCCTTAAAAGAAACATTGAAGGACATCCTACAATCATCAACATAATTAACAAAAACTTGGTTCATTATGTTCAACCCTAATAACCATCAATCTGGTTTGTGACCCCAAACATCAATTTTTAGTGTCATATAAACTCTTACAAGCCAACAACAACAACAATATTGGTTGAGATGTTGGAGTTTGAGGTGATGGTGGGGTTGACGTATTGTAGGTGAAGTACTCCTTTCCAAGGTACATCAACAGAGCAAGGAAAGGGAGAACTGCCATTCCATCTTGGCAAATTTGCAGCAACATTGGGAGTGCCCTGGTTCCATGCTTCAAAAATGGCTTGCAATGCGACCACTGTACAATATTCACATGAAGAGCAAGTCATGGGTAACACTTTTTCAAAGTTTTCCAACAAATTACACACAAAGTAAACCAGTAAATTGTCTCTTTACATAGGTCCATTGTGAGTTGTATCTTCAAAGGTTCACTAGAAAAGATCAATCAATATGG
>Ga0116228_10003436_pt1 | contig 13904 bp, 14 predicted proteins | sample S1TSphfallax_2_FD_89694 | JGI IMG/M metagenome (GOLD analysis project Ga0116228, IMG submission 89694) | Host-associated microbial communities from peat moss isolated from Minnesota, USA - S1T2_Fc - Sphagnum fallax MG | ecosystem: Host-associated > Plants > Peat moss > Unclassified | place... | reverse complement strand
TTTCTTCTTCTAAACCCTAAACTATTCAACCTAACCTAACTACTACAAGGATGAGAATATTATTCATCCTTTTGATGAATGTAAATCACATTCACCAACCTTGGGGATTAGAATCAAATAATATTTCTAACAAGGGCTTCATCCCTATAATTGCAATTTTGAGGCATGATTGCAAACCTACTTTAAACACAATAGTCAAAAAATTATTTTGTGGTTGGTACTTATAAACCATGAGCCAACTTCTAAATCCACTCATAATAAACCTCGACCCTTTTAGTCTCCTCTTGCTTCATGTTCTTTAGCTCCATGTATATTTGCTTGTCATTCTAAGTCTTTTGATGACATTTGCAAAATGCATGTATAAGCTCCAAAAGAATATAGTTAATTTTTTTTGACATGTAAATATGGCACCAATTTGATGTTATATCTTTTGATGTATAGTTAAATGCATTGATGATATACTTTTTAGAAGTCTTTGCATTTTCTTTTATTGCAAAATTGAACACTTTTACATGAGCATTTGGATCAACATATTTTCTGAAGTCAAGATACTTAATAGCTACCCTATTTGACCTAATAAAATGACCATCTTTGCGATAAAAATTTGTGTAGTTTCAACATATGGTACTTGATATCCTCCTCTTGGATTTGTTGTATTTACACTTTTATACCTTCCAACATCCATTGAACTTATCAATGGTCGATTCGCAATCTTGTTCACATGAATAGTCATTATCGGATTAGTAAACACCATTTGAAATGTCCCAACAACTTTAATAATTGTTGTTGGCAGTGTCAAACTCCAACTCAAATTCCTTCTTGTCGAGACTCCATTCGATCCACTACTAGATTTTTTTCAAATCCAATTGATATTCCCCTTTTGACAACATCCATGTTAGGCGCAATAATTGTTTCCACTCATGTGGTATACCTACATCAAGTGATTGAGTAACTCCTATTCCAACAAGTTGTCGTTGGGTTTCAACAATTGTCGCTTTGACACTATTAATGAAGTTGTGTTGACTAAAGGTTGACGATGTTCCATTCTGTGGTTACCCATTGGTATCTTCTATGGTGCAAAATGTGAATGTGAATACACCTTTGGTTGTCTACTCCTGATTTAAATATATCGATGAATATGTCAACACTCTAGTCTGAATTAGCTTCCCAACTCCATACTTCTCAATTTGTTCAAGACTATAAGAATTCATGGTTCTTGTTCTTATGGTTGATCTCCTAACACATTTTGTAACTCCACATGTCTAGCAATACATGTTTTGATGTGAAAATGCACAAAAAGACAATCCATGATTACATGTCTTTTGTCCTCACAGAATGCACACCCTTGAAAGTAATTTAACTACCTTTGAATCCACATATTATTATCCCATGTTTCGGTTGTGTACCTTGTTTGATCCAACTCTGGATTTCCTTATTGTGAGTATGATTATCATACTTCATCCAACACATTCACTTGTGCTTCTGCATATTTTGATGATTGTAAATAATTTTCTTTAATTTCCCCAACCACATTGATATTGATGTTTTTTTCCACTTCCTAGTCTTTCACTAGTTTCTAATAATATGGAGATGTAGATTGATACACAAACCTAGGTTATATACCTCTTATAACATCCCTTCCTTGGTTAGTCATATTGGAAACAACTTGAAATCAAGCAAGAAATGAAACATTCAAGGTTCATGAAATGGAACAATTGTATTAACTAACTAAAAGATTACAAAGGTTTTATGCTTCAACATCTACAATGCAAACTATGACTTGTAACAACTAACAAAGCTTGAAGGATCTATGTGCATTCAAAATCATGAAAGGAGATAATGAAAGACCACTTAAGAACACTCTCCTATATACTATCTCCAAACCCTAAAATAGCCGCCATTTAACCCTAATTTAGCCGCCGCCTAACCCTAACCCTAGCCGCCATTAAGCCCTAGCTGCCGCCCAGCCCTAACCCTAGCCGCCACCAAACCCTAACCCTAGCTGCCATTTAGCCCTAGCCGCCACCAAACCCTAACCCTAGCTGCCATTAAGCCCTAGCCGCCATTAAGCCCTAGCTGCCGCCCAGCCCTAACCCTAACCGCCACCAAACCCTAACCCTAGCTGCCACTAAGCCCTAGCCGCCGCCCAACCCTAACCCTAGCCACCACCAAACCCTAACCCTAGCCATCACCAAACCCTAACCCTAGCCGCCATTAAGCCCAAACCACCGCCTAGCCCTAACCCTAGCCGCCACCAAACCCTAACCCTAGCTGCCATTAAGCCCAAGCCACCGCCCAGCCCTAACCCTAGCCGCCACCAAACCCTAACCCTAGCCGCCGCCAAGCCCTAAGTAATTTTCACTTCTAAACCCTAGCCACCACTATTCAACCTAACCTAACTACCACAAGGATGAGAATATCACTTAATGTTGCCATGTGGTAATGGGTTTATTATCCAAGCTTATTATCCATATACTTGTTACGATGATTACCAAAACAATTGAACTTTAGACTTGTGATATTGTCATGCAACCCAAGGGGGCATGACACTTGGTGATGCCATTTTTGTAATCAATATCTTGATTCTTTTTCAATTGAAGAATTATTGATGCCAAGAATATTCCGAAAATGGCCTTTTAATTGAAACTCACTTTCAATTTCCATCAAATTAGTAAGTAGGTCCAATTTATTGAAATATTAAAAAAATAAAATTGCAACATAGTTGAAAATGAAAATCTTTATTCAATTTCATCGACATTTCAACGATAAAAGCATCAATTAAAACCCTAATCCTATTTAAAGTTATTTAAATCTCCTCCATTTTCCCCCAAAAAAGTATTATTATACCCATTTCATCCACACTTGCATAATCTTTAACTTCCACATAAATAATATATGCTCGATTACCATTGAAAATAACCAATGTAATTTCCTCAAATTATTCATGTTTATACCATAATAAGATTTTGGAAAAATCTGTAAGTATCAACACTATTCACAATTTTCAACCCATTCCAATTGGACAAGCCTTATTTCCATTTGTTTATTAAGGAAAATATGTTTAAAAAAATGGTTGGTAGTTAAATTGTAAATATACAATTAATTTTATTACCAATTCTAAATGATGAAAATAAATCAATCATTAGGCACTTTGCCACTGAACTAGGACATGTACATGTAATAATGAAATTTACAAGTCACTTTTAAAGGTCAAAATTTATCATTGTGATTTAATTGTGCCATGGAGTGTTCTCAAAATAAAAAGTACTAAAATTGTAAGTTTGTTTAGGTCATGTTTTAGTATATTCCAAGAGAGTCAAATGTCAAATTCCCCTAACTATTAAGGGTATTGAAATAAAAACTTATGCGATGTCACACACACACAACCTAAAACACCTTTTTTTTTTTGGAATTTTTGTAGCATTTTCAAAATTACAATTCTATCATTATGGCAAAAATTAAATCCAAATATAACATTTGCACCATGTTCACATCAAATTTGCACATCCTTGAATCCTAATATAAATGGTGTGTAAAAACCTTTTTATTCAATTATAAATACTTGTAAAATTGAGACCACCATCTAACAAAAGAATATGTAAGCTATACATTCCACCATGACACCTCACATCTACATACCACATATGATATTGTTGGATATTTATCATTCTTTTAGATTTTTGTGTTTAATGAATTACATTTTAATTAAATAATTAACACTTGTTAGGATTTTATTTATTTTTAACAATCTTCTTGGGATTATGCTTTGTTATCATTAACATCAATTAAACATCTCAATTGTTAAGTAAACAACAATCCTTATACTCTAATCATGGCATCCTTGGTAGAAGAGATGGTTGGTGATGAAGTAGGAAATCTTAGCATTGCCCCATACCATTTCCTTGTTAGTTTAAAAGTTTGCATAATTTTTCTCCTTGTAATCTACTCTCATGTGTCTACATGTTCTTTTTTCATCAATATTATGGATTATGAAAAAATAATTTGTGATTTGATACAAGTTAAGTTCAAAGGTGACCAAAAAAAAAAATTGGATATTAGATGGCCACTTTGTTGCATTTGGCATTGAATTTGAAAAAAAAAAACATCAAGGTAATAAGATAGGTTGTATAGAAAGCACTTTAAAAAGTCAAGAAAATAGCCATGCTTACATATGGTAGGATTATCTTTGTGATCACCATGTTTGTGATGATCATTTCTTTAGGCAATGTAACAAAATGTAGCATAACATTTTTTTATGCATAGTGGATGTTGTTGCACATCAATTTTGTTTTTAGGAATTTTTTAAAAGCCAAAATGGCCATCATCCATAGGAAGATGTAACCAAATTTGGCTATAAACCAAATGTGAATACAAATCTTTAATCATCCTTCTATATTTTTAGCTACGCACTAAAATCCAAACATAAAAGTACGACAATTTCCCTTTTTCTCACTTTTGGTTATTGTAAACCTTTGAAATCACTTATTTTTCAATATCTCAAATTTCAAGAAAAAAAGGGCTAAATTTTACTAATTAAAAAAGCCTATTGCACACGAGTAATGTTTAAATGAATTATATACTCCTAGCATGTGAGGCATATCATCCGTTTAGAAATAAACTTCCACAATTAAAATGTGGGCTTGTGATAGAAGTGCTACTATGTTGATCTTAGGCAAGACACCCAATATATTAAAATCACATTGTTTGATTGATTTCATTGGGTACTTGTGGACATTCAAAGGCAATAATCATGCATGAAAATAAAGACAATTACACTTGTCTATTCCTCTATCTATGTCTATTTGAATGTTATGTCTAGGTTTGATGTTATGTTTATTTTAATGATCTCAATTTTCCTAGTTGGTGAGGTATGTAAAAGTGAAGCTTTAGTGCACTTGGTTTCACTATGTTTGTTTGTTTTGCAAGGTTGGGTTTGTGTAAATGAGTTGCGAGAATGGGTGTTGCTAATCATGCAAATGATGTGAGATGGCTATTGGGGTGGTCATGCAAGCTCCACTAGAAAGACTAATTACATAAGTACCTTTGAGAGTTATAAGAAATTGGGGCAACATTTTCAAAACAAATATGTTTTTGAAAAGTTGCGATCCTCTAAAGATTTGAGTTGTAGAGTGTCCTAGTTTTAGAAGTGCACCTTTGGAGTCCTAAGAAAATGACCACTTTGATACCAAACCCACATAGAGCTACATAAGGGAGAGTAGTTCTTCACAAGGGAGTTCAAATTGTGGTGAGTCCAATGTGTGTTTGTGGCTTGTCTCAAGTTTGTCCCAAAGTATTTTCTTGTTTCGGTTTGTGTGATTGATGCAAATGAAAGGTGAATGTGAAATGTTTGATCTTAATTTTCTTGGAGCTCTCTCACATTTGTTTTGTCATGGTGTGAATAGCTAGGCTTGAAAATCTTTTGCAAGGCATAAGATCAAGGAATTTACCTTCAATACCTTGCAAAAAGTTTTTTGAGGCTCATTATGCAATTGAAAATATTCCTCGGCCTTGGCCTCAATAAAAGCCAATTGTTTGTCCAACAACATAACAATGCCATGGTGTTCACATTGTTGAATATTGCCACCTTTCTTAATGTCACAATAACCATGTCTTGTGTCATTAGCAATTAAGTTTGAATCACACTCTCCTCAAGTTCATTTGTTGTTTCAACATCTTTCTCTGATTTTGATCCTTCTAGTCATTTTGCAAATGCAAATTAGTATCATTGAATAGCATGACATTCACCTTCGCACATCCTTCTACACAAGGAAGCAACTAATGGAGACAAAAATGCAATGCTTCGAGTATTTTGACTTGTAGAGGTTCATCCCCTTCCATAGAGCCTCAAAATCATTGATTGTCACCCACAAACGCTAGCAACCATAAAACTTTTCAATGTTGTGTTTTATGATCCTTCATTTTGTTTCAAATGACCTTATAGATCTTTTGACATAAGAAATAAATTTGTTTTTATTCTAGTCTTCACATTGCATACACCCTTTCCCAAATGTGTTTTGTCATTGGCCATTTCTCATAACCAAAGTCTTAGCTAACATTTAGGAAGATATAGTAGAGTTGGTGTTTTGCATCAATAATCAAATGTTTTCCCTTCTTCAATTTGGGCGCTTGTGAATTGGGCTAAGCAATGATTAAAAGTGTTGTCAATGCCACAAATTTTGTCACAAGGGCAACATGACATCACCAAATTTGATTTGAAAGGTTGTGTTATTACTCATGTTGTGACCATGGATGAGTGAAAGAGAGATCTTGACCAGGCCAGCTTGGTTGGTGTCCATTGACATAGCCTTCTTCAAAATGAACTTTCAAACTCCAAAAAAGAACAGGATTTTTTTCTCTTTTTTCCCTTCTTTGGTGAAAGAACTGAGGACACCTTACCTCCAAGGTTTCCAGCAAAAAATATCAGAAAGGCCCTCCCCACCACCCCCAATAGGAATCAGAGAGACAAACCAAGGTTGATTGAGTTGCTATGGTTGTATTGAAGTGGCCTTGAAGTTAAGCAGGCCCCATAGCTTGCATTTTAGTGATTGATGGGCATGTTCCAGCAAAGTTATGGGCAATGATGAGCTGGAGATAACATGACCAACTCTCTGTAAGCAGAAAAACCCCGTAAATAAAAGAAAAGGTCTGTAATGAGAGCTTTCTCTGTTCTGTTGATCCTCCAACACATCCGTAGATACTATCTTGACCCAGAATAAAGCTGCAATCATTGTGACCCACTCTTTGAAGCAAGAGCTTTCCTATGTTCTTTGATCTTCGAAGTCCACACACATTACTATACAAAATCTTGCCCTTGGATCGAGAGGCTTCTGCAATTCCATTCATCCTCCACATTTCACATATTTCCACTCACAATCTTCCCCTGGTGATACTATAAAGAGTCCTAAAGAGAGGCCCACAGGGGTCCACAGATACTGTGGGGGAATGTGCCTGCCTGATGAGAGATTTATGATTAAGTGGATAAACAATGCAGAACTCAGATGAGCAAGGTAATCAAGAGAACTTAAGTGTAGGCCTTGGGAGGGAGCATACTCCATGCATGAGTCAGAATATCCTGAGAAAATATCGAAAGAACATCTGCATAAAAACAGTTTAAAGGTTCTATCAGTTCCAAGGCAAAACCAAAACTAGCATGATGAGAATGAGTGCGGATTTGACCTTATGAGTGTCGCCCACAAAGTCTCAGACCAACATCTACATCATGAATCACAAGAAAATTTACTTGGCATCATCACTAGCCTTGAGACTGTAACCAGAACCAAAAATGAAAATATATATAACATTATCAAGGGATGGCAGCATGCTGCTAATAAATGGGGTATTCACTAAATTTCTACATCCCAGTTCTTTCTGGGAGATCTGTTGAGGAAGAAAATGGAAATTTTTCCTAAGCAGGCCTAGTCTGCAAAGTTGAGCAATCAACAGGCTCAACCCATGTCTAGGGGAATTCAGAAGGATCAAAAAACATTATGCCAGGATCCATAAACCACAGTTCATGTTTCCTATGAAGAACCGCAAGCCTCCATATTGTCTGCCTGAGGACAAGGCACAGGTCCAATTCAAGGCCATGTATCAGCTTGGTCATGGTGAAATAAGATATCAACAACTCCTTACAAATGGTTCTCTATCAAAGCTGACATCTTCTCTCTCAACACCCTGCAAACAGAGAGAGTTGCCACAAGTGAGGTCCCACCAGATTTTGCACCACAAACAAATGCAAAGAACTCTATTGACACTGTCAACACAAAAAGATCATCCGCTTCCCAACCAGCAATTTGATGCCTGCAATACAAGACTTCCAATAACTATGCAGTAGACATTAGAGTTTACTGAAAGTAACTTAAATTTGAGTGTTGTCAGGTGCAGGGGTTAGTGACAGTCTCCTAGTTGCATTTGGTTTTAAGATGTAATGGACCAGTTGATCATGCATATTGCAGAGCCCACTAGAGTCAATATGCTGCATTAGTATGAACATCTATGGACTTATATTCTACCTGATCACAACTGGCGTGGATTGACCTGACCATTCTCATCTTCTCATTGCCTGTAGCCTCGTCAAATAAATTCCATGAGTTCCAGAAGCAACCAGAATGTCCTGCAATAGAAGCAAATTCATGAATTCTCAAATATGCACAAAGAATGTTAATGGAATTGATGGACCAGCCCCAAGTAGTTAAGGAGCAACAATTGATCAATTCCAATTCTTTGATCACTTCATACAAGAATCTTGCCAAGAAGTACACAAACTTGTGCCTTACATATATTCCAAAGGACTTGCTCTGCAGTCATGATGAGGTGGACATGTTGACTTCCATTGTGAATGATAATGCCCCATGTTTGATTTTCTCAGAAATTTTTCACGCCACATGTGGAAAGCTTCACACACCTGCATCATTCTGGCATTCCAGTGACCCTGAAAGCTACTGCTGAGGCTTGTGCACCAGCTGTTTTGAGTTTTCCATCCCTGAGCTCTTCAGGCTTTGTACTTTCTAAATCCTAATTCTGCCTTCTCTGACCTTATCCTTGCCTGCTAAACTGCAACCTATAATCATGTCCAATAAAACTCCCCTCTCAATCTCCACCACTGCTAATAAAGAGCAGTAAGAAGAGAGGGCCACAAACTAGACCTATAATAAATAAATGGGATGAAAAAATTGTAAGAGAGAGAAGCAAAATTGCAAAGCAGAGATATCTGTAGCAATATTCTGATCTACAAACCTACTACTTGTATAAAAAATACTGTTCATGCTATTTGTCTCTGAATTACATGCTAGCCATGTTGCCACTGCCATGAGCTGACCAAAGGCTTGAGCATTGGTTCTCACCCCTTAAAATACCAATCAAGCAACTGGCAGAAGTGGCAAACACTCATTAAGAGCGTGCTCCTCCAGCATGTGCAGCTGCCACTTTGCGAGTGGCACCAATACCCATTGCTTCTGTCTTGGATTGCAAAGCATTGAGCTCATGAGCTGCTTCCTCTTTGCTGTTGTCCCTGTCTGCCTTTGAGTTTGCATTACGTCGTCCATGGAAATTTTGAGATATAGAGAACTGTTGAGAAGTGCTAATGCTGGAACTCTTCACTAGCCGCCTCGGGTCACCAAAGTCTCTCACACCACCTTGGAACCCAGAGCTAGGTCCCTTACCTTGCCTTCCACCTGCTCCTGCATCAGCAGCAGCTCCATAAATAAAGCATCAAAACTAGGAACCCCGAAAGCCTTTCCTTTCACCAACTGCAAACATAGCATGATCTAAGAACTTTCAAAGTCGAGAGTAAAGTAAGTTTCTAAGTAGATTTCCTCTCACCATCAACCTGTATACATGGTCACAGGTGCCTGCTATTCTACAAAAGCATTCATACCTAAATCTCATTGCAATTACTTCTCTAAGTACTCCCTGTGCAACATCTAAGTGGACACCATGCAGACAAACACCAACATACCTTCTGAGGATTTTGACATTACGTTATAGGAGGCCTTAGTGACACTAGGAGCCCCTTTATCATGTTGCTTATCCTGTTCCCTTGTATTCTTCCCGGACTCCTCATGGAACTCCAAGACTCGTTCCCTATTAAGCACCCAACAGGTCAAAAAATCTTTGTGACACCATCAGGAGAGGAGAGATGATATTGATGCTTATAAAACCATTTCCTTGATTGAGTACATAGGCTCTGCAACCCGTAAGTTCAGTTACCGCTTGTCAAAAAACTTCCTCAGAAAAAAACTAGATGAAGAGTACCAGAAATTCTCACCTTGGCAAAGAAGCATGTTGCCGCTCAAGAGCACGATTATTATCACTCCCCTTGCCATAATGCTCCTCAAGATGGGCAAACTGCCTCTTGAATTGGTCAACAGCACTGTCATGAAAGGCAAAGCACATTTTATTAAAAAGTTCCTAACTTCCAGGACCTTACCAAACACATTAACAGTGAGAAGTACAAAAGTCATAGTGCTATACCTTGGATACATAAAATTTGCCTGATCTGTTCCACTTAAATACTCCTTCAGCATCTGGGGATGGTACTCCAGAATCTGCCACATCATGTCATTGTGGAAGCGTTATTAATGCAAGCTGCCCTAGCTTCAGGAGATCCTACACTCTCTCTTGCAATTGCAAAACAACAGGATGAACGGTTTCTTGACATGCCTCACGATAGATGAGCTCCCTGACATCCTCCTTGTTGATCCTTCGTCTTTCAAACTCAAACTCCATTTTTGTTATTGGTTGAGCAGAAGGCTCCCGATCAACTTTTGCAAGCCCTTTAAAATAAGGATCTGCCAAGGCCTGCACAGGAAGTGTAGCGAAGTTAGAGACTGCACATGGGAGCCCTAAAAGAAACCATACCATCTTGTTCCAACTGAGTGGACATCTTATAGCCCATACTGGAGAACTTTTCAGGTCTAAAACCATCAATCGTCTACCTCTTCTGCTGTAGGCCTGTCTCTTGGGTCAAATGCTAGCAGTCTCTCAAGAAGTCGAACTGCCAGAGGGTCAGCATTGGCAAACTTGTGCTGAAGAGGGACAGGTTGCTTCTTTCGCATGCTACTCAGATAACGTCTAGCCTTCTCGTTGCGTACCTGCATAAACAAAGAAAGTATGAAAATGAGAAAGCAAACAAGAGTGTTTTACCTCAGAAAGGGGAGCCTTTCAAGATCAATATACAAGATCCTTCATAACAACCAAAAAACCCATTGAATACAGACTGAATGATCTACAAGCTTGTGCTATATCCAGTCTACAAAAAGTAAATACAAGGAACCGGCAGTTTCAGGAGGCTAACCCTGGCAATTGTCTCTGGTGAAGGACTCCCAAGCATGTCTGTCATTAGATCAAGCTGATGAACCACATTCTTGCCAGGAAATAGAGGCCTGCCAGTCAACACCTCTGCAAATATGCAACCTATGCTCCATATATCAATTGCTGGGGTATACTGCAAAACAAGATTTCACTGTCTCAAAAGGAAGGCCTTCTACATTACATGTCTTCCACCTGCTGTCACACTATGCTCCAGTCAGTGACAATTTGAGTGACTACAAAAGAGAGCCTCATCATTGCAAGTATGTACAAGCCACTGACCTCAGCTCCCAGCAAAATTCGCAGTCTATCCTTGTTGAAGGATGCAACATCGTTGACAATGACAGAAGAGGAAATAACTCTTACAGAAAATGAGAGTTGGTCAGGAGCCTTACCTTTGAGAAAAAGGATCCACAAAGCTCTGGGGCACGGTACCATCTTGTGGCAACATAATCCTGGCACCCATGCAATAAGAGATTTATCAAGCAGTTGCATGCAATAAGCATGTGCACATATTACAGTAGCCTTTACAGTTCTTTCCAGCAAAATCTAAGTGAGAGCACTTGGAAACTTCTTCAAACAAGTAGAGAACAAGAAGTCTTCAACATGAAACTTTGAAACTTACTGTCCAGAAAATAGCTGTCGGTGCATCATTGAATGCAACACGGGCAAGACCAAAATCACAAATTTTCAGCTTACAATCAGCATTTGCAAGCACATTCTTTGGCTTCAAGTCCCGGTGGAAAACATTTGCTGCACACATGAAAATGAGAAGCAAGAATGAATTATGTGCTGATGTATATACACATGGTGAACACACAGGCAAAAATGTACAATATAACACTAAACATCTCAAAAGGCAGTCTCAGAGACCCAAAGACTGTCTACAGCTCAAACATGGAGTAAATAGCACATATCATGCAGGCCCTACATCATTCACTTTTGCTTCACACTATATAAAAGGACAAACAGAATGCATCATTGATGCTTAGAAGGATAATGTCAAGAGAAACACACAAAGGTCAGTGTAGCAGGCATCATTTGTGAAAAGGCATTTATGCTGACGAAGAGTTTTATCCACAAAAATTCTGCAATCAAACCTAGGTCCTGAGAACTCTCTCTCCCTTTTAGAGTTTTGGCAGTAAGATTCCAGTCAAACCTGTGTGTATATACTTAAGAGCCCGGAGGAGCTGGTACAGGAAGAATTGGTAGTGCTCTGGAGTCAAATCATCGTTAGCCTTGATGACCTGATGGAGATCTGACTCCATCAATTCAAACACTACATAAATGTCCTTGAATTCACGCCGTGAAGGTGGTAGCATGATGTGCTTGACTTCCACAATGTCAGGATGGCGAAGAAGCCTCAACAGCTTGATCTCTCTTAGGATGCGTGTTGCATCGGACACATGCTCAAAGATGTCATTGATCTTTTTGATTGCCACTTTCTCACCAGTGTGAGTATCAATGGCACTGCCAACCACACCATAACTCCCTTTCCCAATCACCTCCTGTATTTGATACCGATTTGCTTCCCCATACTCTGTGAAGAACTCGCTGTCTACCATGTTCTGCAGGCCCCACCCAACCTGTTTCAATTCCAAGGACGTTGCAAGGCCATAGAGAGAGGAAACAAGAGCAGCAGACAGCACCTAACTCTGCTTAGAAAAGTAGCAAGTAATAAACAGATCGATGCTTAAAGAAGAAAAATCGTTTAGCGCCAGCCAGGACGCCCGGCAGAGTGTTCCTGCGCCCTTAGGGCTACTGCCTCCTTGAGAAGAAGTGGACATTTCAAACCTGCGAGAAGCAGAGCAACTTGGTGACCTACACCTGCCCACCAGACTCAAGCACCTGGGACTTCATACGTTAGATTGACTATTTGGACGAGTGAACCCATAGTAGCTGGGTTACATTTCATGGATAACATATAGCATCATTTCTAACGCCCGGAAAGAGCCCTAAACCGATGGGCCATTTGGCTTAATGAAAAGTGGAAGAACCACGACAGCCGAATATAGAGCTTCGTGCAGGAAGCAAGAAGGCTGCGAATCTGACGTTCGGTCTTCCTCGCGGGTCAGTGGATGCTGGGAAGTCTCAAGAAACCAGATTGCACACTAGTGTCGACGCTGCACATAAAGGGATGACGGTTCCCTGGCGACACTGAGATTAAGGGGTTCTTTGGAGCGAGCTCAGAGCTCCCACGAGTCGAACGCTCTCGGCGTCACTTCTGCAAGCCCCCGCTCCTACGAGGCCTCCTCCCATATCCTTTCTTCCCCACGTCTCCCTTCTACCTATATGTCACCCCGTATACCCACCCGGAAGACCCAAAAAACTTTCCCTTGTACAAAGGTCCCTTAGGGCTTCCTCGTTCTTACCAGCTCTTTAGCGCGCTCAACGCGCGATCTGTGATTCGCCTTCTCTCTCAGCTCCACTGCAGCGACCGATCCATCTCCCCCCCCCGCCCGATCTCAAAGCTTCGAAAAAGAGCACCAGCAAAGGCGCGCCGATTAAAGCTAACTCCACCTGTTCACGTCACAAAACAGCCTCAGACTTCGCAAAGAAGGAAGCCTTCGTTTGTCACTGTCTTTACTCCAAAACCGTCTTGTACAATATGCTGGAAAAACCGATAGGAAGTCACCTTCTCAAAGCTTGATTTCTCCGGAAGAAACAGACGAGAAAAAAGCCCTCATTTGCAGTCTCGATGGTTTCCACACCCAACGCTGCAAAGAAGACGCGCTTCCATACCTGATGCCAAGCCCAATCCTTACCTCTCCCAAACCCCTGTTGGGCTCGCTGGGGTCGCGGCTATCTGCCGTTAGCAAGCCTCAGATCGTCTGACCGTGCCGAAATCCGAACCTGATCCGAGACTGGAAATACCAAATTATGCCACATACGAGATTGCGCCCAGCTCTTGATTGGTGAGTCAACAAAGAACGCTACGTGGTTTCATATCGATGGCCAGGACGAGGGCCGCATTGAGCGCGTTTCATTCGTCAGATGAACTGCATCGGAACTGATGAAATTAGAGCAGCACATCTTTGAATTTTGCATGTGTTGTCATCGCATTATTGCTTTTTCTTTTCTTTTCTTTTCTTTTC
>Ga0116228_10003433_pt1 | contig 13907 bp, 13 predicted proteins | sample S1TSphfallax_2_FD_89694 | JGI IMG/M metagenome (GOLD analysis project Ga0116228, IMG submission 89694) | Host-associated microbial communities from peat moss isolated from Minnesota, USA - S1T2_Fc - Sphagnum fallax MG | ecosystem: Host-associated > Plants > Peat moss > Unclassified | place... | reverse complement strand
TTGCTAGTTAGTAAGGTAGCTAGGTTAGTAGAGTAGTAGTTAGTATAGTCGCTAGGTCAGTAGGGAAGTTAAATCAATTGGGTATGTAGTTAATACAATAGCTAGGTTAATAGGGTAGCTAAATTAGTAGGGTAGGTAGTCAATATAATAGCTAGGTCAGTAGGATAATTAATCATTAGGGTAGCTAGATGAGTAGAGTAGCTATGTCAAAATGGGGATAATTAGAGTATCAAGGTCAATACAATACATATGAGGGTAGGAAGGTGAGTAGGGTAGCTATGTGAAGGTCAGGTCGAGAGAAAAAACAACCCAAAAAAATATAAAAAACTAATTACAGTGGTCAGCAGCAGAAAAAAATATGGTCTGCGATGAACCCCATCTGGTGCCGAATGAAGAAATGCAGTCCATCCAGTGGACAGAACGGGAAACTGGTGCACTGGTGGCTGCTGGTTCACGCTGGCCCTAAAGAACAATGGCAAAACAGCAACAGGTTTGGACTTACTAGCCCACCTAAAGAGTGCTCCTTTCAACCCAGTTGGGCAAGATGCTGTTCCATCAGGTAGTTGAGATTGTACCAGCGCCTGATCTTCCATCAGGGTGTGTGTCTTGTGTACCCAACTGTTCATTCAAATCATGGCCCCCAAAAGGGAATTGGAACATATATTGGGTAGTACCTTGGTGAATTCAGCACATGAATGTCAAATAATTGATTTAATCTAAATTTTCTGGTTTGCCGCATAGGTTCTTAATTTTTAAAATTTTGATGATAAAAAACAAAGTTATTGTAAGGTACACTTATTTCAACCATTTGGAACTGTTTTAGTGATTAAGTGGATCTCTATTTAGTATCCTCCCTTCAAAACAAGATCGGAGTTCAAACCCTTTCAACAGATTAAAAAATAATTTAATTTATGCCGAAGCCATCTCCAAAATACTATGATATATGACAACCTATCACACTCAGGAAATATCCTAAATATGTACTCAAATAAGTCAAAATACAATCACAAATTACAGCAAACTCTTACACGTTAAGCAACTTTTTTGAAATTTCAACAGATTAGAATTTAATTTAATTTAATTTGTGCCAAAGCTGCTGCCAAAGTACTATGGTATACGATCACATATCACACTAAAAAAAAACCCTAAATAAGTACTCAAATAAGTCAAATTACAGACTCAATTACAGCAAACCCTTGGTTACATGTACAGTGTATGGTAAGCACCAAGGAGTGGGGCATTCAGAAAGTAAAGTGCCCTCCCAGGAAAGGGTGCTTACTTTGAGAACACCCTACTCCGAGAGTGTGTTACCCAGCATAAACCCAGTCAGAAATATTTTTAAAATAAAAATTCCTATGATAAAATAAAAAAATTTAAATGAGAGATGAGTGTTTCGAAAGCTAAAGGTGCATTCGCACTTGGTCTTAGGGACTCTAGTGTTAAGTCCCTTAACATCATGCTAGTCATTTGGGACTTAATCCTACTGACCATGAAAATTTTATGTTAAGCTACCATTCACTTAACATTAAGCTATCACCTATTTAACATTGTGTGCCACCTAGGATGCCACCTAGATTTTCATTTCACACTGACTTAACATCAAGTGTGAATGCACCATTATAAATAAGTCTGCTCTCCTGCAAGCATTTCGCTTTTCAAAATACCTTGCCTCTTGAGGAAGATGACACTATGCTCGTGCAAGTTGCTGTTTGAATACAATACAAGATCTGTGACAAGTTTTTATGGTAAGGTAAAAGCACTAAAACTGTGAGAGTTTAAGCAAACCAAGTGCTTTTTTATTTGGGGCGAATTTTCTAGGCAATTCTATTTTTAAAAACGCCAAAAAACAAAACAAAAAAGTGATTTTAAGGGATTTTTTTCGCCATTTTTCCAAATTAAAAAAAAACAAAATTAGCCACATCTAGACCTAGGCACTTCCTAGGTCACCACTTGTAGCAGCACTTTTGTAAACAGCCCATCGAGGAGAGTCACCATTTAATGCTAATTAATGTGGAGTAACTGGGAAAAAAAAACCCTGAAGTAAATTAGACTTCAATTTTTACGTACACTCATATTTTATTCCTTAAATACAACAAGGATTTTAAATTACATGTATAAATAATAAATTTATAATAAATTTATATATATATATATATATATAAAACAAAACGTGTTTTTTAAGGTAAGCGTGCATTCTTGTCACGTGCACCTTCCACGTCGCAAGTACTTTCCCAGCACGTCTCGCCTTCTTCCGCCTTCTCCTCTCTCTCTCTCTCTTCACTCTTGTCTCCACCCGTTTTCTCATTCGCGTACCTACTTTTTCCCGTTGCACGTCTCTTGTGGCTTCTTGCTCTTATATTAGTAGCTCCTACCTGCAGCCTAATGAAGCTGCTGCGAATCTGTGTTGTTTTGTTCGCTCTGCTCTCCAAGGTAGAGGAGACATTGTGATGCACCCAGAAACAAACAAACGGGGCCAAAGTTTGGTATGATCCCTAGAGTCCAGTTGGGTCATGTGGAGTCCACCATATATAGGAAGAATATTTCGTAAGGATCCGACACTTGGGGCTTCACCAGGCAGCTAACCACCATGTGTTTCCAATTTAGTATGTTGAATATTTACCATCCTTTTTATGGATGTCATTTGGTCCTAGGCAGAGCCATTATGTGACTGACGAGCCGATTATTTTGTTTTGTTTTGTTTTTTGGATGTCTCTGAAAGCTTGTGCTTGCAGCAAGCTAGCTCAAGATTCGTGTGTGTTTTCAGGGGTGGGTTTTCAGACCCTTTTTCTTCCACAAGTGCAGTTAGAAACTAGCAAGAGAATATGCAGCATAGGAAAGCAAACAACAATGTTCATGGTAGTTGTCGCTTTGTAGCTGGTTTTCCGCCCAATACGGCCGGCAAGTGCAGCAATTTATGAGCTGATCCGTTGCTGGAAACCATTGCAGGAAGCTGGATTAGCGTGCTGCTGCTCATGTGGAAACTCGCGCTGCAATATGCCAGATCGCTTGGGTTGCAGGCGATATTTCTCAGCTTCAGAGCTGTTCGATCATCAGCATACGAAAAACTCAACACTATTGGTCTCAGAATCCACGAACTCCATGTCTGTAAGTAGTGCGATCCCTGCACCTCAGGGCCTCCGGTACTCTCCCGCGGCGCTTCCTCTCGTGTCATCATCATCTCACGGCGGGCAATAATATGGAGGAGTCTCATCATGAGCTGGGCCTCGACTTTCAGGACGTCTGCAACACTAGCCCAGACTCCGCTTCGACTTATAGCTGCCTCCGACGACAATCCTCCTCGCAGCTCATGGGTTCGTCTGCAGCAGCTGGCACGGAAACAAAACCAGTGGAAGAAGAAGATACGAGCTGCAGCGCCTGCCATGAATTACTGGTCACCCGATCATCTTCCACAGCTCGTCCAGCTAAAATGTCGTCGACCCATGAACTTCTTCAATCATCGCGGCCAATTCCAAATCCCGCGAGGCCGCCGCGATTGGGATTGAGATCAGTTAGAAACCCTGGCAGCAGCAGTAGCAGCAGCAGCAGCGCACGCATGCAGGCCGTGGTTAAGACTGAAGAGTATTCTTCAAGCTCAAATGGCTCACAAAACATTTCGACAACGACGGCCGCAGGAGCAGCAGCAACAATTCCTTCCCAACATCCGCTTCTCACCCGTCGACGCAACAGTAGCAGCTCCGTGACGAGGCTCGAGTCCCAGCTTCCGCGTCGAAGCTCCTCTGGAACAAGCCCAATCCATGGCGCTACAGCTGCTGTTCATGGCACCGACGAAGACCAGTGCAGACGGTATTGTACTTCTCCGTATAATACACAAAGGGTATTATACTTCTTGTATTCTAATTCAGAGGGTATTGTACTTCTCATGTATAACATCGGGATGCTATTGTACTTGTCGTATAATATGAGAAGTGTATTGTACATTTTGTATTATACGGAGAGAGTGTTATCCATTTTCGTATAATACTTGAGAGGGTATTATACCCAACTAGAAATGGGACAAGTGTTAGTACTTTTAGTATTTTTGTCCTTGTTATAATTTTATAAATATGGCAGTTTTGGTAACCAATAAATATCTAAACTTATTTATATAAATGAAGAAACATCTTTTAACTATGGGTAGGTAACCGACTTTCAAATGTTATTTATTTATTTATTTATTTATTTTTGTAAATACTTTCAAGACTCTTTTTCTTTTTTCTTTTTTGCAGGGTTCTAGTTTTTTCCTCTTTTTTTAAATGCTTATAACTTTTACCTACAAAGTGATTAGGTAAGCCAATAAGTACATGAAGACCTCCTCCAAATCTTTCAGTGTAGTTGGAGGGCACCTTATTTAGCGGTATAAACCTCATCTATGAAGGGCAGGCATTTTGAAAACCCTAATGCCTGCTTTGGGGGGCTCATTTTGCAATTGCCAGACCTCCTTTTTTTTTTCTCCATGATACCCATCAGGTACAATGAGAAAATTATTTATAAATAAAAAATTTAGAGAGGGTCTTTACGATTGGTAAACCTTAAACCCTAACCCTACAATTCATCTTGAAGTGACGACATTTTTGTAAAAATGTAAGTCACAACACGGCCCTGGAGCTAGCTAGTCGTCGGACATAGAAAGCTCAATGTGTTGTAGCTTTTGCTTGTGATAAAGTAGGTAGTGCATTGAAGGTTGTTCTAATGATGTGAGGACTTTGCAGAAGCACGAAGCAGCAGCAGCAGAAGAAGAGGACAGTCCTTGTTTCTCTAGTAGGGAATAACGGAGGAGGAAGGTCAAGCAATGAAGCTCATGTCCCTGCAGCTGATTTGTGGGCATGGAGAAAGTATGGCCAAAAACCCATCAAGGGCTCCCCTTTCCCAAGGTAAAATTTTGTTGTTGTTACTTTGATTCTATAATTTTTATTACAGTATGGTACTCTTTACAAATCCAAATCCAATCCGAAAAATCAATTTCAAATGTTGTTTCTATAAAAAGATAAAAAGAGAAAATATGTTTGGATTTTATTTTTTCAAATTCAATGTAAAAAAACAAAATCATTATTTTCAAATATTACAAAGAAAGATAGAAGATGAAGAATAGAACAGATTTTTTATGTATTTTTACAACTTCCAAACCTAATGTGAGAAAACATTTTTAAATTTTAGAATACAAGACAGAAAATAGTACAGATTTTTAAATGTGCTTTTTACAATTCCAAATCTAAGGTGAAACATCAATTTCAAATTTCAAAAGAAGGATAGAAAACAAAGAACATGAAGGTATATGTTTTAATGTACTTTTACAAATCCAATGTGAAACATCATTTCAAGTATTACAAAGAAGAATAGAAGACAAAGAACACAACATATATTTTAATGCATTTTTACAGTTCCAAATTGAAAAATCATTTTCAAATGTCACAAGGATAGAAGATGAAGGAAAGAATAAATAGGTGAACTCAGATTTCTAATGCTTGTAAAGTTTTGTTGGGTCATAACTTGTAAGGGAAGGTGATTAATGTTTAAAACTCCAAAACAAAATTTTTGGTAAAACCTACAAAAAAAAATTTACTTCGTTTACTTTATTATGATTTCACCTTGATCAATCCTTCATTTTTAGTGCCAAATTCATATCATTTGAGCTGGGGTATGTGGTTTCTATTTGAGTCACATGGTCTTTGTGCCAACATGAAAGTTCCTTCAGAATTTGAAGAAATGGGTTCTACACTACAGAATGGGCCCATTCCACCCACAAACATGGCAATCCCCCTAGGGTGAGCTATTGTTCCAGTAGGTGCCAGTGGGCTTTTTTGGGGCCTGATCCAAAGTGTAATCAATTTGACCACCAATCAACATTTCAAGTAGCTCTTTTGTTAATTGTCAATTTGCATTAAAATTGGCACTAACAACACAAAAAGTAAAGCTAGTAAATGACTACCGATCTTGATTATGAAAAGGAATACAAAAGTGCCTAAATAGGACACAGAAATTGGTTTCATGTAGAGTAGTGTTGTTCTACCCTATGAACAAAAGGGGGGAGTCCAAGGTCTGGATTGCAGCATTACTCAGTGTAATGATCATGGCAGGTCAATACCTGGCCAGCCCATATGATGAGAAACCCACCATACCAGGCCACCCTGCACAGGCAGGGATGTTTCATAAAATAGAATGCCCACCCACTAGGTCATTATGTCCTGCTGTCTAGCAAAGAGAGTTACAGTGGAATATGAGGTAGATGGTAGTGAAGAGGACTTTTGAAATTTGTGTGTTTTTTGCAGAGGATACTATAGGTGTAGCAGCAACAAAGGCTGTTTGGCCAGAAAGCAAGTGGAACGAAGCCGTAATGACCCATCCATGTTGATTGTCAGCTACACTGCTGAGCATAACCATCCTCAACCGTCTCACCGCAACTTGCTTGCAGGCTGCACCCGAGTTACCTCCTCAGGCAAGGAAGCCAAAGCTTCAGCTCAGTCTTGCAGCTCAACTACCTTAGAGAAACGAAGACCCTCAGATACAGCAACAGAACTCAAATCTGACTCTAAAGAACCTGCAGCAGTACAATGCCATGACCATTCCAATCATGAGCTCAGAGGTCAACAATGGGAAGGCTTCACAAATGGGGTCGATCATGAATCACAACCTGATGACATAGTGTCCATACATAATGACAAATTGTTTGCAGCCATACCTTCCAGTTACAGTACCTCATGCACTCCTTATGGCATAGAATCTTCTTCCCAAGAGCTGCATGAAACCCCCGTTGTCAATGTGGTTTCTTTGGGAAAACTACAGCAGATTGCAATAGTTCAGTCCTATGTAGAGTCGCATGATCATCTTCTGCTAGAATCATTATCTGGATCTTCTGTCAAGGATGAAGACTTTTTTGCCGAGCTAGAGGAGCTGCCTGATTCATCATCCGTGACATCATTTGCATGTGGGAGCTTCCTTGAGGATCCATCTGATGAGGGTGTGGTGGGCATTACAGTTGTGGATCCTTACAACCTCTTCAGCTGGTCCAGTATCAGCTCTCTGGAGAGCAAAGCAGCAATCTGATCCAGATACAGAATGTTAGTTCAAATATAAATTTTCATCTACTTTCAATTGATTCTCAGGATTAATTAAGCCAAGAAAAAGCAAATTACTCTCTCCAACATTCATGCTTTGAGTTCAGATATGATTGAATGTCTTTCAATCTCAGTAGCAGCCTCAGTTTTGAGAGAAAATCATACAGCATCATCTGCATAAGGCAGGTCTTCTAGGCCTCAGTTTTGAGAGCGATACTTGGGAAAAGAATCCAAATTGTATACGCAATTTCCAAACCATCCCCAATGTAAAAAGACCCAAAAGAGAAAAGAAGGTGAATTTGGGTGCAAAATGTGCAGCAGAGTACCATGTCAGAGTTGTAAAATCTTTTCCCATACAGGAGAGCTAAACTGTCAGTTGACTTGTTTGCTAATCATGTGATAATACATGCAAAGCTCTTCTGCATCAAGACGGGGTTTACAATTAGAAAGAGAAACAACAACCAATGTCAGATGGTCCATGTGAACCTGAGTATTTACATCAGCTCACAAAATCAGATTCAACCGCATTCAGCTGTGCCTACCTCACAGGTTCAGGAATACAACATATGGAAACCCACCACAATTGAGCTCCTTTCAAGCCCCCAAAACCCTAAACTCGGCTCCTTGAACCTTGCTTATGAGTAGAAACTCCTCTTGTTTCAATTGCTACAAATCAACAATGTCAACATAGATCCCAGTTCTTTCACACATCTGCATTCTTGCCTCTGGTGTTCCATCTGACTGCAACCATATAAATGACAGAATTTCATTACCTACCCATCCACTGAAATGAACCGAAATTGTAGTCCGTATTACAGCCAGACTTCATACAATAGGTAGATTCAAAAGTGGAAAGGTAAGTCAAGCATGATAAGCAGAAGCAAAGGCAACAGATCCGGACGTGTTTGAATAGATCTAGAGTAGGAGCCTTTTACCCTCAGGACATGCAGAGAGTTCAGCGTTGAGAGTGACTGCATCAGCAGCAGGCCATTCACTGCCTTCCTCACACCATCCCCTCAGCTTTTCTTTCCTATAGATATAGCAAAGAAGATACAAATGGGAAAACTTTGCCACTTTACAGAAAGCTTGGATGCCTTTCATGGGCATCCTGAGTTTCTGTTGCAGTTCGTGAAGTGGGAAGAAGACATTAGTGGTGATGTCAGAGCAGCTCGACCCATGTCGAGTAGGTGGCCGTGCTACACCAGTGTTTCTCACATCCAAGATTAGTTCTTCAAGTTTTCCCAAATTCACCCACAAAACTGAAACTAGGACTGCAGAAGGTGCAAAAGGTCGGAGACTATTAATAACAACCCACGTAAAGTCCTAAACCAATCAAACCATCTAGCGATCCACAGCAAGTGTTAGGTTTTGCTGTGCCTTTTGCAAAGGCCTAGTGCACACAAGCACCCCACCAGCGCACCCATGAAGGATGAATGGTAGTAAGTGGTCAGGAAACTGTTTTCTATTGGGTTCCAGTTCATTACTAACCATAGTTATGGCAACCTTCCAACCCTGTGCAAAAAATGCCTGGCCAAAACCATTTTGATTTTTTCTTTATCCAAATTTTCCACATACTTTGCACCGCTGAGATGCTCTAAAGACTTGGCTATATATATTTTTATTTTATTTTTTCCCACAAAAAATGTAAAATAAGAAAAGGCAGCTTAACAAATTGTGAGGCCACCAATAGATAGGAAACCTTAAAATGTGTCAAAATGTAATGGTCATGATGCCTGTCCTATTCCACCACGTAATGTTCCATCATCGTCTATAATAAGCCATTTGTAGCTAAGTATTTTATGGGCATTACTGTTTTTTGAAAAGAAACAAAAAAAACGACCCATTCCAACGGGATCTGGTCTTATCATGTAGCGCATGTGCCAAAGACCTGGTTTCGGGACCTGGATTGTAGCCGAACGCGTGCCTTGTGAAGACTGCTAACGAGATCTGGTCTTAGCATCTGACGTAGGTGCCAAAGACACCGTTTCCGGACCTGGAGTAGAGGTGCACGCCAGCCTTGTGAAGGCTAACGTGATCTGGTCTTAGCATGTTGCGCATGTACTAAAGACCTGGTTTCAGGACCTGGAGTGGAGACGGGCATGCTAGCCTTGCGAAGACTGCTAACGGATCTGTTCTTAGCTTGTGGCGCAGGTGTCAAAGACCTGGTTTCAGGACCTGGAGTGATGCGAGCGTTGCGAAGAAATGGTAACGGGATCTGGTCTTAGCATGTGGTGCAGGTGCCAAAGACCTGGTTTCAGGACCTGGAGTGGAGGCGGGCATGCGAGCCTGTTGCAGGCGCGGGGCTTTGAAGCTTCCGCAGCGCACACAAAGAGAGGAGAAACACGCACACAAACGTACCATGGAGCTGCTACTCCTGAGCCTCTTTTGCTCTCACTTGCTGCCAATCATGTCGTCTTCCTCTGCCCTCATCTGATGACTCCCGTTTTCAACTTTCCAAACCCTTGACACCAATCTTTTCCTTCCGACTAGGTCTTGGCCCGGTGTGAGGATCTCCCCTTAGAATTGCAGAGCAGCTTTGGAGGAAGTGGTATGTGAGCGCTTGTGGAGGCTTTAGAGAGGATTCTCCTCTCTCAGTTATTGAAGCGCGAAAGAGGTTTTAGAGACAGACCGACAGAGAGGGATTTTCACAATGGTGTACTATTTCAAGGCCAGACCTGAGTTGGGAGACTACACCATCTACATGGGTCTTGACAAGTTTGAGAACGAAGATCTCATCAAATATGGGTGGCCTGAAGATATCTGGTATGTGAGGAGGAAAGTTTGCATGTGTTTGAGTTTGTGTTTTCTGGAAACTTTGCATGTCTGTTTTTTTCTGATGGAAAAGGACTCGGATTAAGTATGATGGGTATGTGTTTTGAAGTGGTCTTCTTCTGCGTGGGGGGTGGGGGGATGTTATAATGGATGGTGTGTGCAGGTTTCATGTAGACAAGCTTTCTTCAGCCCATGTGTACCTGAGGCTGCATAAGGGTCAAACCATAGAGAGCATCACCCCAGAGCTTCTGGAGGATTGTGCACAGCTTGTGAAGGCAAATTCCATTCAAGGTTCGATTCCTCTGCAGAAATCTGTATTTTGGTGCATGCATTCTTGGTGCTCGGTTTGGCAGGGGATTATTGTTGTAAGTTTCCAACCTGAAAGAGACTTTTAGGGTTTTGGCCACTTCCCAGAGAACCTACAAAAGAGAGGCTGATGATGAATGTTCAAGCGGTGTGTTTGTGAAGGTAACAAACTCAATAACTTGGATGTCGTGTACACACCATGGTTCAACCTGAGGAAGACTCAAGGCATGGACGTGGGCCAAGTTGGATTCCACAATCCTAAGCTTGTGAGAGCTTGTGTCCTCCCCTTGGAACTATTCTCATGTTGTTCGAGTTGTTGCCACTAATGAACAAACATGTCTGGGTTTCTTCTTGCATGTGTACAATTCTGACCGGTCTTTGTGGAGTCTTGATTGCCCATAGATTGTTTCTTTTAGCACCAAAAAACATGAGACTTGAAACCTGTTAATGTAAAACAGTTGCAATTGCAGGTCAAAACAACTCGGGTTGAGAAGCGCATCAATGAAATTGTCAACAGGTTGAACAAGACAAAAGTTGAACGCACACCTGACTTAAAAGGTACTTGGCTCTGTCTGCTTAAGTTGTAGGTTGTTCTGACTTAGATGTTAATTTCTCCTCTTTACACAAGGGTGCACAGAAACTTGTGGGAACTAACAAGCCCTTTTCTTGTGCTGGGACACAGCTGAAAGGGAGGTCTACAATGCTGCAGAGAGAGCAGAGAAGAAAGCTCATACCAGAGAGAAGGTATTACATTACATGCTTCAATTGATCTAATCTCAATCACAAGATTGCTTTGTTTGATTGTCTGTCCTGGAATCTGCTGTCTTGAGGTTCTATTGAACATTTGCTGAACCATAACCTATGACTATGTGCACTGATGGCATACATAGACAAGTTGATTATGGCCTTCCAGTGCCACATGCCAAGTGGACAGAATTTTGTTTAATGTTGTACTAACCGAGGTGAATCTGCTTGTTGGTTAGAAACGACATGAGGAAATGGAGCGTCTGGAGAAGGAGAGGCAAGCAGAGGTTCGAAGCTACAAGGGACTAATGGTCCCAAAGAAGATGACATCCAACAAGGACATTGCTGCCAAAGGGAAAACCCTTGCAGAGTTGGAAGAGGACTTTATGTGACAAATGTTGATGCACCTTCTTTTTGGACCTGCATTGGGAACTTGGGCATGCTGAGATGAAACACGTTAGTGTCATGCAATTCTTAAGAGAGAAGTTTAGGTAAGGCCACCTTCTAGTTTAAGATGTGGTTAAAACCAGAAATTCCTTCTATGAAATCTTTGAGTAACACTCTTCACATTGGAAGCCATTATTTTTCTGCTAAGATGTGTTCTTGTAGCTAGCTCTTTTTAAATTACTCTTTGAATTTCTATTTGATATTGTTCCTCAGCTGATATGTTGTCAAGGACTCTGCATAGTGAATGTGCAGTGCTCGGTCTGATGCAGGCTCTTGCTAATGTTTGCAATATGTTAGTGTGGTTGCTGACCAGCAAATACTTTGTTTGCTGATCTTCATACTATGGGCATTTGTTTCACAGAATTTCCATATTGTAGAATTTGGACATAGATAATGAACAGGGTTTTTAAGATCAACAAGGTGTCAAGCTCATGCTGGACCTTGGAATTCTTTTTGTGGCTGCTTCATTCAAGGTAGTGGAATTCCAGTACCATGTAGGCAGGCATCAACCTCTTTGTAGAGAAGAAAATTGGAGAGGTATGAGATGCTGTCACCATCAAGAGAAACCCAACACCTATGTTTCTAGGCATCATGTGTCTGATCCCTAGTTTCTGATGACAGTGTCTTCAGAAGACTTGCTGGTTCCAAACCTTGGCAGACTAGAAGAGGAACTGTAGTTCCATGCCTGGTTTCTTGCCTTATCTAAAATCTACAGGTTCCACCTCTGTCTGTTTTTTGAAAACCAGTGGTCTGTGATGGTTTCTCATTTGCCAGGGTACACCTTTGTTCTGGTCAGGTAAGGATGTGCAATGCCTGCTATAAACCTAATCAGTTTTGTTTGTGCAGATAGGCAAGTTTCACTTTAAGAAACATCCCATGGTCTCATGATTTGTACTGGGGATTGCGCATAGCTGGAGGACCAAACTCATTGGAAGTGCTGCTAGCAAAGGATCATTGTACAGGTAAAAGCTGTGTAATTATTTGGTGCATTGCTCCTTGGTCTCCTGGTCAGTGGAATAGGCTTGCTTATGCTATCAATCTTTGCATCAGGCATTCTTGGGTTGCAGACTCTGGAGTTTCACAGACATCTGATGAGGCATCTGGTGAACATTTTGCAACCTTATCAACGGACTGTTACAATTTGAGGATCAGAGGTGCCATCCTCTGTTGAGGCAGAAATTCTACTGAAGGTAAGCACTAGAAAAAATCCACTGGTCCTTTGTGGGAATGAAATTAAAAGCTGTCTTTGTTGAGTGAAGTTCCAATCTCAGCCACTTAACCATGATAGTCCCATAGTTCCTTCCTCTTGTGTTGATTCCAAAAAACCTTTCTAATGCTCTTTTTTTGTCTTCATAGTTCTTTCAATTCTAAGAAGTTTGAAACAAGGTATGAGGCTTTCACTTTCTTTTCTTTTCTTGTATTCCTTGGATGTATTATACAAACCTCATTAAGCCTACATCTATTGCTGCAGTTATCTCTACTTCTCTCTCACAAGTTTCAAAATGGTTAAGTTCCTTGTACAAAGCTATGATGCCAATGGTGAATGTCTGGTGGGTTACTGAGTTACAAGAAGCTAAAGTCCCCATTGAGACAGTTTGTTCTTCAGGGCCACTTGCAAGTAGGTGAAGTCATGCTCTTGAATCATTGAGAAATGGAGAAATGTCTCCCCTGTTTTTGTTTGAGTTTTTTGAGTTTTCAACTTATTCTACTAAGATCAACCTATCAAGTTTGAGAGCTAGAATGAAAGTTTTAGCAAATCAAGTTTTGATAGGATGTCAAAGTCTCATAATTTCAGCTTCTGGGTTTAGGGGTCACTCCTTTGATTTAAAGACATTCGGTTGAAGAATCCTAGACAGGTAGTTTGTTTTGTCATGTTGAGATCTCCCAAAGCATGGGCTCCCAGTTGTGTTCTTGGTACCATTGGAAAGTCCTTGATGAGCACAGGTGCAGTGAGGGGGTTTTCTAATGCCTGCAATATAGGAGTGATTTAATTTTGAGTATTTTTATCATTGGAAATTCAATAAAGATCAAAAATTAAAATTTTAGGGAAATTGGGGTTGTGCTCTTGATACCAAAGCCCTTGGATGACTATGGATGGGTCCATTGAGATGGTTTTGTAATTTCAGATCTGTGGTGCACGAGTTATTGAATTTTGAGTTACTTTTGTTGTTAAAAATCTGAGATCATTCTTCTATGGGAATTGGATTTCACACAACACAAAATAGTTTTGGTGAATTGGAATTCAATAAAACTTAACACATTACTAAATATTTCACTTTGGTATCTACAATATTTTGACTTTTCACATTGTGGAGATCTTTCAGAACAATATTCAACTCTTGATTAGGCTGTATTATATGATCTAAAAGCATGTGTACTTTGTAAATATACATTACAATATGTGCTTAAATGGCACAGGCCACACTAGTAAGGATGAGATTAGGTTTATATAATTGAGCAAACCCTACAGTTTTCTCTTCTTGGCTAGATTTCATGCTATATAACTTGTATGGCTCATTTTGGAAGGCAATCTTTTAATGTAGTCAATTGTTATCCTAGTGAATACTGATTGTGCAGTCTTTTGAA
>Ga0116228_10003431_pt1 | contig 13907 bp, 10 predicted proteins | sample S1TSphfallax_2_FD_89694 | JGI IMG/M metagenome (GOLD analysis project Ga0116228, IMG submission 89694) | Host-associated microbial communities from peat moss isolated from Minnesota, USA - S1T2_Fc - Sphagnum fallax MG | ecosystem: Host-associated > Plants > Peat moss > Unclassified | place... | reverse complement strand
CTGGTTCACACATGAGACAAAATTCAAAGAGACACATGTGAAGGACACATGGAAAGGGTAAGAACAACATAATGAACATGTGACAAAACACAAAGGGATGAAATTAAAGAATACAGGACTCTACACCCTCTTTTTGCTTTGATTGGGCTAATGCCAGTGGCAATATTGTAGGGATATATAGATTTCCAGGGCCACCAACATCTCTTCTGTTTTTTTACATTGAAAAACCCTAGGATTTTGTACTACCTTGACAAGTGTGCTAAGTGGGCTGCATCATATAGATTGTTAAAAGGACGGTGTCAACTGGAGTACATGACCTGCCACCCACTGTCCATTGGGAACCCATTTTGACTCAGTTGTGGATGAACTAGACCTGAAAGGTGGGTGCTGGTTCATTCTGGCAGGGTTATATGGGCCTTCAAAATATGCATAGGGTTGATCCCCAAGGTACCACCTCCTCCTAGGCCCCTTGTTTTGGCAATGTCTCCAATCGTGGGCTTTACCCATTGTATTGCACAAGGCAAAGGTTTCCGTGAATCTAAACATACATAGGTCCCAAGGCATTGAAGGGCAAAGAGTTCTTACACCCAATCCTTAGAAGTGGGAAACATCAAACACCTACTTCCTATAAATAGATGTAAGACCTCTCCCACTCTTGTAGAGTACGTGTAATATCCTTCTTTCCTTCCTTAGGAGAGACATTGATAGTTATAAGGTACTTTTCAAATACATTAGGAAATTTTCTCAAGAGGTTTTGGTGGACAATTTATAGTTTACTCATAAGAACATCTCCAATGAAAGATTGTATATGACTTTACAAAAGTATTGTAGCGTTGTCAAGGTACAACACAATAAATGCACATCCCAACAAGTAGATGGGACTACAAATAAACTGCAGCATTGTGAAAAATCAAGTTGAGCTTCATAGTTTGGTGGCCAATATCAACATTTGGAGATCAATTTGCAGATATCTTCAACCAACATTAACCATGTTAATCTACCCTTTCATTTCATTTTTAACGCACTTACAAGCATGGCAATGCAAGAACCTAATATTATTACAACAACTGTGAAAATGTGAAAAGGAAAAAAAAATGTTATGGAAAAGGATAAACAATTGTGCAAGTTCACATGTTGTAGGATCCTATTGTAGCATCCTATCACGAGGAATGGGTAGAATAATCAAGCATTTTGGGAATGAATTAAGCAACATTACAACAAAAGTTAATTACAATTTGCAAAGAGTGCCATGTTAAAAACTTGGAGACAAAATAGGGTTTGATCAAACATGATGTGGCAAAATTTTGTAACAACTATCAAGTTGTCACCTTTAACAAAAATGACACTTTTAATGAAGATACAGTGCAAAAGACATTAGAACTTTACAAGTCAAATCACCCTAAAGGTGCTTCTAGTGAAAATTCATTGTGTCTTTGGCGTCAAATGCAATCATATTCATAATGTTTGTAAAAATATTTTTTAATTGTCTTCCTTGTCCATGTGTTTTTGCAAATCTGAAAGCAATCATTGTCTCCATGGTCGGGCCATTTTGACAACCTATGTCCAAAGCTCCACAAAAAAACCAAATCGCCTTTTGTGTGCACAAGTCTTCATGCCTTTTGTGGATAGTCCACAAAGAAACCAAGTTAATATGTGTGTGCAAGTTTCCACCAAATAATAATAATGACATTGGATTCCATTTTGTTGGAGACAAGGAACAATTATAATGTGGTGATTATTGGGTTCAAGACCCTTCATACTCTAACCAAAATACAAGGTTCAACATATGAATATCTATATTACTCATCTAGTGCTTGTTTACACGCCCATCATTGGAGATGGTCTAACATTTCAAATTATCAACGATGTTCATATGCATGTTAATCAAGTCATCTTGGCCCATACTTTTTCTTTCTAGGACTTTGATCTTGCATATCTATACTAAACATACAAAGAAATATAGGAGACAATTTTTTAACAAATTGTATGGTTCTATAGTGTTATTCAACCATCATTAAAATAATGAACACCCTTTTAGATTTACTTATTGGAAGGGACCCAATCCCCAAATAGTACAAAACATATAAAATTAAAACTTTTGTTCCCATTGTGGTAAAGGAAGGCCCATTATCTCCACATGCAACAAATTTTTAGCCTAAATCACATTTCACAACAAGATTAGACTTATTGGAACCCAATCTTCAAATATGTCAAATAAATTAGTGTCTTTAGAAAAATTTGACGTATAAAGTTGACATGCACACCAACCTTTCAACAAGAGAAAGCTTGTCATTTGGTCTGCATGATGACATGGAATGCTTAGAGTAGTTCCACAAAATGCCTAGTATGTGGTTTTGCAAAAGAAAATTGAATAAATCAAAGTAAAATCATGTTGCTTTGGCTCAACAAAATGGTTTTGGCCAAACGTTTTTGAACACGATGCTAAGGATGGTAAAATGTACAACAAAGGTTAACATTTATTATTGATTGGTTGATAATCTGATTAGTCCAAGTGGGTAGATGTTAGTAATTTCCAAGTTTGTGTTTTATAAATGGGGTTGGAAATAAATAAATAACTAAATTTGGATGTGAGAAATATTTTTATAGAATCACATATAGAACATCATTGGTTTGTCAATGCTTTGAAAAAACTTATATTCATAAACCTATCAATCTGAAATCCACATTAGTGTTTTTTGGGACCAAATAATGTACATAGTAGGGGCCAAACCACCATCATTTAAACTTTCTTGGACCTTAAACCATAAACCATAGTCCCCAAGCTTGAAAGACTTTGGATGGTAGTGGTTTTGTGACCAAAAAACACTATTCCATCATCACATTCCAATGATCTTAACAATTTCTTATCAACTTTCATCTTTTTTTCTACTTATGAAGTATATTTAATAATACTTTCATGGAATTGTTGACAACAATATTATTTGATGTGATAGTATGGATGATACATTATGTTGAATGAGTGGATTAAGGCTATGTATTGATTTAAATGGTGTGTGGACCATGTGGTGACCTTGTAGGTTGAAAGAGAGGTGTATAAAACCATGTTAAAGTTTTTATAATACAATGATTTTATTTCTCATTGACCAATTGGTTAACAAGGTTCTAATCACTTTATTGGTGGATTCAATTACATTTAAAGTAATATGTTGTAGAATTAGTATGTTGAAAGAAAAAATGATTCACCAAATAGGTAATCCTTATGAGAAATCGCATTTGTCAAAATCACATTACCCTACAACTAAAACTCAAAAAAAAAAACTCATATATAATTGTTGTGTAACTATCCTTTGGGTATTACAACTATTATGCAACTATCCTTTTAGAGTTATATTGTATTAATAAATAAATTATCACATCAAAAAATCAATTATTGTATTATAGTTGCAAATGAGTTGAAAATGGGTCTTCTATATAATAATTTACACATTGTACATACATATGTAGTCAACCATGTTTGACTTTTTTAGGAGTTACACTATAATTACATGTGGTTTGAGTATTTTAAAACTATTGTAAATGTGTCATTAAAATAACAACTATGTTGCAACTAATGTATAATGTACATACATGCAATCATGCCACATGTCCATATCTCCACCACCCATTATGGGATACATTTGCAACTAATTTTCGATTATGATTCCTATTGATACAATTAATATGGCCACTAGTGCATCACTACTAAAATATTATTATTCAACTATGTTATGATTATAATACAAATATTTATAACTTAATAAGGATACATATTTATTAGTTATTTATATTTTCATCATATGTTATGGGAACGTTACCTCAAGTTCTAGAAATCATCTTTGAAGTGCAAAGGAAAACAAGTAATGAAAAAGTAATAAGATAAATAACCTTTCCAACTTACAAAATATTTTTAATTTTTTTCTCTTTGGACCCCTCCTACTTTTAAACCTCATGACTTTTTTATTTGTTATTCATTTTAAATGATTTAAAGTGTTATAGGAACACCAATTGAAGTTTTACAAATCATCTTTGAACTCTAATAGCAACTAATCAACATACGAGGATTTTTGTGGGTGTTTGGGAACCGGCCTTTGTAACATTTGGTGGTTTGTTTTTTTGAGTTCTTAACCCCCTTTATTTTGAAAGGCCATAACTTTTTCAATTCTATTCCGTTTTTGACAATTTTTAATGCACCATATGCACCAATTTGAGGGGTTCGAGTTTTATTTGAACACATAAATGGAGCCCTCCCCTTGGATCTAGCCTACTTTGAATGCTTAAATGTTATAGTTCAACTCAATTGCAACTAATAAACAATTAAGAAATTGAACCCATGTGTTTTGTCTTGGAATCCCTTGTTACAAACTATATAAAAATGGCTTGTTTTCTTATGTTATCACATTAAAATACATGTGCCATTTTGGAATGAACTTTTAAAAACTTAGTTAAAAGGCAAAACATAAAAATTAAAATTTTATGGTTATTTGTTAGTGCACATTTAGTCTTGTGTTTTCCTACCTATTTATTTACCTAGGTAAGAAAATAGGTCCTACTTTTCTACCTACCTATGTAAGTAGGTAGGTATTGAGGTCCTAGGTAGATATGTAAGTATCTAGGTCTTAAGACCTACCAACCTACCTACCCATGGTTATGTACGACCTACCTAGCTACTAAATTTTATTTATTTAATTTATTTATTTCCAAAATAAAATTAATATACCATGTGGCAATTTTTATTCTTCTGTGTGTCACAATCTTAGACCATCATTAACAATGATAATGGAAAATGTATATCATTATTTCAAAATAAAAATAAAAAATCTTTATAATGCCATGCGTCAAATTTTAATATATGGATGGCAATTAATAACATCAATATGACATCATGGATGTAATTATAATGGAGTTGCATAATAGTTCAAAATGAGTTATTTTGACTAAGTTGCTATTGAGTTACAATGAATTGCACCATATATATGATGAGTTGCAACTCTGCAACTCATGCAATTTGTCCATTAGCACTTGTGACGTATAAATATAGTGAGTTGCAAATGTCCTCTACACCTCAAAAATTGAATTGCAAGGCCGATTACAAAACACCCATTTTTCTTATAGTGAATGGTGTAATTAATAAAATGCACTTCTTGGTTTGTGATCAATGTGAAAGGCCATTTGAACTTGGTCAAAATGCAATCATACAAGAACTTGACAATAACTATTGTCATGTTTGTTCTCAAAACCTTAGCCTCCACCCATTTGGTAATGTAATTCATTGGTCCACCAATATATATTTGTCGCTTATATATTGCCCCATGGGTTTCATGGGACCAATAAAAATCTAGCCCCTATTTAGTAAATAACATGGTGATTAATTTAGCCATGTTAGTGTTGGTTACATTTCATGTTTTTGACACTCATCATAAGATTTGGAAAAATGCATCGTATCTTTGTGAATAGTAGGCCACCAATATTGTGCATCCAAAATTTTCCTAATGATAATGTTTACCAAAAAACAACCACCACCCATTCCTTTGTACAACTTAGTGATAACACTAATTACTTCGTTTAAATCCAAGCATCAATGCAATATCATGTCATGCCCAAGTTAATATAGATGACCGTCCATCATGGTAAATCATAAGGCCTTCATTTAACAATACACTTTTTATAATCTAAAAGGTAGTTTCAAGGAAAGCACATGTGAAAAGGTAATTCATGATCTCATGTAGCTAATATGGTTGTAAAACAAAAAGAGGGGCATCTAGAATTTGATCTAGAATGCCTTGGGGTTTTGAAGAATGCACACTAATAAAAAAAGTCATTTGCCACCAAATATGTTTTTCCAATTTTATATGATAACAAAAGTCATATTCCATAAAAGTAGCCACTATGTTATCCTACTCAACAATTGAGGCTTATTGACAAGGTAGGTCAACACCATGTGGTCCACATAAAATACAAGGATGTTACCTAAAAAATAATGTTTGAATTTGTGGAAAGTATACACCATTGCCAACACCTCTCCCTTTATGGTTACATATTTCTGCTTGATCGTGTTCAACAAATGAAATGCATATGCAATGGGTTGATCACACTTATTACCATTAATGTTTTGGCCCAACATTGCCCTCATCACCAAGTTAGAGGAATCCATGTGCACATGGAACTATTTGTCCCAATACAATTATTAATAACACCCAACTAAGTCCTTGGTACTTACTTCCAAACTAATGGTAATATTGGGGAAGAAATCCAATAAAATTAATAAAGTAAAATTCTATTAGCGTATAATTGTATTACAACTATTCAAATAGTAGTTAGGAAATCTTCACATTAAAAAAAGAAATAACCTACACCTAGTAAGGTGATAGCATTGCCTTTAACATCACTACGCCAAAACACGGCAAATATGACTACATGACTATGTAGTGAATATGGACACGTCACTTATCCACTAGTTGTATTTTTGTCTTAGTTGCAAAATCCATCAAATATATTATACATTAATTTCAATTTAATCTAGCCATTTGGTAGGTAGGTAGGTAGGTAGGTAGGTCAGCATAGGTATGAAGGTAGGTAATAATGGGTAGGTAGGTAAGTAGGTAGGTGGGCATGGGTAGGTAGGCATAGATGGGTAGGTACGTATGATCCTATTTATTTTTTGGTGACAAGTTTTTTTTATTGGCTCATCATAAGAAATATTTGCATTTTGAACATATTTGGTGCATAGATACTTTTTCACTACTTATATAATTTCCAAAGTTGAACTTGTTAACAAAAGATATAGGATAAATTTACAACATTATCTCACATCATCATTTATCAATACAAAAATACCCAACTTTGACCATTATTATCTTTTTCATACTTTGTCCAAATGAAAATAAAATAAATTTAATTCTTAAATATTTTTTCAAGATCTACACATCTATAAAAGAAATTCAACAAAAAATAAGGCAATTTGATTAAAAACGCATTTGAATCTTCACTATTTCATATATTTGAACAATAATGATACTTTGAAGATTCTATTTTCTTTTTTTCCATAAACAAATTTGTGAATATACATATTTAAATTCAACATGGGTTTTTTGGTATATATATAATATTTTCCCACCTTTTAAAAATACAATGAATCAATAGAAATGCTATAAATTTTGTGTTATATTTATTTGTAATTATATAAATTAAATTAAGTAAAATATGTTATCTATGAAACATATAATAATATTATTCTAAAAATAAATTCATTAAAATTGATTATTTATTTATATAATATTTTAAAAATTCAATTCATATGACTAAATATTTTGATAAATTACTATAGATCAAAATTTTATATTATTTACTACCCATTACATGGAAACATGAAAACAAAATGCCATTTTGGGGCATGTGGATGTTTTTTGAAATTCATTGGATATCATTAATAAGAATATATTTCATTATTTGATGTCAAAAAAATCCAAAAAAGATATTCATTTAATTAAACCTTTGTGTAAGAGTTTCAAGTTAAATTTTTAAAATCAAAATTTTCTTTAATTTTATGGTTTCAAAAACTTTGGCAATTTGTTCTCCATTTTTGGGGGATTTAAAACAATTTGAAAAAAAGTCCCCAAAGTTTATTTTAATCATTATCCAAAAATTCACATTAAATAATTGGTGACTCTAAGGCAAAAGTTTTATAAATTATAAGGTATTAGTCACTTACTTGTGCATTAATTATGTGTTTGATCATCTACAAACTTATAATACGTTTAATAGGTATTTATGTCTACTTTCTAGTTTTTTCCCCTTTTAATTATTTTTAATGTTTAAAATTGTATATTATTAAATAATTATATGTGTTCATGAAAAGATTTTTAGGCACTTATTTTTATCCATGGAGACTTTTAGTCATGTAGTCATATCCATGGTTACAAAAATACAAATAGTCACAAAAACATGGCATATATGATTGTTTAACTAAAAATGGTCACTAGTCATATTTGTCATAGTCATAAATGTCAAGTTTTGGCATAGTGCATAATTGTTTTCCCTAATTCCAACACTATTATCATGCATGTGAGATGTGTGGCACTACCTACATGAATGGAGTAAGATCATAACAATGAAGGGTGGTAATTCTACCCTACACTAAATTACCACTAGGGCATCAACTTATGAAAACCTAAAACAATGAAATAAATGCACTTCATGAAGCTAGTACCCTACCATCCTCTTTTGACAATCTAGTAGTTAAGAAATTAAAAACCTATACTAGGCATTCCCAATTTCCAAGATGAAAGTACAAAGGAATAAAAAAGAAAAAGGGGGTAAAAAATAGAAAGGGGTTTTAAAATATGAAGAGATAAATAGGCAAAGAAAAATGTGTGTGAGAAAAGAAAAGAAAAAACAAGCATGAAAAATAATCTAAAATAATCTAAAAGAGAAAAGATTAAGGTTGTCCCTTCCCTTAAATCCTCCCCCATAAACATGCTTTAAAAAGAATACCACCAAAGTCCTACAAATTAGTTGGTCTTCCAAAACCATCTCCAAGTTAGCTCCTACATTGTAAACAACTAAGAAACCAATTATCACCTTTTAGAGGGTTGGGGTTGATTCTTACCTACCATCCCTAGAAGTTAGTTAAACTAGCAATTATAGTATAAAGATAGTAGGAATCTACTCCCAATAATAAAAGTTATTGAACTATCACTCTAGAATTAAATTAACCTCCTAGTTGAAGGTAAAATCTAACAATCCTAGGTTAACAACATCACAACCCTAAACCCTCACAATATCCACATATTTTTTCTTAATGGTCTTCCATGTGTCTTAGCATTCACAATTTTATGTGAAAGCCTTTGATTTTCACATTAACTTTGTGATTGGTGCCATCATAAGGCAAAAAAAATCACAAGGCAATGGTGAAATTGCACCAATTTATTTAAAACTTGAATGTCATGGGGTGTAATAGGGACATGCATCTTAACAATAACCTTTTTTTTTTAGTCTAGTAGCTTCCCTTCTTTGGAAATGATGAACCTTAAAATCATCCTTGAAATAATCATGAATGTACAATTTTTGAATTGAAGTTAATTTTGATTGCCCAACTTTTCTCAAAACATTGTAATAACTTGGGCAAACAATTGGCCAAGTCACAAAATACAATAAAATCATCTAGGTAGTCCTTGGATTATTTGTTAACCATCCATTGATATATGAGTGGCACATTTTTGGGCCCAAATGGCATAACCACCCAAACAAAGGCTCCCCAATCTATGATGGTCTTTTTTAATGGTCCTTGGGAGCTATTTGGATCGGATGGTAGCTCAAAAACATATTAAAAGAAAAGTCATGAGCCACTACCTTGTCCATTGACTCATTTATAAATGGTAGGGTACATGTCTTTTTTCATTGCAGCATTCAACTTCCAAAAGTCAATGCAACTTCAATTTTTTGGGGAGCTATTACAATGGGTGATAACCAAATGGCTTGTTTCATTAGCTCAATAAATCTAATCACTAACAATTTGTTAAAGTCTTGTTTAATTATACCACCATGTAATTAGGGTTCATACAATAGGACACTTGATGTGTAGGAGGCATGGTAATGTCAAGTTCAACCATGTGTTCCATAATGTGAGGCAATGTCCTTCATAGTTCCTTGTAATTTCAATCAAACACATTTGTAAATTCTCAAAACAATGCCTTTGTTATTATTGATACCATCATCTCCATATTAACATTAATCTTTAAGTATTTGGGTTCTTTATCATTCCCATGTTTATTTTTCTTACAATAACCTCCATCCAACAATGTTTAAGTTTTTTACCTTCTTTGTGGTAAGTGTTTCATCAATTTCCATTGTGCATGGTTCATGTTTAAATTTGATTTGGGGTTCAACTATCATTTAGTCACATGTTAATCATTCCAATTGAAGAAAATTTGGGTCTAGATGCTAAAACAATTTTTTTTCCTCATATGTGATGCCTACCACAAAATTGTAGTTAATTACAACATGTGGTGTCTTGACATTGCCACTTCAAGTATTTGGAAATTTAAACAATTTTCATTGTATTATTACCTTCAATTGTGACCATGTTGGTACCTCGATCATGAATTAGCTTGGGATCCTCAACCAAAGATGGCGAAGTAATATGGAATAAATTATAACTAACACCTTATTGTTCATGACAAAAAAGTTAACAATATAGGGGATATTGTGGATGAAGATTTTTATGTTAGGTATTCCCAAGGGTTTATTATATGAAAAAAATTCCATTTTCAAGTTGAATGGGCTAGGTTGAGAAGGAGGCAAGTGTCACAAATGCCAATGCCATGGGGTTCATTCATTTGAATGTTCATCCATGACTTCTAATAAACTTGTACCTAACTCTTAATTTAACTTCAATTCATTCTTAGTTAACTTCTAGTTAGGTTGAAGTTCACTTCTAATTCACTTCCAAATAATTTTTAGTTCATTTTTATTTAAATCATAATTCACTTCTAATTAACTTTGGTTTCACTTTTAGTTAACTTTTAATTCACTTCTAGTTCACTTTCAATTCACTTCCAGTTAACCCTTAGTTCATTTTCAATTCACTTCCAATAAACTCTTATTTTTCTTTTAGTTAATTTTCAATTTATTCTTAGTTAAATTTAAGTTCACTTTTAGTTGAGTTTTAGTTCATTTTCAATTAAGTCTTAGTTCACTCATAGTTCACACATGGGTGCACACGGGTGAACATGGGCCACATGTAGATTGGAAGCTTATTGAAATACTTCCTTAAACAAGGTGCCCAAGGGATATAAGTAGAGTTAGAATTTCCCATTACCTTTAATTTGTTCAACATTAATTTCAAGTATGTTTTATTGTCATAACTTTGTTTTTTAAATTTTTTGCAATAAAATCTTATTGGATTTTTGTTCGCACGTGTTGTGTCTTTGTTTTTGTTTTTCTTGTTTCATGATTTTGATTTAGAACTAAGCTTTCCCTTGTTCTCATTTTGGTTAAAAAATATTTTAATCTTGTTTGTTTTCATTCCCATGACAATAAGCCTAATTTCAATTCATCCATGATAACATTAATTCTAGATCCTCCATCCAATAAAACATCATCTACCATGTTTCTGATCACATGCACTTCAATTACCACCATCTAATGGTTTGTTGTTATTATAACAATAATGACAATAGTTTAAAAATAATTGCTAGTGGTTGAAGGTGTGAATTGAAATGATTGAAATTTTGTTATCCAAGATTTTTTTCCCCAATTCCCCATTTATTTCAAACATTGCAACTAAAATTAACAATTATAGATGGTTCATAATAGGTGGTGGTTTTGCCCATTTTATAAACCAACATGCTTCAAAAATAGTTGGTATTTTTGTTGGTTTTTTGGCCTTTTGCAACTTTTTGATGGTATCCACCATCATTTGCTTGAACTCTTTTTCTTCCTACCATGCTTATGGACCTTTGCCTTTTAAAGGCTTCCCTTCCTTGAAAGCTACCACCTTAAGTGTTTTACTCCTTATGGCTACTACCATCACCATGATGACAATATATAACATATTTAACCTTTTTTTCCCCAAACTAGAGGTGAATTGAAGCCCTAGTTTGGGGAAACAATATAGGCCTTCAAAAACATTTATCTTTTGAGCAGTTGGATTTCTTATAATATCAACATTCCTTCTTGCCTCACTTATTACCTAGAGTGGGATTTTTTTCCCCATTTATTTTATTTTATCCTTTCATCATTGGACATCCAATATGACCTTATTACTATTTGCATTAGTTGAGTTCTCATCACAAATTATTGCCAATCCCAAATGATAAATTAACATATTTTATTTCATGTTAGCAGTAATTAACCACATGTATAATAACAATCTAACCTTAATGAAGGTAGTTAGTATACTCGATCATCTACTTAATGTTGGAGGGAATGTGTTAAGGTAAGAGTGCATTTGTAATACTCCTCTACTTGTTTGTTAACATTTTGCTTGATGGTCCACAAGCTCATGTAAACTTGTTCATTTGTCTAAACCTTATAGTACCATTTGCAAAATGCTTAGGAAAATTTATCAAAAAAGGATTGGAAATGATTGTTTACAAAGTTGTCCCCTCATGTTAAAGTTGAATTCCTTAAGGTCCATTGAAATTATACAATTTGGGTGGATTCATTCAAAACTTCATTGCCTTTGATGGCTTGTTGAAAGTTGAAACGTTTGAACATGTGCATTTGAATTTGAATTTTTGGTGTACTTAGGGCAATTTAAAAAGTGGAATTTTTTAGTATGGTAGGGGGTACCATCATAGGTGGCATTGTTAGATATCATGGAAAATAAAAATTCTAACGAAATAATACTCCTATCCATTATGTTGTTGTTGGGGAACATTGGCTTGCTCTAATCACCTCCCCCATCACTTACTTGTGAGATGATGAATTTGATGATCTATCAAGTGAATCTCCTCTTTTATCACCTATTCAGAAATAGTTTCCATGATCTCTCTTTGACAATATTCCATGGTTAGTTGCTTGTGATGGTTGGCATCTAGTATCTTCAAATTACCTTATAACCTTATTTATTTAGCTGAACTTTGCTTTGATCATGGTCATAATTGCCCCCCTTTCACCTTGTGACAATATTATCATGGGTTGGGAAAGATGTGCAATTCTTGCCTTGGATACTTAGTTCCTTGTAGACCTTAAGTACATGCAAGTAATCCCATCCCACAATAGGAACTACCAACCTAGAAGTATTCATTCATTGAAATCATTTGCCCCTTAAGCATTGGGAAAATTTGGAGAATTACCTTTGAAGGTTTTTTCCTTGGTTCAAGGGGTTTTTTGTTACCCTCCACATTGATCGAATCTATCATTGTCTTTTTCTAAACAAAACCCTAAAGGGGTTGCCTTCACGTGGACTCCCCCAAATCATTCCCATAAAAGGGTTGAATAGATGCCCTTTTGTCATCTAGGATTGAAGGGTGGTAATGACACCCTACCTCTTAGTGTTTTATTTCACAACAAAACCTACACCTAAACAATAAATATTGGTTTACATACCTTACTTTAAAAGTAAAGAAATGATATAAATTCTTGTTTTCACCCCACAAATTCCTTGTGTTTTATGATGGATGGGAAGGTTTTTAAGTATTTTGGGCATCTTTGTGAATGTAGATAATAGTCATAGCCATGTCTACATGTCCCAAGAAAGGTAGATCTACCATTTTAATACTCCTTGCCTTAAGTAATCATTTCAAATTTTCAACCCTCCTTAATGTTTGCTTTTACTCATATTCTAAATCAAAGTCTATCAATTTCATTTCAAAGGTAGTCATTAACCCCATGGCAATAACTATTGTGAATACTAAAGTAAAATGTAAAATTTGAGCTACCATGTTGGGTCTATTTTGAAAAAACTCATGACTACCCTCTTAAATAATTATCATCTCCCCATAAGATTCCCCTTCTTGTAAAATTGGATTTAAAGTTTTTTGGCATCATTTACCATCTACGATGATTATCTTTGAAAGTAGCCTAGTAGTAGGTCCTCCTCAAAGAAAAACACCATGTGCCTTTTTTCCACCTTACTTTTCAATTTTTTCCCAAACAAGGAGACACGAATTTCATTCTCTTCCTTATTCAAGCCTCTTGCATGAAATCCATCCTCCTTCAATTGGTAATTGTACTTGATTTTCTAGGGGTCCTTCCATGTTGTTATTAGGGTTAGGTGCTCCCATGGTTGTTGTCATAGTTAATTACATGTATCCTAATCTCTTGTCAAAGTTACTTGCACTCACAACCCCCCCCCCCCCCCCCCCCTTTTCTTTTCTTTTATATAATTTTTTTTTTTTTTTTTTTTTTTTTTTTTTTTTTTTTTTTTTTTTTTTTTTTTTTTTTTTTTTTTTTTTTTTTTTTTT
>Ga0116228_10003425_pt1 | contig 13921 bp, 16 predicted proteins | sample S1TSphfallax_2_FD_89694 | JGI IMG/M metagenome (GOLD analysis project Ga0116228, IMG submission 89694) | Host-associated microbial communities from peat moss isolated from Minnesota, USA - S1T2_Fc - Sphagnum fallax MG | ecosystem: Host-associated > Plants > Peat moss > Unclassified | place... | reverse complement strand
CTATGGTCCACAAGGTCAAATCCATCATCACATGAAAGTTTAGTTGAATCTGCACCAACTACAGCCCCACCATCAAGCTCTGCCAATGCAAAGCATGATTTCCAAGTGACACAGAACACTGCTCACCATGTACCACTTCACCTGTACAAAGTGATTCAGTCTCAGAGTCATGCCAAGTAGATTTGTAACCTGAGCGCAAGTTTTGAGACTTGTCCAATTCCGCAGACCATGACTTTATTGCTCCAAGTCCTTTTAAGAGGCAAATCTCCATGACCAATTTGTGATTTGACCTGAAACGCACAGCAGCAGTTGAGACTGGATACCTTGATTACAACCCAGATCAGCTCTCAGACTTAAAATAACACTTCCCTGGATATTTGGACTGATTATAAAAAATTTGCAAGGAGAGAGATCTGCAATGAAATCTTGATGTGGTGCCATGGATTGCTATGCCCAACCAGAATTTTGCATAACACATTTGGGTGGTGTGATCTACCAGAACCGTCAGCCTGATTACTTGAACACATTTCCTGGGAGGCTGTGGCAGGGCGCCTTGCTCGAGCCAAGGCATTTGTAAATCTAGGGGAGCCAACCATTCCAGAAAACTGAAAGTGTGAAACTCATCCACTTGAGCAAACATAAGGAATCAATTTTGGTATGTTCAGTAGGTACACGCAAGGTTCTGGAAGTCTCTATAGAGGGTTTGTGCTGCTGAGGACAGAAAATGGAATTGCAGAGGAAGTCATCAACCCGTTGCAACAATTCTAAATGAATTGTATAGTTGTTATAAACATATTTACACTATATATGAAAAGGACCTAAACAATTGTTCACTTAGAAAGCAAATATGTAAGCTCATGCATGTAAGGACCTATAGAGGACTTTTTTAGCAACTAGAAAGGGTGTGCATAAGACCAATAAAGCAATAAGGAAGAACCATCAAAGGACTAGTGGAACACTTACAAAGTACCAATGAAGGACCAATTTCAACTATGAACTATAAAGCACTAATAAAGTCTATTGAAAATAACTTGAAATATGGTATGAAGAAGATCTACATCAATGTATGATATGCAAAACACATACAAAAGACCTTCAAAACCACTTCTTGACTAAACTTAATTCATTTGTTACAACCAGCCATGCACATGATGCCCTTTTATAATCCCACATTTTTTCCCTCTTCAATTGTGCTTGAACTTTAGCATTTGTTGGACTTAAAATTGGTCCATCCATGTGTGGACTAACTAAACTTTCCTCCAAATCTAGTTGAACTTCAAGCCTATTGTTCAAATCCATTGCAACATTCATAGCCTCACCATCAATGTGCTACCAAGCCCTTTTGAAAATATCTTTTTCTCTATGCATGTTGGATAATGACTTACATTTAAACACACACCACAAATTGTCTAGTATCAAGACATGTCTAATAGAATTATAGGTCAAAAAACCACATGCATGGAACAATATTTTGAATGGAATCAAGATTTGCTACAAGCTTTGTGAAAACCTAAGGACCTTAGGTCTTGGTCAAACTTGTAGGAGGCACACTAATTAAATATTAAAAAAGGAGGTTAGATTACTAATGATATGACATGAATTGTTGGCAAGGAAGCTACAATGGTAAGAAAAAACATTGAGTGTTAGGTAGATTCTAGGACACAATTTGTATTAGGAAAGAAGAAAATTATTAATGGAATGACATTAAGTGATGCAAATGAAGCCATAGAGCTACCAAAGGACCTTAGGTGTTAGATAGACTTGTAGGAAGCACAATCAACACTAGAATAAGAATGAATACTACTAACAAAATGACATTGGGTGGTGCAAAAAAAAACAATGTGTTAAAAAAAGGACCTGGATGTTAGTTCTATTCTAATAAGCACAATCAATATTTGAAGATTACTAATGGATTGACATTGGGTGGTGCAAAAGAACCCATGATGTTAAGAAAAGGACTTGGGTGTTGGTCTATCCTAGGAAGAATAATCAATATTGAAAAAGGAGTGAAAACTATTAATGGAATGACATTGGGCGGTCCAAAAGCAACCATAATGCTAAGAAAAACAACTTGGGTGCTAGGTCTATTATAGGAAGCATAATCAATATTGCACAAAAGGATTGAAGACTATTAATGGATTGACATTAGCTAGTGAAAAAAAAGTCATTATGCTAATAAAAAGACATAAAATGTTTGGTACACTTAGATAGGAAGGAAAATGACTTTTAATACAATCAATAAATAAAAGTTGTTGATGGAGTGACATTAATTCTTTTGATAAGTAGTTGAGGTGTTGCTATATTAGGATTATGTAAATTGCCAAGGAAATGTATGTGCTAAGCCAACCCAAGTTGGTGAAATCTAATGAAATAATGACTACAATGCAAGCCAAAGACTTATGTAGAAAATGGACTATAATGTGCATTAAATTAAGAACTCAAGGTGCTAGCTCAAGGACTCCAATGAAGAAAATGGATTGTATTAGGGTAGTATGATGGAATTGCAAAAAACTAGGTTTGGACCAACATGAATGTTGGGATAGGTGTGGTCAATACTAAGCCTAATCATAACACTTGAAATAAAAAGACATGGAATATTGATTGAACGTACCAAACCATGGTTGATTGAAATCTATGGCATGTGGTCCATAAATACTATGGCATTTGGATAATTGGTTATTTGTTTGACTGTTGCATGTGAAGTTGAACATGAAGTTTAAAAAATTAAATATTTTGAATATTTTTTATTAGAGCTCATAACCACATACAAATTGTTATCTACCAAGATGAAAAAATTAGACACTCTTCAAATTGACCACTCAAAAAAAATGAAAGTGACAAATAAATCCCATACTAAACCTCCAATTACACAATAATTAACATTAACACATGTGATGGCATGAAATCACAACTCAAGTTGTAATTTTGAACAAAGCAAGAATCAAGATTAAATTGACCAAATGTCAATGTTAGTGAACAAGTTGTGAACTTGGAATTTAATAAATTCCAACTTGAAAAACCTTTAATGTACATTACAAAGACAATACATTTTTAATTGCAACATGTTTGAACAAAACAATAGGATGAAGGTACATCAAGGTGAATTGAAAAGTAAATCTAGGTCAAGAAAAAGAGTACCCAACAATGCCATTAACCCAAAATTTGAGATTCCACAATCTTCAAGCTTTTATGTTCCCCTTTTAAAGAAAGAAAATTGTTCGAAAATCCAAAATGCAAGCCAAATAATTGTCCTTGTGAAACTAGTTTTTGTAAAAGTTTCTAAGTATTATACATGCTCAAATTGTTCTTCGAAAATTGAAATGTTTAACTACCAAGGCTATACATTGAAGCAAACTCTACATGAACATATGCAAAAGAAAATGTAATCTTACTAAAGGCCCTTTGGTTGGTGATTCTTCATGGTTGCACTACGTCTAATGACCACTATAGTGGTACTCTTTTCTATTGCCAATTTGGCTTTCTTTTTACATTTTCTTAATACCATTGTCCTTTGATCTCCATTCCTAGTTTTTTGTTGTTTCTAGGCAAGAGGCACCTTAACTTTCTTGGAAGCTCAAGTTGAAGTCCACCTTCATGCTTTTCATGTTTTTTATCATGTTCATGATCATGTTTTTCCTACTTTTCAAATTCTTTATTTGTTGCAACATCATTAGTGTCATCTTGATCACTACTACCACCAATGTTTTCTTCACCAACATCTTGTTCTACAAGTTTAAATTCTTTCTCAATGGCTGAATTTATAGTAGCATATGATTTTGACTTTAGTAGATGTGGTGAGGTAATCTACTTATTGGGAGATGAAATTTCAACGAGTTCTTTACAATCCTTCATTTCTTTTGGAGCTAGAAAATGGAAATTACCAACACTTGAATTGATATCTTGGGTGTTAGTGCAAACTACTAATGGACCTTTTGGCATAGAATGATGAGCATTTGAAAGATGGGATTAGATGGTTAGCACTTTAGCAAGAGGTTCATAAAAATATCTACAAAGGCAATTAATCATAATTCAAACTTAAGATGTCTTACATTGACAAACTAAACAAGATAACTTCGAGGTGCACTAATTTGTGGCCCATGGTAGTTAATAAGTAATTTATTATATTTGACACTTTTGTACAAACCCAAGGAATTAATAAATGAATTATGAACATTATTAAAAACTTTTGGGACAAATATTAATTTGTTATACAACCCAGTTATAAAAGATGAAAACAACATGTTAGTATGATGAACATTTAAGTACAATTCAAAATTCATAAATTATACATATGGAGTTCTATGGACATTGCATCATGTAAAGTCTGATTGTCAAGGGCTACATATACACAATTATAAACAAAACATGTAGAATTATACAATGTTAGGGAGATCATATGGATTAATAATATCTTTAAAGCATTGTTGTCTAGAAAAGTGAAGTATTAAGGACTTCTATACACATATGATAGACATTATGATAGAAATTGATTAACATTATGGACTCATGTGCACAAGTAAAGACACAAAATGCACTTTCCACAAAATTCCAACCAAACCAACTACCTCCAAGGACTCACATAGATAATTATGTATAAAACATAACACATCTATGGAGTGACATACATGTCATGAAGACTTCCATGGACTCCAAATTCTTGTCTATGGAATTTATGGATGCAAAAGACAAATAATAAAAGTACTTGTGTGAGGATTTATCCAACACCTTCAAATTTAAAGTTATGGATTGTTGTGGCAAATGTTTTCTTAGACTTCCAATTCTAGAATGGTCACTCAAGGAAATCCAATTAACTTGTAATGAATATGAAGATTGTTAGTTACATTTATGGATCCAAAAAACAAACAATAAGATATACACTTATGTGAACACTAAACAAACAAAAACAAATATAGGACCTTCAAAATTAAGGTTATAATTATGGACTGGTATGGCAAAAGTTTCTATAAACTTCTAATTCCAAAATGGTCACTTAAGGAAATTTCCAACAAACTTGTAATGAATACGAAGATTGTTAGTTACATTTATGGATGTAAAAGCAAACAATAAAAATTACACTTGTGTGAACACTAAACAAGCAAGGATGGATTTAACATCTTCAAAATTAAGGTGATAATTATGGACTATTGTGGCAAAAGTTTCTATAAACTTCCAATTCCAAAATGGTCACTCAAGGAAATCTAACAAACTTGCAATGAATATGAAATTTTTTTAGTTACATTTATGGATGTAGAAGGCAAATGATAAGATTTGTATGAACATTAAACAAACAAGGATGGATAAGCCAACACCTTCAAATTTAGGGTTATAATTATGGACTATTGTGGCAATAGTTTCTTCAAACTTCCAATGCTAGAATGTGGTCACTCAATGAAATCCAATAAATTTACAGTGAATATGAAAAATGCCAATTATAATCCTTAAACTTCATTTTCAAGCTACACTTGCTACAAAAATATCAAGTAGAAACATGGTTCAAATATGAAAACTTTATACCTTTGGAAGCAAAAACTTTGTGCTTGGGTAGGTGCCTTGGTTTTGAAGATGGATCCTTCACCAAAACGTAGTCCAAAATATAACACTCCCCAATTTTTTGATTCCTATAGAATGCCACCATGCTTCATGCATGACCTCCTCACACCCAACTTGGATGCATGTTAGCAAAAGGAAATTTCTTACTTAGCAAGTTGGTCTGTAATAGATAAAGTGATTTGACAAGATTAGGCATTACTGGTAATTGATTTGATAGACTATAAAGCAACTTGCAAAACAATGTACACAAATCAAGATGAATAGACTACAAAGTGACTTGGTGAAGCAATGTAGACAAATTGAGATGTAATAGTTATACAAATTGACTTACCAAAGTGGAAATGTCAAGGGAAATTAGATGGTTAGAACTATCATATGGACTATGAAAAGGAGAAAATAATAATGTTTGGGGGGTTGATACCTTTGTAAGTGAAGACCTTTATAGAGACCCACGTTTTTGTGTATTTTGGGGTGGCAAATAATGAAAATTTCCTTTTTCTACAAACTTGTTTTCTTCTTTCATTCCATGATGTGATGATAAATTGTTGTTGTCCAAGTTGTATTTACATGGTATCTATTATAATGTGATAGGACAAGACCCCAACCATGATATTTTATTTTAGTATAACTAATATACTTACAAAAGAGTGACAAAAAAATTCCTTACATTTGGCAAACATGCTAGGGAATGCAACTTTGTCATCATGAATTTTTGAGAAATTAATGGAAAGAGAGGAAAAAAGAAAGAGTTGAAGTAGATGAAATAGATTTAGGATTTTGTTTAGTCCATGTTGTGTATGTGATCTTGCCATGGAAGTAGGTTTGTTAATATTTTGGGAATGTATCAATTGGAAAAGGAAAATGGGGAAATTAACTTATTGTGTTAAGCATATACGAGGATGGGGTGATTAAATATTACTTGGTTGTTTTCAAAGATTGATAAACATTTCATGGGATCTCAACTAGTGGTGCATAACCAAATGATCAAATGGAAATTGAAATAAATGAACTTGTTTTAAATATTTTTCTCCAACATTTTGGAATGTAGATGCATCCAAATCAATTAACTTAAATAATAGTTGCAACACATTGTAGAATGACAATTAAAGATGATAGAGAATTGTATCAACCAAAAACTTTATGTCTTTTGGAAGATTTAATTTCATGTGTGATTTATTATGGTTTTTCCCATTTTTGTTTAGTAAATATTTCATGAACTTGAAAGGGAATCAATAATATCAACCTCTATTAGACCAACATAATAATTGTTGTCATCCTTAATTCTACCAAATCTTGAAATGTTAAATGAGGATTAGGAAATGAAGGAGAAGAATACATGTCAATGTATATGTATAATGGATAGTGAGAGAGACTAGGAAGGGAATATTTGGTTGAGTGGTTCATGGAGAAGGAAAAAATGGGAAAAATCTAAGTACAAACATATTACTTGAATACACGAACTTTAAATTCCATAAAAAATGGAAATATTGGGGTTTATTTGGTTCATTATTGAATTATTATATAATACAATTGCCTTTGGAAGAATAAGAAACAATTTCAAAAACGCAAGCAACAAGAAAAAACCGAGTCAAAGGATTATCACATTCACTAGTGAAAGAGGAAGGGAGCAAATCAATTGAACCACACCAAAAGTAAAAGATTAAAAAATCACTTGCAGTAATTCAACTTGGCATAACAAGATTAGAGCTTGTTATCACTTCAATTGGGTCATTGAAAAGGGTGCCAAAGGAAGGATGGCCACTTGCACTTGGAAGAGACATGGTGATGAGATGTAGACTAGAGGCCCCCCATGCAAAAAAACAATGATGGAAGTGATAGCAAAGATTCAAATATATAAGAAGATTTAGATGCGTATAACAATTGTTCCCAAACTATAGTATCTCAACCATCAATTTTGGAAGCAAATTCAAGACAAACTTCAATTTGTAACATTGGACTTCTCAAGGTTATTGTGCTTAATGTATTACAAATACAATTGCCTAAATATCATGACAATCTAGTATCTCACCTTTGGCAATTCATTAAGGTCTATGTGACCAATGGGAAAATACTAATGCCCATAAACTTCAATATTTTCCTAACTTTTTAAGAGGAAAAATAGTAAATTGGTTTGCTCATTATGAAATAGCACATTCGACAACAACTTAGGACAAAGTACAATAATCTTTCATTTCAAGATTTAGCAAAATTCGAAGTGAAGGCCAAGTAATTGTTGTTTTATGTTATGTAAAGCAAAATAAATATGAATATGTGGAAGATTATTATAACAAATTTCTATGGCTTTGTGTTATGAATCCACAACAACCTAATGATGTTTATCTAAAGGAGACATTCGAGAAGGTTTACAAACAAAGGTGAAGATAGCAATTATTGAGATGCCATGAGGAACTTTGGAGGAAGTAGTAGAATCAACAATAACAATCAAAGAAAAGATGCATGTCAAAAAAAAAAAGGTGACAAGGTATCAATTTGAATTGAATAATGAAAAGTTAGATGATTTTAATGATGAAAAAGAACAAAAGCCTGAGCAAAAGGGGGCAAAAATAATGTGTTTTGACACATATTGCAAAGGCATTTATTATCAAAATTGCTACAGTGAAGGACTCCTCACCAAAGATTGAAAACTCTTGAATAAAATTCTCCATATTTGCAAGAATAATAATCACAATACCTATCAATGTCCCAACAAAGTAATGGTAGGGAGATGTCCAACAAGGCAAATTGTACAAGTGCATGTGGTACATGCCAAGGAGCATCCACAACATAATTATGGTATGTTAAAGAAGCAAAAAAAAATTAGTAAGAAAAGTTATAATTCAAGATCCAACAATCAAAATTAGCAAGGGAATATTCAAAACCATCAACAAAATAATTAATATAATCAAAGAAGTTACAATCACAATAGTGCATTAAAACAAAACAACATGAGATGGTTTTGTTGTTGCAAAGGACATGTCATAAAGGATTGTTTGATAGGTTATTAGAAGAAGGTTATGGAAGAGGAAGCTAAAAGCTCCATATTGAAAGTTGGAGTCAATGTAGTTTGGTTGATTGGGATCAATTAAGATTGGATGTATGTGTGACCACAAAAGCTCAAACTACTTGCATGTTGCAAGATGGAGAATCTCAAAAGAGGGAGATTAATCCTTCAAAAGGACAACAAACTAATTGGGAAAAAGAGAATTTAGTTTGTTAAGATGTAATCAACGAAGTACAATAGCTTCAAAAGCTCGAAGATAACCCAATGGATGTGTGGATGAGTGTCAACTTGAAACCAACCAAGTTGCAACCAAAAGGGTTGGAAGGTGGAGCACTATTGGAAACAATTAAGTTGGGAGTTCATTTACCAAGTGGTAGTGTGAGGTTAGTGGAGATAACCATAAATGGAGAAGTAGTGAAAAGCCATGTCAAACCAATTCAGTTTGGCATGTCAAAAAACGTTAAAAGACCAACATGTGTTTGCAAGTTGATACGACAAGTCGACATGTATGGCAATGACAAGTTGACAAAATAAGTCAACATGTATGGTAGTGACAAGTTGATTGGACAAGTCAACATGTATGGTAGTGAGTTGACGGCATAAATCAACAAGTGTGGGAGTGACAAGTCAACAACAAAAGTCAACACGGTGATGAAAGACAAGTTGATGAAAGTTGACGTCATGGTAGGAACTAACAAGTCAATAAGAGTTGTTGACATGACTAGAGAAAACAAGTTGGTAGAAAAAGAAGACATGGCAATAGATGGCAAGAAAAAACATAGAATCAATATGATGAACAATAGCAAGTTGATAGGGCAAATTGGCATGATGATTACAAATGACATATCAACAAATGACATCGATATGGCCAAGAAAGACAAGTTAATAAATGGCGTTGACAAGTTTGGAGAATTGATTGATTTTGGCAAACCACAAGTGGTGAGTAGACCAACATGGCTAAGGAAGGAAGGAAACTAAGATGACCACAAAAGAGGAGGTGGTGAATCAAAAGGGATTGTTGATAGAATAACTAAAGAGGAGTGATAAGGCTGAAAATGGATGTTTAATAGAATTTTTTTATGAAGTACTAGAGTTGAATGATGTTACAAGTATGAAGGACATGTCGATGAAAGATATAAAACTAGTTGGAACTAAATTATTGAAGAGGATTGTCAAGTATGAAATAATGGTTGACAATATGAATAGTGTAACTAAAATGGTTGCTATTGGCAAACCAATGAAAGAGGGCCTTCAAGAAGTAGTAGCCATTTCCAACTTGGAATTGTTTTTATTCCAAAAGGGGGATGTGAGGTTAGAGGATGCAAAAGAAAAAAGAGCACCAATAGCATCAACTCCAGCCATTGATTTGGAGGCATTAGAATTGAAACTGGACCAATCTTCACAAGATGTTACAGATGAACAACATGTTAGCATGTAGGCTTCATATACCAACATTAACATGCCAAAGGAAGACATGGAAACCATCAAAATTGACAAATCAAAAAATAATGTTAAGATTGCAACAATGGTTATAAGCAATGTAGCAAGTGATGTTGAGCCGATAACTACTAGCAAGTTTAATGGATGTGTTAATATAAAAGGAATTAACACGTTGAAGAAATACATCAAACCAAAAGATATTGGTATGTTTGCTTGGAAAAGAAAGGAAATTGATTATCTTGTATACCTTTATTTACATAAGCATAAGAAGAAGTTTTATTTTGAAATGAAGGACACGATTGGCAAAAGAAAATAATAACATCAATATATATTATAGCATGGTAAAGACTTGTGAAACCAAGATTCATTAAAGGGGAGTTCAACAATGAAGTAAATTTGATGAATTATGGGAGAAGAAGATTCATATCAAGAGTAATTCATCATTTGACAATTGAAAGATGGTGTACGAAAGAAGGCAACAAACCAAAAACATCCAAATTAGTTTATCAAAATTTGCAATATAATCAGAAAAAGGTGGTGCCAAAGTGGCATTGCCATTACATCCAACCTTGAACTCAAGTGGATGGTACAAAACCCTTGGAAGAAATAATATTGCCTATGAAGAAATCTTACATAATTCTTAAACAAGTTGTGGTTTAAATAGAACAAACCATTATTGATGTACACATAATGATGTTTATGGAACATAAGAAAGAAAAGAAAAATATTTAGCAATATCAACATAATTAGATTTTAGGGGTTCAATGTTAGCCATGCCTAAAGAGGGGGATGCAAATTTAATAATATTTTTACAAGCACAAAGAAATGGCAGAAATATCAAACACACAATTTAAAGAATTCAAATAAAGTAAATAGATGTTAAAGGATGGGTGGGGATACCACAACCTTAAGAGGGGGATAATGTTAGGAAAAGAAAATTTCTTACTTAACAAGTCAATATGTAATAGATAAAACAATTTGTAAATTGATTTGACAAACTACAAAATGACTTGACAAAACAATGTAGACACATTGAGATGGATAAATTGCAAAGTGACTTGACAAAATAATGTAGACAAATCAAAATGTAGTAGTTATATGAATCGACTTACTAAGGTCTAATCTCAAGGGAAATTATTAGTTGGATAATAAAAAGGATAAAATAATAACGTTTTGGGGGGTTGATACCTTTGTAAGTGAGGACCTTTGATAGAGACCCATGTTTTTGAATACTTTAAGGTTGATGAATAATAAAGACTTCTTATTTTTACAAACTTGTTTTCTTCTATCATTCCATGGTGTGACGATAAATTGTTGTTGTCCAAGTTGTTGTAAACTAAACCCAAAAAATTGTCTCCATCATGGGAAAAACGACTTCTTTCATGCAAGGTGAAAACAAGGAATTAAAAAAAATCTAGCACATGTTCTCCTAGAGTCACAATTTCACATGTGTAAATATGTTTTACACATGGCGAATTTTTTGACTTATTTGGATTTGTGCCATTATTTGAAACACATAGATTTCATTAGTTCTAAATGTAATAAATTTTGCTACCATAGCTTCTTGTGTCAAATCCCCATACAACACCATGGTATCAACCAAAACATTATTCACATTATTTAAAGTTGCCCCATAAAAAAAAATGGTAAGGATAACAACAAAAGGGTCCACTATTGTTTTAAACCACATGAGCATGGATTAACACCCATGATTGTTAATTGTGGGTTCTAACTTCATCACAAGAGGGTAGAAACATATTAGGGTGGTTAAATTCTGGCATATCAAGTCTTTTAAAAAAGTTAGGACATGGGTGATGGTCTATCTAAAATGCACCATTCATGATTAATGTACATTGCATGAGCCACCACACTAATTTGGTTGTGCACATATTCTATCAAAGTTGGGCCTTGTGGTGAATATTGAAGATGTATTACATAGCTTGTATGCCTATTTTTTTCACATCCCTTAAAGGACTTTGAAATTTGTTGAATTGGTTGACATTATGGAAACATGGGGTTAGAACATTATGGGAAACATTAAAATTCAATGGATTTCTATGTTGTGATTGATAAAGTCAAAAATGTTATGTGAATATGGAGCTCTAGTTTTGAAGATGCATTGAAATCCTTTCATAATTTAGTAAGCTCCTCACAAGATTGAGTTGCTTTACGACTTGGAGGTTATGTTGGGATTGTTTTGTTTGATGTTGATGCTTGAAGGGCTCAATGAGCTAATCAAATTTTTGTCATCTTGACAATGTTTTGTTTGTGATTTCATGTTTACAATGAAGTTGTGACAAACTTATTTGTATTCTTGGTACAATGATCCCCATATGGCCTACACAAAGTGATGTTTTCAATGGATACTAAAATTTGTTGAATGGGACTTTGAATATAGTGGTGCATGAATGGACATTTGATTTGAACATAGGTATGGAAAACTTAAGCTTCTGCATTGATGGGGTTTCCATCCAAATGCATTGTCATTGCCTTGACTATGCATTTTATATTCATGTCATTTGAGTTCTTTTCTAGTAGATAGTCAATGACGTGCAAAGGTAATGTTTTCAAACAACAACAAAGGTCTATGATGAGCTTGAAAAACGTTTTCCTACTTAGGATGTGACAAATTCCTACTCAAGATGTGATAAATGTTTTAAGGTTAGTCTACCCACCATACTACTTGAAATCATCATGTGAGGACACCAAGTCCTTGTTCATCTTGTTGTGTTGAAAGATTTTTATTGTCATCTTGAGAAATTGAGATCAACACAAACTTGGATGTCAATTATTATTGATGAAGAGACTTTGGATTTGTAATGGCTTTTTGAAAATATCATTATGATATTTAATGCACAATGGGCTATGAATCAACCCCTAAATCGAAATCCATTGTTTCAACTTTGGAAAAGTTGTCCCCTAATGCATTGTTGTATGTTCATCTCAATGAATTGATGGAGGTGATGGAACTAGTTGTGGTTCAAATCATGGGATTTGTGGAAGATGAAAGGAATTTTTTGACCGTAACATTCATGAAAACACGACTTCAAAACATGATTTGTGAGCATTTTTGAACATGATTTGGATTTGGTGGTTTTATGTAGGTGAATTTTTTTTACATTATGAATATTTTTCCATATGATAATGCCATCATGGCTTGGATTGAGGAGAAGATATGAAAGGGTCTTTTGGTTTTAAAGTTGGCAGTGGCACACATTTTGGATGTTGTTCATTAGTTCATTAGTTTGCAATGATTATGTAGATGCACATCTAATTTTTTGAGGCCATGGCCATTTTTAAAGTTTTGGTGGTAATTATTGTTGTAATCGAAAGACCATGGTATTCATTGCTTATAAATGTTGGGAAGTGGAAAATTTGGATGTTGCCCCATCTTTTTGTATCTACCATACCATGGATTAAGGTATCTAATATGATATGTCCCATTTTTTTCTTTTAGGTTTGCATTTATTAAAATTTTGTTTGATTTGTAGTTTAGGAATGATTCTAACTTTTTATTATTCTACTTTGGGGTTGTTAAAGGAGGTGATTTAATGCACGTTGATTCTTTTAACAACTTTAAAGGAATTTGCATCCTAGGACTAATTTGGTATTTGGAAAATTTGGGTACATTTTTTTTTTTTGGCAATTGAAAGTTTTTGTATCATTATTGTCACGGGTACAAAAACAACCAAGACTACAAGATTTTCTACCCAAAATGAGAACAAAAGTAGGCTTGATTCCAAATTTAGATCATGAAATAAGAAAAACAATAACAAGAACACGACATGTGCAAAACAAGAATCCAATAAAATTATATTGAAAAAATAGACAAAACAAGGCTATGATAAGAAAATGTATCCAATTTTGATGTTGAAGACATTAAAGGTAATGGAAAATCTATTTTTATTTATACCTATTGAGCATATAGCT
>Ga0116228_10003424_pt1 | contig 13923 bp, 6 predicted proteins | sample S1TSphfallax_2_FD_89694 | JGI IMG/M metagenome (GOLD analysis project Ga0116228, IMG submission 89694) | Host-associated microbial communities from peat moss isolated from Minnesota, USA - S1T2_Fc - Sphagnum fallax MG | ecosystem: Host-associated > Plants > Peat moss > Unclassified | place: USA... | reverse complement strand
TTAAATCATCTCGGGTTTGAAGGCCTTGGAACCATTTAAGAAGACCAACTTGTGGTAGGGCTTGAAAACTTGAAAGGTCCACAAGATAAGGCCTCTTCAAATACAAAATAAAAGAAAATCACAGTGTTGCCCACCAAAGAGGACAAGAACTTTGAAAATGTAATTCATGTTCTAGTGATTGTCTTCTACTTAATCAACTTGGTTCCTCGCATTTCACTAGGTATTTGAGCTTCGAATAATTGGTACTATTTTTTATGCAATTTTTTTTGTTGGACTTAGAGCCTTTGTCTATAATACCTCTACCTTATGGATTAAATAGTTTCAAATTGTGAATTTTTGTTGTTACAAAATTTGTCTTAATGTAAATTGATTATGAGTTCAAATAATTTGAATCTATATGTGAACTTACATATTTCATCTAAAACCAAATAGAAGGAAACATTTGATCTAACACCAAAGATAAGGAAACATTTGGGTTGACATAACACCCAAAATATATATAATGCTAACTAATCTACAAAAATATTTGAAACTTCGGAGAACAAGGAGAAGATTAGAAAAACACTTGAACTCCCACCATCTTAGTTGTTTTTTTGTCTAGTATGTTGCATTCCAAGGCAATTCACATTTTAAGAATTGGGCATTTCAAATTGGTGATGAACCCAAACACCTTGGGCAATTGGTTTTTGATGGTTGATACCATGAAAAGATGGGGGAAATGACCAAAAAAAGAAAACTTTGTGCTATGAAAAGAATACAAAAGTTCAACAACAATGTTAAAACCTTCATTTGTACTTCACACATGCACAATTGGATATTCTCTTCCATTTTATACTATTATTCTTACTTCAAAAATAGTCTAAATTATTTTTTGACACTTGCTAACAATCATCTTAATTTCTTGAATTCTTTCCTTAAACAAAGATTCCTCAATAGCTTTTTTTTAAAAAAGCTAGAATATATTTAGCCAACAATCATTTCAGTTTCTTGAAATTTTTTCCACAATGTTTCCATGTTTCCATCTTGTGTTTCCAAATGCATTTTATTGGCTGCATGGTACCCCTTTTAAGTTTCTCCATCATGCACCTTTCAATTACACTCAAGCACCTACAACATAATAGTCAAGTGGTTGAAAAGCAACAATTTCTTGGTTAGCTTCCTTTCACCCCTAGCTAAGGAAACCCCAATACTTGTTGACCCTTAAGATTCATGTGTAATGCCAGAACTAAAATTCATTATTTCAACAATTTTTTTAAAAACAATTGGCACATGAAATAAGGTATGGTGCACCAATGAGGTGGATCAAAAAGTGAAAGGAATTTTCTAATTCAAAAGTTCATTTCCTTTGTAATTTTTTTTAGCTCTAAAATGTTTGTTGTAGTAAAGCAATAATAATGCATCAATTCTTAGCAATTGTTTTCCATTAAAATGTTTACCCTTGTAAAGTTCAGGGCTTGACATGTTTGCAAAATCTCAATTCAATTATTCTTTTTTTCAAGATGAAATGAACTTTTGAAAAATATCCAAGTATAAAATTCATTAGTATGTATGAATCCAAATCTTTCAATCTTACTTTCATTATTACATTTTCTACTTAAAACCAAGTCCCTAACAAGTTTTGAGATCCATTCATTTAATGTTGACACCATTTCAAATCTTGTTTTTTAATTTCAAAAGTCCATAACTCTTATAAATTTATGAATTTTTCATACCAATGAACTGCATTATGTACATATTGAAGTCTATAGCCTCAAAATTAGTCTCTTTCAATAATTTCATTATATTCAAAACAATGTGGCAATTAGAATCACACCTAGGCAATAAAAAAATGGATTGGGTTACATGCATTTACCCAATAATGTTTTGATCATCAACTATTCTTTGTTCATGATATGAACAAGGTACATTTTCAAGGCAAATGTTCCTTTCTCCATATTGTACTCATGCCAATGAAAATTACTTCAATTCAATTTACTTAACTCCCCATGACTTGTACTAATTTGATAGCATTTTTCTTATTTAAAAAAAAAAAGAATCCAATCAAAGACAACTATGTTTCTTCGATGAGTCCTTTTCAATAGTAGGTTAGCTAGTCAAACCATTGTCAAGCTTATGCATGGTAAAACATGACTTGCTATTGAAGAAAAATATTCCCAAAATCATTAGTTCTAAACTTGATATTTGAAATTTTTTTTACTTATTATGATCTAATTTAAACCTATCACATTGTATTATTATTTAAAAATATAATTACAAAAATTTCAAGAATATGTCATTTGCATAGTCACTAGTGTAACATGTGTGTTGGCCCAAGTGTGAACTAGTTACCAAACTAAATTTTTCCTTCCAAACCATTTTTTGTAATTTAATTGAATTTTCAATGACAAATACTATTCAAAATTCAATATTTTGCACACATTAGGTCAAATCTTTTTCAAAACACCTTCATTAATTCCTCTTCATTAAGGGTTTTCCAATAATACCAAAAGCACACCCAAATCTCCCTATAATTTTTAGTTTTGATTTCAATGAATTTTGAATGTAAACATTGTTCAATATTCAATAACTTCTCCACATTAGGTAAAAAATTATGAAATTAACTTCCTACACCCCTACCCATTAAGGGATTTTTAATGGTACCAAGGGCATAGCAAGAGGCATTGTGGTTTGGGAGATCTCAACATTTGAAAAAAAATAGAAACAAACAAACAACTTTCCTTCATAGATGAGTTTCAAGTCATTTTGGACAAGGATAGCCAAAACAAATGCTACCTTAAGAATGCTTTTGGGTATTTTATACTAATTAATTTCATTTCAAGTTTATCGCAATTCTCTTATAATATATTAAAATAATTGGTGGTAAAAATTAATCCAAAATTTTAAACATTGATTAGTTTACCATCTTAAACATTTTGCAATTAAGAATGGTGACACCAAAGGTGGCTCCTTTGACCTTGGTTACACGATACACATTAAGGTTATTACAATTAACTACAAGAGTTGACATATGTCCTAATTACTTGGATATTGATATACCCATACACTTTACACATTTAATAAAATTTGTGAAGCTATGTCATAACAAATTCCATTTCACTTTCTTAACATTTTTGAACCATAAATTCCATATTTTCTTAAATTATTATTATTATTATTTAGTCCATGGATTTTACAAAATTTAATTTTAACCCACTTGATTGGAAGAGAAATTCAATGTGAAAGAGTTAGTTTATAATATCAATTGGCTTTCAACATTCTTAAAAAAAATTCATGATAAAGAATACCATGCAAAATTACACTATAATTCCTAAACCAAGTTCAAACATGGTTGAGGAAGGTTCATATTATCACATAACCCCTTACCCCCAACACATTGTTGACATCATGTTAATCCGGATCATCATTAGACTATCATTAGACATATGCACAACTAATATTCACCAATGAATACAAGAAATAAAAAAGACTCCAAGTCCTATGTAGTCATTTGTTTTCAAGTGCCACCAATGCCAACACAAAACACCTAAGCAAAAGTTTGTTCCACAACATTCCACCATTCAACAATCACCATCCAAACTCAAACTCATAATGCTCCACAATTGTATTTTACATGCTTCACAACCTTGTCAATTTTTATCTAACTCAAAACCTTCCATCCAAATTTCATTTGACAAGGTCATGCATTTAAAGCTTTTAAAAAAAACAAACCACGTCACATTTTCAACATTATACATAAATGGGATTTTTTCATGGGTCATCCAATTGTGATATATACATTATTATGAAAAAATTTCAATATGTTAGTTAATGCATGACATTAAACTCCTTCCACCCACAATTGGGAATTGATGATGAAGCAGGTGGAGATCAAGTTTATAATAGTTCAAATTAACATAACTTTACATGATGTTTTGGAAGGCTAAACTAATTGTTCATGTCATTATTGCTATTATTGAAATTGGTGATCAATTTTGTGGTGAATCTTTGTAATGGATTGTTTGGATTTTTTGATTAAAACCTTCAAATGATTTTAAATTTTTTTTCCCAAATTTGAAGTATTTCTACTACAAAATATTTGTAAACATGTTCATAATTAGTCATATCAATTTGTTATATTTTTCACTTTATATGTTTACTGGAAATTTTATTAATTTCATAAAAGGGCATATTTTGAGGGCACAAAGAGGGACGTGTTTCTAATGGTTTCAAGATCACTTTCATTTTTTTGTAAGATGTTATTTTCCTGGTTGAAGAAAATATTGTAGAGCTTATGGGTGTTTGCACACTACAGTGACCTTATATGGACATCATAATGACAATTTTTCATGTATTCCTTAGGTACAAGAAAATGAATAAAATAGGATCCATTGAAATAATAAAAGAAGGGACTCACTTATCTAAAGCTATCATAATCAACCTTGCAGAAATGAAAAAATCAAATCAAAATCGTGGAAGCCAATAAGTAATGGACTTTTGAATTTTGCCAACATTTTTTGTCACACCTACAAAACTCATGGATATTCTTTTTATTTTACACTATGTTAATTTATGTGTTTGAAACTTTGGGATATTGGATGAATTATGTTTAAGAAACTAAACATCCATTGAATGAATGGAATGTGATTTTAATTTATTATGTTATGGATTTTTTAATTCCAAAAATTGTAATTCTTTTAATTCTTTTTTAAGCATTTAAAGATTTTTTTTTGATATATTTTTGAAATGTCTTATAGCATCATGATTTGAAATTGGAAATGGAAAAAAATGTTATTTTCAATATCATCTAAATATTCATATTAGTTTTCAACTACACTAGAATAGGACTTTGAAAAGGGACTCTAATTTGTCGAAATTGTGACACCCTAGTGTGCTTTCACCCTTATTCATTTTCCTCTTTACTACTTAGAAGGTGGTCGCATGACCTTTTTTGATAAGCAACTAATTTTGTTTTCAAGTTGGAAACTTGAACTAATTTTTGACAACATTTGCAACTACATTTGATAATAGACACCTTGCTTAAATGCATGACCTTCTTTGTTGAAATTTGCATCACTATTAGTTGCCATGAAAGGTTGGCATCATATTCATCCCTTATTTTCTAATTTTCAAGTAAAAGATTAGTGATTATAGAAATGTAAACCTATGTTGATGAATTTGTTTGTTGCATACTACAAGATTGGAGATGTAGTTGTCCATGAATTCTGGTTTGGAACTCCATGAAAACTTGGATTAGATTTTGCTTGTGTTTTCTAGAAGCATTTGTTTATCAAATTAAATTGTAGGTTAAACTTTAAGAGTCTTGATGGTGTTGAATGAGAGTTGTTCATGTGCCATTTTCTATGCAAATATTTTAGGGGATTTAGGGTTAACCACCTTGGAACATTACTTGCAAAGCTTTGGTCAAAGTTTATTATTCACATGGACTTGCTCATATCATCATCCTTGCTTCTTATGTCTCGTACGATGAGCCTAGAAATAAAATCCATGATCCCAATCTAAAATGACATCATGATAGAAATGTGTATATTTAATGTCATATTCTTGCAAGTTTAGTTAGGGAGTTGACCCTATGTGTATACCTAATTCTTTAGGATTTTTGTGTGGGACACTAATGTATATGCTAATTTAGGTGACTACAACATGAATTGTTGACTATGAATCAAATTGTCACCCCTTGGTTCATTTTGCTATTTTACTACCCAGATACAACTCCAACATTAGTTGGAACACTCGATTGTGGAATTTAAGGTTGATGTTGTTTTGGTTGGCCATGTGCACAAATATGAACACACTATGTGTATGTTACCAATTTTTTGGAATGTCTTATTTCTGGTAACTATTCATCCCTACGAATTTGTAAACCAAGTATGCTTGGTTTGCTTAATTTAATTATCACCATAATCTTATCCTTAATCAAGTTATTTATGTTTCTTTTTACTAATTTTTTTCATGTGGGTGTGTTCGAGCCAATATCTTGTTTCCAATATTTTATACAATATTACAAATGGATTGTGTGACCCTCAATGAAACCCAAATTTACAACAACCTACATTGTGATAGGTGATGGTTGGAATATTGAAGGCTTTTCTCAATTGTAAGCTTTCTTGTTATATTGATGTCAAATTGTGAATTTTTCATCATTTAAAGAAAAAATATATCTTATAAAATTCTATGAATTTAGCCAATTCTTGGTATTCATATACCAACTTCCAAGAGGGGTGGGGAAAAAATAATTATGAAAATAATGCAATATGGGAAAATTGTTGCTTTGGTTCACATGTGATATCTAATTTTTCAAAAGGAGTTCCCCATGCACTTTGTGTAGGTTCAAGCTCCAATTTGGGGGTCTTATCAAAATAAGGGGCCTAAAATGAAACGATAGTCAAGTCTAGTTTCACATCTTGAGAATCTAACCTATAACTAAGACCATGGCACAACCTCACTAAAAAAACATGCTTCTAATGAACATCTTGAGGTGTATAGGAGCAGGGGGCCATTTTTGTTGTAGAAAATGGTGGAAATTGTCAATGAAAAATAACTTGCAAAAAAATGATAACTACCTTGCCTTTTCAAATTCCAATTTTTTTTGGCAATCACAAACCTTGTACCAAATTTGACCCAAATTTTTTTTTTTTTTTATAGGACCTAATGTTGTACATTGCTAAAGGATACCGTCCTTTGTCATCCATTGAAATCCATGGTTGAGATGTTTAATTCTCCATCGATGAAGGTGAATAGAATTTCCATTTTGATGGTAGCTGGTGAGTTAAATCTTTCTAGATATTATGACAAAAACCAATGAGAAACATGTTTTTCCAATTTTTTCTTCTCATATTACATGTACGGCTTCTTTTGATGTTAGGATGCCACATGTTGATTATGACACATTTGTTATGATTGTTAACGATATCAATAGTTTTTTGTAGCCCACCCATGTGACTTTGAGGTATTTGAAGTGCAAAATAGAACTAGTGCAACAATGGAAAACCAAGTGAAAATTCTATTTGATTCATTTGGTGTGCGTGACAAAACTATTGTGACGCGCTCCCAAGCTCCTTGTTAGCCTCGAAGATGAGCCTAAGGTAAAAAAACATCGGAAAGGTTAAAAGCTCAGGGCACGCTCCTTGGCTTTCAGCACTTTAAAGGGGTAGAGGGGTGTGTTAGAGCTTCAGGATGGGGCTAGGAAGAGTGACAAGCAATTTATTCACTCACTCATATCTGCATTCAACCAACCACAAGTTAGTTAATACTATGTTGCAACACCTTTGGTGTTAGGATAAGCCATGGGCGATTTTGGACTCACAAGACTCACCACGGCCCAAAATTGGGGGAAGCCACCACCTTCCCCCATATAGTATTTTTTGTGCCTCTCCATGAGGCCTACATCCAAATGGCCTTTTAGTCTTGGGACTCTCAAAGGGGAGTCTCGAAACTGCTAAGGTTGGACTCCCGCAACTTTGTGGGGCCATAACTTCTTGCTCAGACCTTCGATCGGGATGAGGTCTAAAGCAAAGTTGTAGCTCTCGTTAAGAGTTTTTCAACAATGTATCGCACTCCATCTGCACGCACGAAAGTCGGGTCGATTCCTGACTTTTTGTGGTTGGGAGTCAAATTGCCAGTTTGACTCCCGACCTTTTTTTTTGCCATAACTTGTGTTGTAGATGTCCAAATGGGTCATGCGAGCCCCTTTTAGACATCTACACTTCAATAGATTTCCAATGATATAAGAAAATCCTCAATGCAAGGTGTTTTGACCTCTGCGATTGTTCTATGAAGGTTTGGAAGTCCACCAAGGCTCCAACTCCCAAAAGGAGAGCTCACTAGGGAGTGTGAATCTTCATTCTCACACTCTTCTTGGCTTGTGCCCTTCAGACCTTTTTGCCTTGGTTGCGAGCCCAAGGCTAGGGTTGTGACATATTGCTTATGTAAAAGATGAATGCTCAAATATGAACATTGTAGTTTGTAGGATTGTGTTTTGGTCATGTAATGTTAGAGGTAGCTCAAAATGCCATTGATGATGCCAAAATCTATTATGGTCTTTCAAAAATTTGTTTGAAAGTTGTTCAAACATCATTACAAAAAACTATTATTTGGACAAAAAAATTAGGGAAAGGGAGGTCAGAATGGGAAAACACTATATTATTGCAAGGTTGTTAATAAGGATTTCAAAGCTCTTATGAAACATGATTTGCCTCAAGAGTTATCTTGTTTCATTTTTAAAAAAATACCAAATGCAATCTCCATATGTTATGGATGGTAGCTACATTTGTTTTTTTGGAATGCTAGTGGGTCAAACTTGGGTCGTGGCTTAAGCAATTGTTGATACATCATTTCTTATTGCCAAGAAGTGTGTTTTAAACCAAACTTGAAGGTCTTGGTTATTGTTAGACATTCTTATTTTTGCTTTCACTTTGTGCATTGGGATAAAAGTTAGTGTGGCCATCATTGAAGCTTTGAATCAACCATTAATCTATGGTGATTTTGATTTAAAATTATAAGACTTTATGTGAAGGATGATGGTGCAAGTTGTAGGGATATTGATGCATTTTTGTCCTTTTCAATGGCTTATAATCATTCAAAGGCCCACACCATTTTAGCGATCATTCTTGGCCCTCATTTTAAGAACATGAAATGTATTTGGGACTTTGTGAGCAATTCAATTGTTGTTGAAATTGTTGGAGAATATGATGTTAAAATTGTGTGTGTTCTTTTATTGTAGATGTATAATCACTTAAACCTTGTTAGGGAACAATAGAACTAGTAACAATTGAAGATATTGATATTTTCTTTGGGCAAGTTGTGTTGATTAATCATGTAATCATTTCAACTTTGAAGAATAAGTTATAATTCTTTTGACAATTATTCAGGTGTGATCAATAGATCATGGAAACCCCTTGGTTTTGGTGGACACAACATGTGGTGCAAGTTTTACATGTTTCCTTTTTGGCTTGTTAGGTGTTTAACATTGTGGGTTCACAAATTGTAATATAACAAATCTTTAATCTTGTTGGTGTCAGCACAAACCTTTGATAATCATGAATGGGATTGAAAATTTGGATCAACTCATTTTGGTGATAAAACATTGGCTTGACAACATTTATGTTGATTGTGATGGGCCCTATAAACTTTGAATATAACTAATTTTTTGACATTGGAGTCTACTATAATTGAAGAAAACAATAAGCTCATCAAGGAGTGAGGCCTTTTTGAAGAGGATTCTAATTTAAACTTTTGATTTTTTGTAGGTATTCTTATTCATTCCTTTTTTTTTGGTTTTTTTAATTTCATGTGCATTTTTTTTCTATACTTTTTTTGATGGTGGCTTTGTATATGTCATTAGGGTAGAAGCACATGTGAATTGTTGATGGTGTGGATTCAACATTTAACCCTACCAAAATATTGGCATTTAAAATCATTTTCTTGATTTTTGCAATAATTCAATCATGACATGGGCATGATTATGAAAAATCTTGATGGTCTTTAGACATGGTTGGGTCATGTTAGGTCATTTTTGTTGTGTTTTATTTTTTGCCATTTTTTATTCATGTGATGTCATTTTCAAGTTATTTGTTGATTTTGTTGCTTTTAATTTTATGAGGTCTAGGTTATTTAATGGCAATTAAGTGTGTGTTGCTTGTGGGGAACATTGGTCAAAGTAAATGTGTGTGCTACTTTGTCACTTATTGAAGGGTCAAAATTGGACAAAATAGATAGGAATAAGTAAAAGATAGAATGAACAAAATTGACAATCAATACAACAAAAATGTCATTTTATGACTAATCCTATACGATTACAAGTGGATAAACAACCAAAAATGGCATAAATAGTTAATATAGTTGATAAGGACCAATTATAGAATGACAATTTTGGCATAGTGAATTAACTTGTAGGAGGCAAAAATAAAATTTCAAACTTATGAGAAATGGTTGAAAAAAATAATTGAAACTTTCAAATACTCAAATTTACACGTACCTATCTGACCCTTGCACTATTAAAGTAGTTACAATGCTTAAACTCTATCTTTCAAACCATTCATGTCTTTGTGTCAATTCACCAATTTAGAAAGACCTTGAGACCCTATGCCACCCATATCATACTTTCCCTATGCAACCCATATCAAACCAAAAGAGAGAGAGTTGAAATTTTTTGCCAAAGTGCTTACCTATTTCCAACTTCACCACCTTTTGACCGCCTACCTTGTGTATTCCATACCTAGTATTCTGTCTTAGCAACCAGCTCTCTGTCCACCTATAATTATGTCCTGTACAATCTACCTTTTTTTTGGTCAAACTATCCTTCATGTATTTTGTGGATGGTTCTTAGAGACAACTATTGTACAGTAAACCTCCTTTATAATCATGCCTTTGTCACCACTTTTTTTGGTCACATTCCATATAAACTCTTAAAAGATTGTGATTATGAGCAAAAAGATTTTTACAAAATAGTCATCTTATGCTAAAATAAAGGTGCCAATTGTTTAAATTTTTTACATGGGTTATTTAAAACTCTACTATATATTATTAGACTTCAAGAAGGTTGTGATTTCTGCATGTTTTAATGTAATGATTTACATTGAGTTTGAGTTTCTTAACTATTAACTTGTGTATTTTGTTAACTATATTTTTTTAATTAAAATTTTCTGTTTTCTTGACAAGTTTGCATATTTTTTGTTGTTTGCATTAAAAAGCTTTTTTTTTTTTCTCTTCAACTTGATGCATTGTTAGTTTGCACAACTTGAACACAAAACAACACTAACATCGCCAAAGGGAACAAAAATTTACAAAATCCTAATATTTGTCTTAGATTTTCTCATTATAATCACATTTACAAAAAAGCTTTGCAAATATTTTGTGCTATTAGCAAGTGTGATAATGACTCTAAAGAATGGTGTTTCTTACTAAAATGGATGGTTACCAAAAAAATTTGTGACACAAACAAAAATGTGACTAAAATGAGCGTGATTATGAAGGGGGTTTATTATACATGCTACTAAGAATTAATATATTTTTTGAAATAATTTATTTTTAATTATTATTTTTTCAAACAAGATCAATGGGTTTTTTTTTTTGCCTGGTTTAATTTCATGATGTAGCCGAATTGCTGATTATCCACAAGAAGATTTAGCCAAATTTGGTCATAGACCAGACGTGAATGTAGAAACAGTTAAGAATCCTATCATATTTTGACTACCTGCTCGAACCTGTTGGAGAAATCCAGCAACTTTTATAAAAAAAACTTTGAAATTTGGCCAATTAGGACCATTTTAAAAACAAAAAACCTTTGAATGTGTAGCAGCAGATTGGCCTATGGCACATGAGGCGAATTAGGTGCTCTAAAAGTTGAATTAGTCCATGGCAAGGTGCACTTAACACTTGCCGAATTAACAAACATTTCCTTAGCTGGAAAACAAAAGCATGATCAAACAAACCCTCCTCCTCGTGTTGGCTTTGCATATTACTCTTTCTTCTGTGAGGCAATTTGTTTGAAAAAATTTGTTATTTGTTTGTAGATTGTGAACCCAAAACTCCAAATGCTCCTCTTGTCCATACTCCATATGTTCCATAACTCTTTGTCCACTATGCACATGATGGAGGTGGCAGACTGAGACCCAAACTGAGTGAGAGAGAGATATATACATCTGGAGTCTCAAAGAAAAAGCATAGTACCAAACATTATTCAATCTACCTAAAAACTTGCTCCATTTGAGGGTACTCCGATCCACTCCAGCCATGCTATCAATTCCAGTACACTATGGTACCTCCCAGCTCCTCTATCTCTGTTGACACATGTGCCATCTCCGAGTCCTTGCCACTCGGATTTGCATGTGTACTATGTCTATATGGTATCAAGTTTCTCAAAGTCTTTTGACTTTGGCAATCAACACATGGTGGTTGTTGCCCTTTTCCTCAAAAGAAGCTAACTTAGGTTGTTGCTTGAGTAAATTTTTTGCTCTTCAATATTGGCGAAATTGAGGATAATAAGTGGACCTTGATAGTCTAATGATGTCTGGATCAAAGCTTCTTCATTCCTTTGTTTCCACATTGCTCATGTAAGGTGAATCAGAGCTTTTCTTTCCTTTTGTCTTTAGCTTGCTTCTGAAGTATGTGAAAAAAATTGCATATAACTTCCTCCTCAAATGTCTCTTCAACCATGAATAAATTGTCATGTTGCTGAGACCTGTTTGTCACCTGACAGTGTACCAGGTCAATGATCCTGCTGCATACCCACTTTGTGGGCATTTCACATTTTGTGGGCTCTTTGCTGAAGAAGAGACTTTAGAGCTGCAACTTCGAGTACACTAAGTAGGAAACATTCATTTGTGGCTTAGAAAAATTTCAGAATGGAGTATCCGATACTCTGCTTGAAAGGAGAAGTACTTTACAGTGTGTTGTGTTCAGAGATCAAATATAATTTGCTTTTGTTATGCTTTTCAGGTGGTGATGTTGTCTTCATTGCTCTGTCAGTGGAAGTAAGACTGACATTAGGGGTTAATGCCTTTTCGATTACAAACTTTAACTTAAGATGTTTTGTGAATTTGCTCTTTGGGAGTTGTTCATAGAAGAGCCAACTTTGTAAGACCGAATTTTTTTAGTATGGAAATGACCAGTGTTGGGCAGTGCTCTTTTTGGAACATGGAACCAGCAGTTAAGGGTAGGCTATATTTATAACCTTGACCTGGCAACAGTTCTCAAAGAACTGCAAAACACTGGAAATGACGTTGCCAGTCATTTGAGTAGTTGTTTCTAATGGAAGAGCAATTGAGATGCAACTGAGATGTGAGTTATGGGGTGATCAAGCTAAGGCTTTTAGTGAGCACATTGTTTTCTCAGGTTCATTATGCAAATAGATAATTTGATACATGTCCAAAGAACTGTTTGAACATATTTCATAATTTGTAACATATTTTGCTAATTTAAGTGTTGAAATCATGGAGAAGAGAATTAGAGAATATGGGAAGGGAAAAAGCCCAGCTTTCCAGATACAATGGAGCCTATTAGCTCTGTAGCGGATCTGTTAACTTTGAGTGGCAGATCACTTATGCTGTACTTTGCTTTTTATCACATGTGCTGTTGAAGTTGCTTCTGAACTTTTATATGGGCTCCTGGTACTACAACAAAGTAATGCCCTTGATTTTAGTGACTATGGTGTGGTGGGTGGAGCTCAGCTTTGATCATCAACATGTGTTGGTTAGGATCCTTTATTCACCACATTGTAAATAGCCACTCCTAGTCAGGATAAATGATGATTCACATGTCACCTTCAAAACACCCCACTCCTCAAATTAGTTGAATTATTGGAGATTAAACCCTAAACCCTAAATGTTCTCTTGAATGTTGTCCTGGATTCAAATTAGGTCTTTGATCTGAAACCATGAGCACATCTGCATTCAAGGGTGCTGACTGACTCCTGTTTATGTGCAGGGGTGGAACTGGTTTTGGGTTAAATCTTAATTTTTTTTTGTACTCTGTGTGAGCTAATGATAGATACACAGATGGCCACAGTGTGGCAGCAGGTTTGTACACTTTTGAGGCGTTATGAGGTCCTGCAATATTATGGCAAGCACTAAACAATTGTAACAAGTCAAACACAAATTGATAAGCTGTAAATTTGCTAATGATCTTGAGGGAGTACAGCTTGAATCAGTGTTTTTGGGCTCTCTCTGAATAACTTATTGCAACTGTTTACAAGGATTGTGAATTCTCTTGATAAGGAGAGCAGTCCTTGAAGAGCAGAGTCAAAGTTCAGATATCAGAGAAAGTTGAATAGATTGCAGGAGATTGCTGCCACAGCTGATCAGTCCCAACATTACCTTTAGTCTGATATGAAACCAGTCTACTTAGTATATAGTCCAAACTCCACCCCCCCCCTTCCCCCCCCCCCCCCCCCCCCCCCCCCCCCCCCCCCCCCCCCCCCCCCCCCCC
>Ga0116228_10003423_pt1 | contig 13923 bp, 11 predicted proteins | sample S1TSphfallax_2_FD_89694 | JGI IMG/M metagenome (GOLD analysis project Ga0116228, IMG submission 89694) | Host-associated microbial communities from peat moss isolated from Minnesota, USA - S1T2_Fc - Sphagnum fallax MG | ecosystem: Host-associated > Plants > Peat moss > Unclassified | place... | reverse complement strand
TCCCGCGCGTCGCGTCGACGGCGGCGTTCGTCGCCGGCCGTTCGGCGGCCGGACCGCCGTAGCGCTGATCGCTTTCGGTCGTGACGATGTCGTAGCCGCGCGCGAGCGACTTCTTCTGCACCGCGTAGGTGCGCGCGAGGATCGCCTGCGCCTCGAGCGCGGCGGCCGGCCAGCTCGCTGCGGCCTCGAGCGCGATCACGCCGCGCAGATACGTCTCGACGTCGAGCGTCACGATGCTGCCGTCGGTCGCGCCGACCCGGATCAGCACCGGCGAGCCGGCACCCGGCGTCGGCACGGCGCCGGGCGCGGGGGTCTCCCACACGTCGAGCCCGCCCGTCGCGACGAGCAGTCCCTTGAGGAATGCGGCCCGCGCGATCACGGGAAGAGGCCCGGCTGATCGGCCGGGAGGGATGCCTGCAGGCCGAGGTGCGCGAGCGCGGCGGCGGTCGTCTTGCGACCGGCGGCGGTGCGTTGCACGAAGCCGATCTTGAGCAGGTAGGGTTCGACGACGTCCTCGAGCGTCTCGAGATCTTCGGTCAGCGTCGCGGCGATCGCGTTGATGCCGACCGGACCGCCGCCGTAGCCCTCGGCGATCGTGCGCAAATAGGCGCGGTCGAGCCGGTCGAGCCCGCGTTCGTCGACGCCCTCGCGGCGCAGCGCTTCGTCGGCGACCGCCGCCGTGACGATCCCGTCGGCCCGCACGTCGGCGAAGTCGCGCACGCGGCGCAACAGCCGGTTCGCGATGCGCGGCGTGCCGCGGCTGCGTTCGGCGATCGTCTGCGCGCCGTCGTCTTCGATCCGCACGTCGAGCACGCGCGCGCTGCGCTCGACGATCTCGCGCAATTCCGCCGGCTCGTAGTAGTCGAGGTGGTACATCAACCCGAAGCGGTCGCGCAGCGGCGCCGAGAGCATGCCCGCGCGCGTCGTCGCGCCGACCAGCGTGAAGCGCTTGAGCGGCAGCTTCAGCGTCTTCGCGTACGCGCCGCGATCGACGACGAAGTCGATCTGGAAATCTTCCATCGCCGGATACAGATATTCTTCGACCACGGCGCCGAGCCGGTGGATCTCGTCGATGAAGAGGATGTCGCCCGCTTCGAGCGCGGTGAGGATGCCGACGAGGTCCTTGGGCTTCTCCATCGTCGGCCCCGACGAACCGTGCAGCGTGCCGCCGAGTTCCTTCGCGATCAGGTTCGCGAGCGTCGTCTTGCCGAGCCCGGGCGGACCCGAGAAGAGCACGTGCTCGAGCGTCTCGCCGCGCCGCTTCGCCGCGTCGATCGCGATGCGCAGATTCTCGACGATGCGCCCTTGGCCGACGTAGTCGCCGAACGTGCGCGGACGCAGCGTCGCGCCGTACACCGCGTCTTCCATCGTGCCGTCGGCGTCGATCACGCGCTGCGGCTCGCGCAGCTCCGCATCATCGGGCCCGACGATCTTCTTGCGAATCTCGCTCACCGCCGCGCGGCCTCGCGGTTGCGCTGACGGTAGATTTCGGCGAGCAGCGTTTCGGCGTCGGCGACGTTCGGCGCGGCGGCCAGCGTTTCGGCGATCATCGCTTCGGCTTCGGCGCGGCGGTAGGCGAGTTGCAGCAGCACCGCGAGGGCTTCGGTCGCGAAGTCCGGCATCGCGGCGGGTTCGGGCGCGCGCACGGGCGCGTCTTGGATCAACAGGAAGCGGCCCACCTTGCCCTGGAGCTTGGCGACGATGTCGCGCGCCTTCTGCTGGCCGATGCCCGGCAACGTCTTGAGGAACGTGTGGTCGCCGTCGTCGATCGCGCGCGCGATGCGGCCCATCGGTGCGGAGAACGCGCGCGACGCGGCCTTCGGCCCGATGCCCGCCACGCTCAGCAGCGCTTCGAAGAATTCGCGCTCGACCGCGTTGGTGAACCCGAAGTACGCGTAGCGCCCGCTGTTGCCGTCGATCGCGAGTTGCGCGTAGATCTCGAGCGCGATCGCGGCGCCGCGCGCGACGTCGATCTTCGCTGCGATGCTCGGCGGAACGACCACGTCGTAGGTGAGTCCGCCGACCTCGATGCGGACGATCTCGTCGTCGCGTTCGAGCAGCGTCCCGGCAATGCGCGAGAACACGGCGTCAGGTGCGTCCGAGGGCGGCGATCGGCGTGCGGGCGCGCAGACCGAAGACGAGGGCGAGTGCGAGCGCGTCGGTGACGTCGTCGGGATCGGGCGCGACGTGCAGGCCGAGATGGGTGCACACCATCGCCTTGACCTGCAGCTTGCGCGCCGATCCGTGACCGGTGAGGGCGCGCTTCACGGTGACGTGCGAGAGTTCTTCGAAGGCGACCTCGCAACGGCCGGCGGCGAGCGCGATCACGCCGCGCGCGTGGCCCATCAACACCGCGGTCGGCGGATGTTTGGGCGCCGACCACAGCTCTTCCACCACCATGCAATCGGGGCGAGTCGAGCGCACGACCTCGAGCATCGCATCGTGCAACTGCGCGAGGCGCCGCTCGAGCGTGAGCGTCGTCGCCGGCCGCAACACGCCGCCCTCGATCAAGCGGAACGACGCGCCCGCCGTCTCGACGACGCCGTAGCCGGTGGTGCGCAGGCCCGGGTCGACGCCGAGGATGCGCACTACGGCGACCCCGCCGGATGGTAGTAGATCTCGACCGCTTCACCCGGCCGCAGCGATGCGTTCGCTTCGGGTTCGGTACGCGCGACGGTGCCGGGGTTGCCGTCTTGCGTGATCGCGACGTTGCCGACGTTGTAGCCGTTGGTGAGGAGCGCCCGCTTCGCGTCGTCCAGCGTCTGGTTCGTCACGTCGGGTACCGTGCCCGACACGGCGATGCTGAGCGTGACGGTCGAACGCCGGGGCACGGTCGTGTTGGCCGCCGGATCCTGCGCGATCACGTTGCCGTTCGCGTTGGTCGGATCGACGACGTACTGCAAGCGCGGCTGCAGGCCCATCTGCGCAACGAGCGCCGCCGCATCGGCGGGCGAACGGCCGCTGCTGTCGGGCACGGCGACGAGCGCGGGGCCGGTGCTCACCGTGACGCCGACCGTCGCGCCCGGGTCGACGTTGGTGCCGGCCGAGATCGCCTGCGAGACGATCGTGTTGCTCGGGATCATGTCGTTCGCGGTCTGCTGATCGACGTTGATCTTCACGTTGCTGCGCGCAGCGAGCGCGCGCGCGGCCTCGAGCGTGAGCCCGACGAACTGCGGCGCGGCGACGGGCGCGCTGCCGCGCGACACGACGAGCTCGATGGTGCTGCCCTCGGGTGCGCGATCGCCGACGCCCGGGTGCATCGCGACGACGGTGTCCTTCGGGGCGTGCGCGTCGTAGCGCGTCGTGACGTGCGTCTTGAACTTCGCGTTGGAGAGCGCGCGTTGCGCGTCGCCGACCGTGAAGCCGCTCACGTCGGGAATGTTCGCGAGCGGCGGTCCGCTCGAGACGAACAGCGTGACGCCCGCACCGCGCGCGAGCTTCTGGCCGGCGGCGGGATCCTGGTGCACGACGCGATCGACCGGCACGCCTTCGCTCGGCTCGAGCGTGACGTTCGGCTGAAGGCCGGCGGCGACGATCGCCTGTTGCGCTTGCGTCGCGCTCTGGCCGGTGAAGTCGGCGACCGCGATGTCGCGCGGCGGACCGATGCCGTGCACCAGCGCATACCCGGCGACGACGGCCAGCACGAACGCCGCGATCACGCCGACGATCCAACGCGGATCGAGGCCCTCGCGCCCGTGGTCGTCGTCGTCTGCATCGATCACCGCCGTCGCCGCGGCGGCGGGGCGATCGGGTGCGGCGGAGCGGCGCGGGGGCGGCTGCGGCGCGCGCACGGAGCGGAAGCTCGAGGTCGGATCATCGCCGAGCGCGCGCGCCGCGACGCCGACCGTCACCGTCGGTTGTTCGCGCGATTCGCGCAGCGCGCGGCCGAGCTCGGCTGCCGACGCGAAGCGATCCTGGGGCTGCTTCTGCAGCAACTTCTCGATGATCGACGCGAGCGCCGGGCTGATGTGCAACGCGGCCGCATCGAGATGCGGCACGGGTTCGGTGACGTGCTTGAGCGCGACCGCGACCGGCGTCTCGCCGCTGAAGGGAAGACGTCCCGCCACCATCTGATAGAGCACGACGCCGAGCGAATACAGATCCGAGCGCTGGTCGAGTTCCTTGCCCTGCGCTTGCTCGGGGGAGATGTACGCGACGCTGCCCATCACCATGCCGGGTTGCGTGACGCCGATCGCGTTCTCGGCGACCGCGCGCGCGATGCCGAAGTCGCCGAGCTTCACGACGTCGTCGTGCGTGACGAGGATGTTCGCCGGCTTCACGTCGCGATGCAAGAGCTGCTGACGATGCGCGAAGGCGAGGCCCGCGGCGACCTGCGTCGTGTAGTCGATCGCGACGGATTCCGGGATCTGCTTCCCGTCGCGCAGCATCGCCGCGAGCGTCTCGCCCTCGACGAGTTCCATCACGATGAAATAGCAGTTCTCTTCGCGGCCGAAATCGTAGACGTTGACGACGTTGGGATGTGAGAGGCGCGCGGCGGCTTGCGCCTCGTACTCGAAGCGTTTGACGAAATCGTCGTCGAGCGCGAATTGGTCGCGCAACACCTTGATCGCGACGCGACGGCGCAAGAGGAGATCGGTCCCGCGATACACGATCGCCATCCCGCCGTTGCCCAGCCGGTCATCGACGCGATAGCGGCCGTTGAAGACGTGTTCGAGTTCCAACGTTCCGGGCTACGTTCGCGTTCGGGCGAGCGCGACCCGTAGGACGTCGCGCGCGATCGGGGCGGCAATGGCCGCGCCGTACCCCGCGTTCTCCACGATCACCGCGACCGCGATGCGCGGCGACGCAGCGGGTGCGAAGCACACGAACCACGAGTGCGCGGGGCCGTGCGGATTGGTCGCGGTGCCCGTCTTGCCGGCGACGGTGACGCCGGGCAACGCGGCGACGGTCCCCGTGCCGTGTGCGACGACGGCGACCATCATGTCGCGCACCTCGCCCGCCACGCCGGCGTCGATCGGCGTCGTGAGGACTTCGGGCGTGGTCGCGAGGTGCGTCTGCGCGCCCGCGATGCTGCGCACGAGATAGGGCCGCGGCGTGCGGCCGCCGTCGGCGATCGTCGCGGCGACGAGCGCCATGCGCAGCGGCGTCACCAGCAACGACGCTTGCCCGAAGCCGAGCTGAGCGAGCACCGACGGCGTCACCTCGTCGTGAGCCGGGAGCTGGTCGCGTGCGGCCGGCAGATCGAACTCCATCGACCGCCCGAGTCCCCACTGCAGGGCATCGGCGAACCACCGGTCGACGCCGATCTGCAGCGCGAGGGCGGCGAAATCGACGTTGCTCGAGAGCGCGAACGCACCGGTGAGCGTCTGCGTGCCCGTGACCTCGTTCTGATCGTTGCGGACGGTGAAGTTCCCGACCGGGAGGCCGCCGGTGTCGTGGAAGATCGTCGCCGGCGTGACGATTCCGGCCGAGAGCCCGTCGGACGCGGTGACGATCTTGAAGGTCGAGCCCGGCGGGTAGAGACCGTTCGTCGCGCGATCGAGCAGCGGGCTCGCCGGATCGTGGATCAGCGTGGGCCAGTCGCGCTCGAGCGCATTCGGATCGAAGGCCGGCACGGCGGCCATCGCGAGGATCGCACCGGTGCGCGGATCGATGGCCACGCCCGCGGCGCGGCCGTATCGCGAGAGTCCTGCGACGAGCTCGCGCTGCACGCGCAGGTCGAGCGTCGTGACGACCTCGTCGCCGTGCGGCGTCGCGTCGCGATCGGTGAGCAGCGACCACACCTCGTCGAGCGGACCGCGATCGGTGCGCGGCGCGGAGAGCACGCGATCGAAGCTGTCCTCGATGCCCGACGTGCCGTAGCGCGGTGAGGCATAGCCGACGACGTGCGCGGTGAGCGCGCCCTGCGGATACACGCGGCGGCCGTCGCGCGTGAACGCGAGCGGACTGCCGTCGCTCGCTACGATCGTGCCGCGGTTCGCCGCGATGTCGGTCGTGCGCGGATTGCGCGGATCGTCGACGAGTTTCGGCGCGTCGAAGAGCGCGATCTGCAACTGGCGCACCGCGAGGATCGCGAAGAGCACGATGAAGAGCGTGCGCAGGCGCGCGATCGCGCCGCCTCGATCCCGCTCGGGACCCGGATCGGTCAGGACTCCGCTCCCGCCGTCTCGCGTTCGCGCAAGACCGTGAAGCCGCCGGCGGTGCTGACCGCGAGATACGCACGCCCCGGATCGGCACCGATCACCGTGTTGATCACCTGGTGCGCGAGCGATTCCTCGAGCCCGTCGATCGCGAGCACCGGATCGACGGCGACGTCGTCGAGCAGCGGGTGCGCCACGTAGCGGCACGTCGGCAACGTTGCGAAGAGACGATCCTCGTAGGGTTCGCTGCGCCACGGTCCGCGCTTGCCGAAGACGGTCGCGTGATAATCCCACGCGCACAGTCGCCGATCGTTCCATACGAAGTGATCGCGCACGCAGGTGCGGCGGCAGATCGCGCACTGGACGAGGCTCTCGGCCGGATGCGCGAACGCATCGAGCAGATCTTCGGGCAGATCGTCGGGATTGATCACCGTCGCATCGTTCAATTCGCTCGGCACGGGCGCGTGCCAGCCGATGCGCGCGAGCATTTCGAGATCGCGCATCGACGAGACGAACGCTCGCTCGTCGTCGGGTGCGAACGTGGTATCGGCCCAGCTCGCGAGGTTGTCGGCGGCGATGTTCACGCGCTGCCAATTCTCGCCCAGCACGACGCCGATCGGCGTCCACGCGAGCGGCACGAGCCACGCGGTGATCTGCCGATTGTCGGGCACGAGGCTTGCGGTGAACGCAAGCGTGTTCGCGTTGCCGCCCAACACGAAGGCACGGGGTTCGGGAGCGTTCTCGTCGTCGTTCATCGCTGCGTCACAGATACCGTGCGGCGACGGGTGCCGCCTGTGCGCTCAAAACGCACGCTTGGTGTCGAGCAACAGCGTCACCGGTCCGTGATTGATCAGCTCGACCTCCATGTCGGCGCCGAACACGCCCGTCTCGACGCGATGACCGGCCGCGCGCAGGGCGGCGGCGACGGCGTCGTAGAGCCGCTCGGCGGCGGCGCCGCGCGCGGCCGCGATGAACGAGGGGCGCCGCCCGCGACGGGCATCGCCGAGCAACGTGAATTGCGAGACGAGCAGGATCGCACCGCCGGCGTCGGCGAGCGCGAGGTTCATCGCGCCCTCGGCGTCGCTGAAGAGGCGCAAGCCCGCGATCTTGTGCGCGAGCTGTGATGCGTCGGCCTCGGTATCGTCGACGGCGACGCCGACGAGCACCATCAGGCCTGCATCGATCGCTCCCACGCGCGCCCCGTCGACCGTGACGCTCGCGCGCGTGACGCGTTGCACGACGGCACGCACGACGTTAGGAGCGCGGCACCGTCACGCGAGCGAGCTCAGGTGCGTGGCCTGGTACTCTTGCAGCGAGCGCGGCGGACCCGCTTGCGATTCGAGCGCCGTCACGAGCGCGGCGGCGGTATCGAGGCTCGTGAGACACGCGATCGACGCTTCGACCGCGGCGCGCCGGATGCGAAAGTTATCGGTCAGACCGCGCGGACCGCCCGCGTCGTTGATCACGAGATCGACCGACCGCGACGCGATCAGGTCGAGCACGTGCGGCGACCCCTCGGCGATCGTGTGCGTCGTCTCGGCCGGAATGCCGTGGCGTTGCAGCACTTCATACGTGCCCTTCGTCGCGACGATGGAATGACCGAGCGCGACCAATCGGCGCAACAAGTCGACCGCGACGTTCTTTTCCTCCTCGCTGATCGAGACGAGCACGCGCGCGCCCTCACGCGGCAGCCGGATGCCCGCCCCGATGAACCCTTTGCGCAACGCGCCCGCATAGGTGTCGTCGATGCCGAGCACTTCGCCGGTCGATTTCATCTCGGGGCCGAGCACGGTCTCGACGCCGCGCATCTTGGCGAACGAGAACACGGGCACTTTGACGACCGTGTACGCGGGACGCGGCCGCAGGCCCGTGCCCCACGGCATGTCGCGCAATTTCTCGCCGAGCGCGATGCGCGTCGCCGCGGCGACGAGGTTGATCCCGGTCGCCTTCGAGATGATCGGCACCGTGCGGCTCGCGCGCGGGTTCGCTTCGATGATGTAGAGCTTGCCCGCATGCACGACGAACTGGATGTTGATCAGGCCGCGGATGCCGAGTTCGCGCGCGACCGCTTCGGTGACCTCGACGATGTGCGCGGTCATCTCCTCGCTCACCGTTTGCGTCGGGAACACCGAGATCGAGTCGCCCGAGTGGATGCCCGCGCGTTCGACGTGTTCGAAGATGCCGGGCACGAGGATGTCGTCGCCGTCGAAGGCAGCGTCGACCTCGACCTCGAGGCCGCGGAGATACTTATCGACGAGCAGTGGCGCGCCGGGCGTGATCGGCGGCGCGCTCTCGACGTACGACGCGAGCTGCGCTTCGTTGAACACGATCTCCATGCCGCGGCCGCCGAGCACGTACGACGGGCGCACGATCACCGGAAAGCCCAGCTCGCGTGCGATCGAGCGCGCTTCGCGGAACGTCTTGGCCGCGCGGCCCTGCGGGCGCGCGACGCCGAGCTTCTCGAGCGCCGCGTCGAACTTCTCGCGATCCTCGGCGACGTCGAGCGAACGCTGGTCGCTGCCGATAATCTTCACGCCGCGCCGTGCGAGATCGTCGGCGAGATTGATCGCGGTCTGTCCGCCGAACGCGAGCATCACCCCCTCGGCGCCGGTGCTGCGATACGCCGATTCGACTTCATCGGCGGCCGGCGGCTCGAACACGAGCACGTCGGAGATGTCGAAATCGGTCGAGACGGTCTCGGGGTTGTTGTTCACCACCACCGCGGAGCGGCCGGCGTCGCGCAGCGCCCACGCCGCGTGAACGCACGAGTAGTCGAACTCGATGCCCTGGCCGATCCGGATCGGTCCGCTGCCGACGACGACGACCGCCGAATTGGGCGGCTTGCGCATCTCGTCGGCTTCGCCGCGCGAGAGATAGTAGTACGGCGAGCGCGCCGGAAATTCGGCCGCCGCCGTGTCGACCATGCGGAACTGACCGCGATCGTTCACGCTCTTGAACTCGCCGCCGAAGAGCGAATTGATGCCGCGCGTCGCGTAGCCGTTCACGATCGCCTCGCGGATGAGCGCCGGCGGCGGATACATCAGCGGCTGGCCGCCCTTGGGTTTGTACGACCGCAGCTCGTCCTCGAGCTGGACGAGTTCCTCGAACTCCCAGAGCCAAAAGCGGTCGATCGTCGAGCGGCGGTGGAGCTCCTCGATGCTGCGGCCGCGACGCAGCAATTCGCACACCGCGAAGAGCCGGTCGTGCGTCGGTTCCTCGACCGAGCGCCACAGTTCTTCATCGCTCCAATGCGCGAACGCGCCGCCGGTGAGCGTCTCGAATTTCAGATCGAGTCCGCGGATCGCTTTCATCAGCGCGGCGGCGAACGTTCGACCGATGCCCATCGCCTCGCCGGTCGACTTCATCTGCGTGCCGAGACGAAAATCGGCCAGCGGAAATTTGTCGAACGGCCAGCGCGGGATCTTCACCACGCAGTAGTCGAGCGTCGGTTCGTAGGCCGCTTTGGTGAGGCCGGTGACCGGATTGGGAATCGTGTCGAGCGTCTGGCCGAGCGCGATCTTCGTGGAGATCTTGGCGATCGGGTAGCCGGTGGCTTTCGACGCGAGCGCGGAGGACCGCGAGACGCGCGGGTTCACCTCGATGATCTGGTATTCGCGCCGGTCGGGGTGCAGCGCGAACTGGATGTTGCAGCCGCCCTGCACGTTGAGCGCGCGGATGACGTTGATGCTCGCCGTGCGCAACATCTGGTAGTCGAGATCGGAGAGCGTCTGCGAGGGCGCGACGACGATCGAATCGCCGGTGTGCACGCCGACCGGATCGATGTTCTCCATGTTGCAGACGACGATGCAATTGTTCGCGCGATCGCGCAGAACTTCGTACTCGATCTCCTTCCACCCGAGCAGCGAGACCTCGACCAGCGCTTGGTGGATGATGCTCGCGTCGAGCCCGCTCGCGAGCGTCGCGCGCAACTCGGCTTCGTTGCGCACGATGCCGCCGCCGGTGCCGCCGAGCGTGTAGGCGGGGCGCACGACGAGCGGGTACTCGTGCTCGTTCGCGAAGCCGACGCCGCTTTCGATGTCGGTGACGACCAGGCTCGCCGCGACCGGTTCGCCGATCTCGAGCATCTTCGCTTTGAAGAGCTGGCGGTCTTCGGCGAGTTGGATCGTCGCCAGCGGCGTGCCGAGCAGTTCCACGGCATAGGTTTCGAGCACGCCCGCCTCGGCGAGCTCGACCGCGAGGTTCAGACCGGTCTGTCCGCCGAGCGTCGGCAGCAGCGCGTCGGGCCGCTCGCGCGCGATGATCGCTTCGACCGACTTCACCGTGAGCGGTTCGAGATACACCGCGTCGGCGATCTCGGGGTCGGTCATGATCGTCGCCGGGTTCGAGTTGACGAGGACGACGCGGTGGCCTTCCTCGCGGAGGGCGCGACACGCTTGGACGCCGGCGTAATCGAACTCGGCGGCTTGACCGATCACGATCGGACCGGAGCCGATGACGAGGATGGAACGCCGGGACATCGTGGCTTGAATTGGGCGGTGGGACCGGGGTTCCTCGCCCGCCGTCCGAACTGCGCGGGCAATGTTCGCCCCCGGCTGGTTCCCGGACTACTCGTCGATTGCGCGGTTCTGCAACGAGCGGGCTGCCTTCGATTTGGCCCTGCAGGCGGCGCTCGCCGGGCTCAAACGCAACGCGCGCGACCCCCTCTTGCACCTGCGGGTCGCGCAGAGCTACGACGGCCTCGGCGACCGGACGCGCGCGCTCGAAGCGTGCGCGAACGCGCTCTTCCTCGACCCGATTCCCGACGTGCGTGCGCAGACGCTCGCGACGATGGCCCTGGTGCTCGAGAGCGCCGGCCGGCTCGACGACGCGCGCGAGACGATCGTGCGCGCGATCGCGGCGTCGCCCGATGCGATCGAGCCGCACGTTGCCTGCGCCGGCATCCGCGGTCGCGACGCCGACTTTCCCGCGGCGTGGCCCGAACTCGAGTTCTTCTTCCTCGAGGAGCGCGCGTGGTTCCGCAAGCGCTTCGGTCTGCCCGAATGGAACGGCGAGGAGCTGGCCGGGAAGCGGCTCCTGGTCGTGCACGGCCAAGGTGCCGGCGACCTGATCCAGATGGCGCGCTACCTGCCGGGGCTGCGCGCCCGTGCCGCCGAGGTCACGGTCGAGGTGCCGCCGTCGCTCGCGCCAGCGATCGGGACGATCGGCGGCGTCACCCTCGCCGCGAAGGACACCGTGGATCGCGGTGCGTTCGACGCGTACGCGCGCGCCATGGCGCTGCCGCGCATCCTCGGCGAGACCGGCGCCACGCCGAGCGGCGCCTACCTCGCGGTTCCGGAGGGGGCCGCGGCGCGGTGGCGCGAGCGGCTGGGTCCCGGCACCGCCCGGCTGCGCGTGGGGCTCGTGTGGGCCGGCAACCCGTACCACTCCAACGACCACTTCCGTTCACTCACCCTGGCCGCGTTCGAGACGTTCGCCGCCCTCGAGGGAATCGAGTGGATCTCGCTGCAGCTCGGGCCGAAGGCGTTCGAAGCGGCGCCCGCCGGACTCGCGCTCACGCGGCTGCACGACGAGATCCGCGATTTCGGCGACACGGCCGCGATCGTCGCCGCCTGCGACCTGATCCTCAGCGTCGACACCGCCGTCGCGCACCTGGCCGGGGCGCTCGGCGTGCCGGTCTGGCTGCTCGTTCCCGCGCGGCCCGAATGGCGCTGGCCGCGCTCGGTCGAGGCGTCGCCCTGGTATGCCTCGATGCGGCTCGTGCAGAGCGGAGCCGAGGGCTGGCCGGTCGCGCTCGAACGCGCGTTCGCGCTGCTCGCGGAACGGCTCGCGACGGCGTAGGCGTCAGGTCAGGGCGCGAGGCGCTCGCGCGTCCAGCCGGTGCCGGCGCGCCGGTAGACGAGCCGGTCGTGGACGCGATTGCGGCGACCCTGCCAGAACTCGATCGCCGCCGGGATCACCCGGTAGCCGCCCCAGTACGGCGGCCGCGGAACGTCGTCCGCGAAGCGCGCGCCGGCGTCGGCCATCGCCGCCTCGAGCGCGGCGCGGCCGGGGACGACGCGGCTCTGCGGTGAGGCCCAGGCGCTCAGCCGGTGCCCGCGCGGACGGCGCGCGAAGTAGGCGTCGGACTCATCCGCGGTGAGCCGTTCGATCGGCCCGTCGATGCGCACCTCGCGTTCGAGCACGTCCCAGAAGAAGAGCAGCGAGGCGTAGGGGTTGGCCGCGATCTCCTCGCCCTTGCGCGATTCGTAGTTGGTGAAAAAGACGAAGCCGCGCTCGTCCCAACCGCGCAGCAGCACGATGCGCGCCGAGGGATGCCCGGCGGCGTCGGCCGTAGCGACGGTCATCGCGTTCGGCTCCTTGAGCGAGGCGGCGAGCGCGTCGTCGAGCCAGCGAGCGAACTGCGCGAACGGCTCGGAGGCGGCGTTCGCCTCGTCGAGCTCGTCGCGCTCGTAGCTGGTGCGGCGATCGACGATCGCGGCCTGGGGGTCGGCATGGTCGGACATCGGTGGATTGGACTCCGGACTCAGGGGAAGCGGCCGAGGGCGAGCGCGACGATCGTCGCCAGCGTGCCGAGCACGCCGCCGGCGATCGCGGCCGGCAGGGCGAGGTCGACGTGGCGGCGTTCGCGCACGGTCGTCTGGGCGAGGGCGGCGAGGCGGCTGCGCAGTTCGCCCGCGTCGCCGACGCGCGCGTAGGTGCCGTTCCCCGCCGCGGCGATCTGACGCAGCGCGTCCTCGTCGATCTCGGCCGACTCGCCCGTGCCCGGGATCAGCTGGCCGCTGCCGTTGGTGCCGATGCCGACGGTGAAGATCGCGACGCCGCTCGCACCGATCGTCTGCGCCGCCTCGAGCGGATCGCGGCCGGCGTTGTTCACGCCGTCGGTCACCAGCACGATCGCGCGCCGCCCGACCGACGGCAGCAGATCGGCCGCGGCGGCGAGCGCGTCACCGATCGCCGTGCCGCCGTTCGGCGGGGGGATGCGGCCGAGGTCGTCGGTGGCGGTCGCGCGGTCGTCGGTGAGCGGGCCGAGCGGAATCGCCGACGCGCTGAACGCGACGACGCCGATGCGCGTGCCGGCGGGCACCGTCGCGATGAACGTCGCGGCGGCCGCCCGCGCGGCGTCGGCGCGGCTCGGATCGACGTCGGCCGACGCCATCGATCCCGACGTATCGATGCAGAGCACGACCGCGCCGTCGTGCACCGGAAGCACCGCCTGCACCGAAGGTCGCGCGAGCGCCAGGCCGAGCAACAGGATCGCTGCGGTCCACACGCCGGCGAACGCGAGGCTCCACGGCGTTCGGCCCGCGACCGCTTCGAGAAACGCGAGCTGCGAGTAGTCGAGCGCGGCGGCGCGCGTGCGCCGCTCGGCGGCCCACGCGAGGGCCGCGAACGCGATCGCGACGACGAGCGCGCCGAGCGCGACGAACGGGTACGCGAACGTCATCGCAGCGCGAAGACGCGGCCGAGCGACGCGGCGCCGTCGGCTTCGTCGAGCGTGCCGACGCGCCAGCGCGCGCGGGCGAACCGTGCGCGCACGCGATCGTCGCGCTCGCGGCTCGCGTGCCGGTAGCGTTCGCGCGCGCTCCGCCCGATGAAGAGCCGGCGCGAGCGGCCGGTCTCCACGTCGCGCACGCGCACGAAGCCGCGCAGCGGCAGCCCGTCGATCCACGGGTCGCTCGCGAGCAACACGGTGGCGTCGAAGCGCCGGCCGGCGCGGGCCAGCAGATCGTCGGCTTCGCTGCCCGCGATGTCGAGATCGAGGCCGTCCGTCACGAGCAAGAACGACGCGCCAGCCGGCACGGCACGCACGCCGAGTTCGAGCGAGCGGCGCAGATCGAAGGGCCCGTTCGCGCGCGCTTCG
>Ga0116228_10003421_pt1 | contig 13932 bp, 10 predicted proteins | sample S1TSphfallax_2_FD_89694 | JGI IMG/M metagenome (GOLD analysis project Ga0116228, IMG submission 89694) | Host-associated microbial communities from peat moss isolated from Minnesota, USA - S1T2_Fc - Sphagnum fallax MG | ecosystem: Host-associated > Plants > Peat moss > Unclassified | place... | reverse complement strand
AGGCAAAACTCAGCTGTCTGCTCAATGTAGGCATCCATAATGGCATTTGCAGCCGATTCTGAGTTGAATTCCACATGGGCATAGTGCCTTCCTGGAGGCCATGTCACAGCCTTCACCCACCTCACAACTGGCTTGTCTTCAAGTGTGTGGCACAACATTCTGTCAAAAACCTCTCGCAAGTCATGAACATTGTACGCCTCTGCTGTGAGGGGCAGATTCCCTACATACAGAGTACTTTGCCACCGACTCGCCAACTCTTCCTCAGCTGCAAGTTTTGAATCCTTGGGCAGAGGCTTTTCCACATTTTGGTTTGGAATTGCAAGAGTGCATGATGTAGACTTGCTTGCCAAGGCAAAAAGAGGCACAAACTTAGGGTGGCGGCAGATGAAAACAGAGTCACCCATGCTTTCCAACAACTTGGAATCCTTAATGCACTTGTAAACCAGAGCATCTGCCACTACATCTGAAGAAAGCTCTAGATAGACATCCACACACTCAGGAAGAATATAGATTTCAGACAAAAAATTGGAATCGGCTCCTGGGTTGGAACCTCCAAGAATTTCAGAAAACTGTTTCTGGAGGAGTTGTTCACTACGCCATTGTTCCGGGAGGTTGCCTACGTACAGTATCTTGGCTGGGTCCAAGACACGATCTCCTTTGAACATCCTCTCTCTAGGCATTGGTGGCACCATCTCTGCCTTCAAGTTTCTTCCCACTGAAAGTTGTACTCCATTGACTTGCAATGGCATACTTTTCACCTGGCAAGCATCAAGGACAATGCGTGCAAACACCTCTGAGGAAAATTGAGCAAAAGCATAGCTGCCAGTGCTGCGTTCGTAGAGAGAAATGTGCTGAATTTCTGCACTCTTTGCAGGCACAAACTCTAGAGGCTTGAAATATGCCTCCAAAGCTTCTCGTATTACCAGGATTGTATTCACCAAGCCCACTGGAATATTCCCCACAAAAATTGACTTTGCATGCTCACGTGCATCACGTCTGGCATCAAATCCCTTGTGCCCAACTGAAGGGATTGCTGAATTGGTACCCATTGGAGGAGGAAAACTGTTGCTGATGAGCGAAGTAGGAGAGGGAGCAGTAGAGCTCAGCCTGCTTCCAAGTGGAGTTCCTGTTACAGTCATGCTGGTCACGGGTTCCATTCCAGGAGGAAACAACTGTGAAGGTGGTACAGAGGGGACAGATGAAGGCCACCCAGATGGAATTGCTGACGATGATTGTTGGGTTCCATTGTTGCTGTGTGGAGAGGTTGGTCGAGGTGAGGACAAACAACTGGCTTCTGGTGGAAAGACATTTGATGGCCCTGAGGGACAGAAGCAGTTGTGTCCATCCATACACATAGTATTAGGGACCAACCAACCATCATGCAAAGCCACCAGGACATTAGAAGAAGCCAGCTACAAATTGCACACGAAGAACAACAGAAAGAGACTGCAGTGTCTTTGGCATCAGAAAAAGCTCAATTACAGTGTGTATTGATACCACTGTGATATTGCATTCTTTATGAGGCAGATACCTGGTGGTTGAAACCAAGGTACTGGTGTTGCTTTTTGTAGAAGTCTCCTTGCAAACTAGTTTCAACTTATTAACATGATGAGTTCCCAGAATTGGACATATTGTACCTGGAGGATGCAGTGGCCCAAAAGAGCATTCCTGTTTGAGCTGTGTCCCACCACTAGGCAAAGGTGGCAAAGGCCTTTGTGGTAATGAGTCTGCCAAATCTGGTGAAACCATGCCTGCAACTGAAGGAAATTGATTTGGAGGTAGTCTTGGTGGCATGAATGGTGGTATGCTGCTCTGAATCTGGAAGCCTGGACCTGGGGGGGTCAACTCAGATTTTACGGATGTATTTATTGGCCTCAAAACTGAAGCCAATTTACCTGCTACAGTACAAAGGATGTCAGATACCATCCAAAGTTCATGTAGTGCATATAGGAAACAACCACATTCAAGGATGACTTGCTATGTGACATTTGTCAATATCTTAACAGACAACACTACAGTGTGGTCTCCTCCTTATACCTATCTGACTCTTCCCTGACTTTTCCTTGTGCCTTCACAGCCAGCCCAGCTTAGGCTAGTGGGCATTACAGTTGGCCCTCAATATGAAAAATCTACAGAACATTGCCTGGAAGGGGACTCAACCTGAAGGATTTTCAATTGGAGAAGACTGTGCAAGCAAGGGGGACTGAGGTTGTAGAGGACCAGATGTGCAAGGTGCAGCAGAAGCTGTGCAAGAGTTGTCAAGGAGAATTGGTGCTGTGGGTCTAACTTGGCTCACAGGTCCCCACACATGGCCAGGGATGGCTCTCTCTGGAAAATCCTTGTGCTCTTGGAGCTTTTGCAGATTTGAAATTGCGCACCCAGGTTGATGCAAAGCAACTGCAGCAGCCAAATCTCTCTTATGAGAAATCTGATTTGCAAATCCTGGTGGGAGTTCAGGGGATGGAGCTTCATCAAGTTCAGATACAGATAAAGGGGACGGCAGTTGCATATTATACTTGTCTAGCTCTGGCAGTATATTTGAGCTACTGCCAGCTATGCCTGATCCAGCAGCTCTTGCAGTTTCATGGTTGCTGACTTCACCAGACAGAGAAGGCTGGGGAACTTTGTTCAATGGAAGAACTGTGTGGGTGTCTGGCTTTGTGACTGTATATGTTGGATCTATCACAAGCTCTCCAGCATTGGCGCCCTGCCCGACCAGCAACTGGTCATGATCAGATGAACAATTTGTGACTGCCGAGACCTTTGCATTGAATCTCAGGCCAGATGGGGGAGAACCCAGAGGTGGGGCTCTTGTCAAGCAAGCTTCCAGGCTCCAGGTGTCAACATGAGAAATGTGCCTATTGGAAAAGTCTTCAGCAATGGTCACACTTCTCTTTTGCCTCTGAAGGAAACTACTACTACCCTTCTTTCCCCCAAGTTTGAAAGCTGTTGTCCTCCCAACATCTATTTCTTTTGTAGCTGTTCCATCTCGGGTAATCACAAGTGCTGTTGCTACACCTGGAATTCCAAACAAGGAGTCACCCTCTGCCTGGTCTCCCCTTGCTTTTGTTGCTACACCTTGAAGTTTGGTTGAAGACTTGTTTCCAGGTACCATCTTCTTTTCCTCAGAATCCATTGACAACAGTCCACAACCTGAACCTTTGGGCACCTTCCCACCAACAACTGGGGGGCAACTTTGAATGTCAACTGCATTGGCTCCAAGCCTTGCTTTCTTGGGTGGTAATGGAGTTGCAGCAAGGTCATCACTCTCACTGTTCAAGACCTTTTTGACTGGAAAAATCTGGTCAGGTCTTTTACCTTTTACACCAACAATGCGCTTGACTGTTGGAAGATCTCTATGATCCAATGGGTCTCTTGTTTTGATTTGACCACCCAGTTTTCCTCTCATGTCCATGTCATCATGGGAATCATTTGCCACTCCGCCTTCTTGTTCACAAGACTGTGATTGGCAACTGATTGGAGCTTGATTGCTGTCACTCACAACCTTCCGGAAGAAATTCTTTGGTGTCCAATCTGCTTCTCCAATCCCACCTTTGTCATTCTTTAGCTTTTCAGCAGATCTGCTGACATCTTGACATAAGTCTTGCTGATTCTGACCCTCAACTTCAAAATCTGATACAGGACTAACATGCATCAACTCCTGGGCCGGGGCTGCTTCATCTCTTGGCTCTAGCAGAGCCCCAGATCTTCCAGCCTTCCTTATACGACATCTTCCTTTACTTGGTTTTGGGAAATTAGAGCCATCTGCATCCCATGAATCTTGAACTTCTCTATTTGGCTTATCATTTGAAGGCACATTGTCTTCATGTGATTTCTCAGTGTCTGAGGTAACGTTCCCAGGACTTCCAAGACTACCCAACAAAACTTCAGGTTCTTCAGCACCAAGAACTGGGCTTGTCTCTCGGAAGCAAGCAAGGGGAGGTATACCAATCTTTTGTGACCATAGCCACCTCTGGTGCTGATGGATGTCTGGTGAATCTGGGTCCTCATGATGTGAAGGTGCACAATTTTCTGTGGACATTTCAGCAGCTGGTGAGACATGTATAGCTTGTGTTGGGCCTGTGGTTTTGCCAAACCTCCTGTTAGACTCATGCACATGTTGGGTCTCACCAGCAGATTCAGTCTGTGTTGGAGCATGTGAGATCTGGTTTCATCCAAAACAGCAAGAGGACATGTCAATGCCACCAACTATTATTGTAACAAAAAGACTTAGAGCAACACCCTCTTCCTTGAAGAGTTGGGAAGGCTGGACTTGCTGAAAATATATCTCTTTGCACAGAAACTTCCAGTCAAGTATTGAACGGGTCACATTACAGAAAGTTGAAGTGAAGGTCTTTTGTGAGACATCACAAATATAAGTTCATGGTGTTACACTCATCCTAGTCACCTTGCCAGAGGTTCATGATTCACTCCATATTCACTGATCCATATACGCCAAGTCATCCAGAATGTGGTGCCTCTGCTGGGGACCTCAAGAAAGGGCAACAAGTTTACCCCAGCTTTGTCCCATCTACAAGTGTTCAAATCTGAGGACTCGTAGTGTTGAGAACATATCAAACAACCATAAGACAAAAGAGCATATGGATCTTACTTTTTGTCCTCGTTTCTCATTCCGCTCTGCAACAATGCAGTTTAAAACATTTTTGTATTCATCTTCTTCAATATAGGACCACCCTGCTTCTACTCCATAAACCTGCCCCACAAGAGCAGCACCTTCTTAGCTTGCCATGGACTGCATTAAAAAACAACAAAATGATGGAGTTTACAAGAGCTTACAATGGTCAATATAAATCCCACAGAATGGAAGTGGACATTCTACTGTTTGTAAGCCAGCAACATTGTTCCCTAAAGGTCTTGGAAGTCCCTAGGGGGCAGAATCAGAATGAACAGTTGACCCAATGACCACTGTTGCATACAGAAGTTTATTCATACAAATAGTGGAAATTAGGTCCATAAATGCTTACAAGGTAGCCAAAGATAATGATTGCAGAGCAGACCTAGGGATGAAAGGGAGAGAAATCGCACATTCAGAAGGTTGCGTACAGTGCGTATGATCAGTGCTTTGGAGAACTGGAGTGGCTGCAACACCTGTAGCACTATCTTCAACCGCTCCTTGTAGTCGGCTTTCATTCTGTGCAATCCCTACCTCATTTTCTACTGCTCTTATACCCAGAATACTAATACACCACTCCCCTTTGATAGACTAGCAGGGCAACGGCCACACAAGAGTTTTCTTCTCCTTTCAGCAAGCTCATCTTGTATGCACAGGTACCTTCATTCACAGCATACATGCCAGCCCTACACATGGGAAGTGTCGTGCACTAAACCCAGAAATGTAAGCATCCACTCAACTGCTACCTGTATACCTGCATACTGCTCCACCAGCTGTATCCACAGCAACTATCTCGCAAACAATTCCACCACCACAGGTCTTTGTTTGTGCATAAGCTAAGTGCATGTTTAATGCACATGATGAACCTGTGCTCAAAGGCCTCTGTCGCCAACATACCCAAGCATGCTCACTGCATGAATGTTGTCAACATGTTAGGATTTGTTGAGCCAATCTTTGCACACATATTTGAACAAAGTAACACCATGGCCTGGCATGTAACAAGCTAGAACTGATGTAAAGGACAACAATGGGCAAGTCCTTGCATTCGTACAATTGGAAGAAGGGATGTCAGGCACAACAATGGCAAGTCCTTACATTCCTACAATTGGAAGAAGGGATGCCTTCCTCAAAATTCAAATGTAACAAGGAATCCATGTCTCAAACAAATTTTTGCATCACCCATTTGAGAAAAACACCACCCCTGTAGCATTGGCTGTTAAGCTAGCCACCAAAATCTCATTCCTCTCTGTTCAAAGTGTTTGCCTCTAGAGTCAAGCAAAACAACACAAAATTCCCAGTCTACAAATGAGGATCTCTTTGTTATAGCCATCAAATAGTATCAAAATACTGTGTGTAAGAAGAACCCAAAACTTGGCCTGGCTTGAAGTTGCAGTTTGAGATTGCTCCTCATTTGGAGATATAGGGTTTCAGGGAAAAACAGAGTGACAGCAGCAATCCAAAGGATTGCACAATTACAAGGGCCTTTTTCTTCTCATGCACCACCCAGGAAACCCCACAAGTTTTCTTCCCTCTCCAGCAAGGCACAACCCAACAACAGAGGAGAAAATAGATCCTACACTCTTGTTTGTTCACCTATTCTTATGCAAAGATTGTGGTATGTTTGCATCATCATGTTGGTTGGTAACCAACATGTAATGCTTCTTACAGTTAGAAGATCAGGTGTGATGGGAGGAGATGCAACAATGCATTTAGGAAGAAGAGGACTAAAAACCTACTCCTCGATGCACCAAAAGGGTTTTACATTTTGCAGCAAAAGAGAACTCCAGTTTTAGGAGCTGGAACAAGACGAGGAGTCAGTGACTGACAGACAAACAGACACAGAGCATTGAGCGTTCTCCAGAGCCTTACAAGAATGCATGCAGAAAAGATCTGGAACCTGGCAAAGTATCGCTGTTTCTTTCCTCTTGCAGTCCAAGGAAGAGATTTCTGGAATGAGCAGTGCAAAGGAACTCGGGTTTGCTGGAAAGCCGCCCGTCACAAATCCAAACACAACAGAAGAATCTTCTTACAACGAGCACCACGATCGGCCACAAGCACAGAAGGAAAAGAAGAAGAAGAAGAGGGTGTGAGGCGCTGCTTTGTAGTACTAGTGCATGACAGGAGCTAGCTCTTCTGTGCGTGCAGAAGACACGAACTGGAGAAGATGACGAAATGGGTTCCTCCTCCTCTGCTCTTCACTCACTCGATGTGTGTGCAAAACGGGAGGAAGAAAGAAAGAATGGGGTCAGCGACTTCTTCGTCGTCCTTCTCGCGTCGGATTGTTGGATTTAGCTCGGAATTTTGCGTAAAAGCTGCAGCCGAATCCGCTGGATGATTCCTGCTGCATACCCAATCACCCAAAACCGGAAGCTTTTGATGCGAGTTTCAGGAGGAGAGCAAAGCCCAAACTCCGTGAGCCTTCGTGATTCTCGCAAACCCTAAATGTTGTTGGACCTTTATGCTTCGAGGTTGTCTGGAATTGCAGCTTCTCTTTCTGGCTCTGGAATTGCAGCATCTTCTTCGCTGAGAAATAGGACCGGGGGTCTGTGATCGCCGTTTCGTTCCAGAAAAAGCTTGTCGTGGGGAAGGGGGATTCTGGAAGCTTGTTGGTTTAGGACTTGCTGCGCGGCATTCGAGAGAAACGCAGGAGACCATGCTTTGACATCGCAAAATCCATGTCACTCCACTGTCAAGCTCGGTGGCTGGCTGGTGCTGCTGCTGCTGCTGCTTGTACCATCGCAACAAGCTTCTCTTCCTGTCGAGGAGGTCACAGAAACATAATCAGTAGTGCCAGCAGCAGGAGAGTGTCGTTTGTGCACCACAGTGCTGTGCGGCGCTTGAGAGCTCTCAAACATGGAAACTGGGATGGCAGAAGAGTTGTTCTTGGGAGGTCCAGGAGGAGATACGCCAAATTCGCGTGTCTTCTGAGTGTGGCGGACGATGTAGGAGGAGCAGCACAGGCAGCAGCAACAACAACAACGCGAGACAAGAAGTTTGTCAACAAGAACCAGCAGCAGCACCAGGGCAGTAACAGCAGCAGCAGTACAGAAAAGCATGAATTCGATAACATTCAAGACCTGATCGTGTCGCCTCCAACTGTGGCAACAACAACAAAAGGCAGCAAGAAGGCGGCAGCAGTAGGAGCAGCAGCAGCAGGAGGAATTAGGGAGCTTCCCACTCTCCTGGAGCGAGAAGCTCGTGCTCGTGAAGGCTCCTCTAATTTCTCCAGAAGAGAAAGGAATGAAGCTGTGAATGGGCTCCTGGATCTCTTGGAACAGAAGGGAGTCACTCCAGGATATGCATTTGAGTTTGTCAGATATGCTGGCGAGCTCATTGATATCCTCATTGCCGAAGCAAAGCAGACTTCTGGTAAGCTGCCGCTGCCTCCTCTATCTCCTGTTCCTTCTGTCAATCTCCTCCTTCCTAGCAATGATGCATCTGCAAATCCTGACGTAGCAGCAGCAACAAACCTTGAAAACACCATCACCACCACTCCAGCAAGATCATGCACGAAAATTCAATCAACATTTGTAGCACCACCCAGAAATCCAAAAAATTAGTCTGTCATTTCTCAATTCCAACGGCATTCAAAGAGTGATCACAAAACCCTACAGTCCAGAAACCCCAGAAATCAGTTTGTGCCACACTCATCGATCTGTCATCAGAAGAAAACTTTGATAATGCCAGCAGCATTCAGAGACCAACAAGAAAGTCATCCCAACAGGTCAATCATTTCAGAACATCAGGCTGAGAGTTGCAGCTTGATGTTGGGGGTGGAGTGTTGACAGAGCGGGATCAGGCAGCACAGGGATCAACAGGAGGAGGAGGGGCTGATGATGAAGATGATTTCCCATCACTTGCAGCAAGAGTGTCCATGTGTGCAGAGCAGCAAGGACTGGCAAGGCTGGTCTTCTACTTCCAGCTCATAAGCATGAAGGCTGTTGACGTCCCCAAGCTGCTCCCTTTTGTTGGTTGGCGGATAGATGTCGTGATGGCAAAGGTTGAATTCCTGCGCAGCATTGGAGTAAGGTACTTTGTTTTGTGCAAATGCCAAAGAACTCAGATTGCTGATGGATCATCTTCTTACAGAGGATGCTGAATAGATTTACCATCATGCTTCAAGAAGTGAGAATGAATTATTTTTTTCTTCTTTGTAACAGATATGAGCATCTTCCTGGCATTCTCTCCAGTTGGCCACAGCTCCTTTCTTACGAATGTGACAGGCTAGCTCTGGTTGCTGAGTACTTGACCTCCATCGGGTTAACATTGAAAGAAATTGGGAAACTGGTCACAAAGTACCCAAAGATTTTAGGTCAAGACGTATCAAAGGATTTGCATCCAACAATCATGCTCCTGGAAAATCTGGGTATATCACTCAAGGATGCAAAGAGGCTAGTAGTGAGGGATCCCACTCTCTTCACAGACAAGGCAGAAAAGAAACTTGGGCCCCTGGTGGAATACTTACAACAGATTGGAGTCCAAAGAAAACACATTGGCAGCCTCCTGGTACGGAGACCTGTTTTACTTGACAGTGATGTGGAGAAGGATTTGGGTCCAATTGGTGATTACCTCAAGAGCATAAATGCTAGCACAGATGACATTGACAAGATTGTGACATCATTCCCATGGTTGTTTTGCTATGATCTTGAACAGGACTTTCGACCCACAGTATTGCATCTTGAGAGTTTGGGAGTTGAGCCAGGCTTAATGGGGAAACTTTTCAGACGTCACCCACAGCTACTGAAGAATCGCCATAATTTTGAGTTGAAGACAGTGTTCCTTTTGAACTTGGGGCTTGAGCAGAAAGATCTTGGCAAGGTAATCTACAATGCTCCACAGCTTTTAGGTCTCAGTGTAGAAGAAAATATGGTACCGACAGTCAAGTTCCTGCGCAGTCTTGGAGTGAAAGGGCCTGCACTTCTCAAGGTCCTGAAGACAAAGCCCATGATCTTAGCTTATAGTGTTGAGGGTAAGCTTCAGCCAAATGTGAAGTTTCTTGAAAGCATTCAAATCCAGCCAGAGGATATTGGGAAGCTGGTAACACGGCACCCACAGTTACTGACACTGAGCGTGGAGAAGAATCTGAAGCCCACAGTTAGTTATTTCCTGGATCTAGGTTTCACCAAGCAGGAATTACCAGATATGATAAGGAGGTTGCCCTCTCTTTTAGGGTTTAGCATAACAACAGTTCTAGACCCCAAGTACAGATACCTTGTGGATTCGATGAAGCGTTCACGGGCTGAGCTTGTCCAATTCCCTCAATTTTTCAGCTACAGCCTGGCAAAGAGAATAATACCACGGCACAATCGCCTTGGAGAGCTTTTTGGGTCCTTGTCATTGGGCAGCGTGTATGGATGTAGTGACGAGGTGTTTGAGAAAAAGGTGCAAAGATTATTAACCCAGTCTTCTTCTCACAAATCTAGTCTGGTGCGGATACCAAGGATATTACCTAAAAGACAATCTGTGAATAACAAAGTTAAAAGCTGACACCCTTCTTGCACATTTCGTGTGTTGTTTCTTGAATGGGTGATGCATGCAGCATGTCTTGATTTTGCTGAAGAGATATGCAACATGGAAGCAGGATCAGTTAAGAGGGTTGCATTTGTGACAATGGTATGTTCAGAAAAGACGTATTCTTTTTCCTGCTTGCATCATGCTCAGGAAACCTGGGCTGGCTACAGGTGTTTTGTGTGATCTACTTCCAGTTCTGTACCTGTTGTGCATCATGTCCTTCATGTGAATGAAGGATTCAACACTTCAGAAACATGTTTAATGCATGTACACCTACACAGGTAAGCTCAATAAACAAATTTTCTCCATGCATCATGACTCTCATCTGCTTGAATCTCAAGAAAGGATCATTGTGGATACATCAAAATCACTCTCCCCAGTGGGAAAAAAAGTCTCAATGCCAATCACAGTTCCACTCTGCAGATTCTTTCTGGCTGCAATGTGAACTTGCCCTGAAACTGCACTCCTGCTCAAGCAGCACAACATATCTCTGAGTAAGCTGCATATCTCTTGCACCTTACTTATTGAGGGTTTAGGGTTTAGGGTGAACAGCAAGGATGATGTCAGGACCTATCTCTGAACCCATAGCTGAAAATAACTGTGGATGGACGTCCACACATGAGTAACGGAGACCCAAGTTCCAACACATAGGAAAAACTAGTGATCCTCTGCATGGTCTTCTCTTGCACATGGACATGTTTGTGTTTGGTTGTTATGGAAATGGTTGTGAAAACAAGTAATGAACAAAAAAAGGAGGAATATTCAGAATTTTCAATTGTTTTGGTTTTTGTCTGTCTAGTTGAAAGTTGTCTGTCTAGTCTGGGTTGTGACAGACATTTTCCTTATTGAGGAATAAATTTTGAATGAAAACTAAACCATGTTCATCATACTTTTTGATTTTGAAAGTCAAAAGGAAACATATTCTAATCCAAATTTGACATACGTTTATAGGGTTTCAAAAACATGCATACAAATCTCATGAACATTTTTTCTTGAAAAACACTTTTACCAAATGAAGACACAACATTTCTCCATATTTTATTTAGCCAAAATGGAAAACTTGAGAATTGCCTACAATTTGCATCTTGTGCATTTAGAGTTTCTTAGAAAAATAAACCACAAGCAATGATAATTTTGCATTATGCCATGTCCAACCTACTCCATCAACTACTTTCATTTGCACTACTAATTGAAAACATGTCAATAACTTGTAAAGTTAAAGTCACCAATGGAATTAGGAACCACTATGTATATCATCAAATACAACATTTAGTTGCTTCACTTCCAACTTGTTCCTAGATTTATTCTTGTATTTGTTCTAGATCTAGCAACAAGCATCCTATTGGTTAAGTCACAAACCCAAGTTACAAATGGTTCAAGGTTCAACTTCCCACCATGAGAAAACAAAAGAGCTCCTTTCGACTTGTGCTCCAAAAAACACAAGTTGTCAAAATTGGAACCCAGAATTAAATCCTGCACTCCAAAACAAGGCAAATCATGCTCCTTCAAGTACACATTTTGAACTTGCCGAACAATCAACTCCATTGTACTAGTGCAATTGCCACATGAATTATACATGACAAAGATACTTTTTTTAATAGCATATAGCCCACAGCATTTGCAGGTTCCACTCCGAGAACTTGTTTAATGACATGTTCTCCCATCTCCACAGCACAAAGAATTCTGGAAGTACCGAGAAAGCCTTTCCATGTAGGCACTTGGTTCATAAAATGCTCCAAATTATTGATGACAGATCCTCTACAGGTCTCCAGCAGATAGCCATTGTAGCCCAGAAAGTTAACAGGTGTTGTGCTCCAATGTTGAAGAGATACTGTAACCTGTAGAATTGAAGTAGCACAGGCCTTTTCATGTGCACTAGGCCCACACATGGCACAAAAGACAACTAAAAGGACTGGTATTTATCTATACACCTTCTTCACAAATCTGTTTTCAGAATGTGCAAGAGCTTCTTCCTATCTAAACATATACTTGGACACACCAAATAATGTGTGGCATCCTGTGGAACACTCCCAAAATGCTCACACACTTAGCACACACATCAAACTAGGCTGCTGCCCACAAAACTATCAGACTCAACAGCCACCTCAAATGATCTCTACATGCACACATTGCATTCAAAATGATTCAAATGCTGTCATGCCCTTCCTCATAGTTTACATGTTCCAGATGCATAGTTGTCCAAGGTATCCCATCATGTGTGGCAGGTATCTTATTGAACTCTCTCTGAGCTTCCCAGAGAGCCAGTTGTATCTTGTCAAACTCATCTCACAGCATGTCAACCAGGCAACTACATGACGTTGGACTCACAACAATTTTATTCATAATTTTTCACAATGGGTATCCTGTCACTCCATTCACTTATGCCCCACTCCAGTATCTCTTTCTTACTGAGATCTGTTACCGATGATACTCTTCACATCATTGTTAGTTTCAACTTTAGTAATCACAGTTACACGCAGTATGCTCTGATCAGAGCAGCCTGATGGAAAGCCACTGACATAGGGCCTTGTTTCTTGTTGCAGGGACATGACTTGCTTTTGATCAGAGAGCTACAAAGTGCTTTGAAAATATGTAATTAATCATATTAGAAACTCTAGGAACAGATGTGAAAAAAGAACAGATGTCAGTGTATGGTGAGTCACAGTTTGACTCCCGGCTCTCAGAGCTCCTGCAATTGGTCAATGCTTAACTGGTAGAGCTATGAGATGGTGGCTGCCAACACAGCTAGTTGAAAAAACATGATGGACAGCTCCTCTGATTCACGCAGAGAATCTTGTGATCGCAACAGCCTAATGGAAAGATGTCCTTACATATGCAGTTAGAATGATGAGACTAGGTGATGATGGCAAGCAAACCCAACGTCACAGATCCTTTCAGTTTCCAAATTCCTTCTCCAGCGTCTTCAGTTCTGCCGTAGTTCCACTGGCGTCCCTTTTGAAGGTGGCAGTAAGCTCGCTGGCGATGGCAGTTACGCTCACAAGTCCACCCACGCCAAATCCAAACCATGCCGTGTGCAGAAGAGTCGCCGTTGCGACGTTGTAGACAACCAGCGGCACAATAGCAACCCCTCCAAGAATGGCCACAGTACTGACGATCCCGGCCATCAGGATGCGTAACCTTAGCGTCTTTTGTACCTCCAAGCCGTCCGCTCGATCTTCTTGCCTCAGCTTTTCTGCCTCTTCAAACAGCGACTGCCAGTCCGCCTCCGAGTTCATCACTACCATCTCCTGTCCTTCACGCGGTGGACTGCTATTAGCTTTGCTTTCCACCAGGATCTTCGCCTCGCTAGGCGTACTCTTCCCCGTCCTTACGCTCAATGACGCATACTTCACCAACTTTTTTTCTACCTCCATCTTCTTGGACTCCCCCGACTGCTGCTGATCCATCTCCTTGGACTTCCCCTGCTGCTGATCCATCTCCCTACAGCTGCACTAAAAGACTTCTTCCAACTTCGGAATACAACAATCCTCAATCCTTTCCAATAAAATGCCACAGAATCAAACAAACAATTTCTTTCACCAACACCCAAAACTTTCTTACGGATTCTGAATCCGTTGCACCAAGTCGATCGCTGCTGTAGCTACACGACAACTGAAGCATCCAAAATGCCGATCTTGCGAAATGATTCAAAATGAAGCTCGAATTTTAGTACTCCAAATAGTTTCAAGGACATCCATTGCTTTCTTGCTTGCTTGCAATCGGCATGTTGCTTTCCTTCAAGGGAAAGTCAAGGACCTTATTGCTTGCAATGGGTATGTTGCTTTCTT